>JAEEGH010001712.1_pt1 | contig 61966 bp, 47 predicted proteins | sample 9134181 | NCBI WGS metagenome assembly JAEEGH01 (sample SAMN16246544, study PRJNA631951) | gut metagenome | biome: gut microbiome; feature: rumen; material: DP-attached | host: Bos | place: Iran: Karaj | collected 2018-10
TGACTGGCACCAACCTTAACATTATGTCGATGATTGGAGCCATCATGCTGATTGGTATTGTAGTGAAGAACGGTATCGTGCTCATCGACTACATCACACTTAACCGTGAGCGTGGAATGAGCGTCCGCCGATCGGTAATCGATGGTGGTAAGTCGCGTCTGCGTCCTGTGCTTATGACCTCATTGACTACTATCCTTGGTATGGTGCCAATGGCGATTGGACAGGGCGAAGGTGCCGAGATGTGGCGTCCAATGGGTATTGCCGTGATTGGTGGTTTGACATTCTCGACCATTCTAACACTACTCTTTGTACCCACAATGTACACTATCTTCGCCTACAATGGCATGAAGCGCACTCGCAAGAAGCTGCACAAGGTACATGCAAAAAAAGCCGATGATGGACAACAAAAAGAACAAGAAACAGTTTAATCTCTAGCACAATCAAGATATGAAAGCAATATTTATAGCCTTCGATCAGGCCTATTATGAGAGGATTATCGAGATGCTTCACAAGAGCGGTTGCCGAGGATTCACCGCTTTTAACGATGTGGTTGGCCGCGGTTCAAGTACTGGCGACCCCCACTACGGCACCCACGCATGGCCTTCGCTTGTGCAGGGTATACTAACCATTGTTGAGGCGAGCCGCGTCGACAATGTGCTCGAGAAGCTCCACGAGATGGATCTAGCCACTCCAAAACTTGGCTTGCGCGCCTTCGTGTGGAACATAGAGATGTCAATTTAACACGACTTCTTTTAGACCAACAATTATAAAAGGTGCATCCTATTAAAAATGGGGTGCATCTTTTTTTGTCAAAGTCTTGATAAAAAGCAAAAAAATCACTAACTTTGCGCCAACTTTTTTCAAAAAACTCCACTCATGGCTGATATTACCGTTAAAGGTCTCACTTTTGAGCCTTTCATCTCCGAAGAAGAGATAGCTAAACAAGTTGAGCGCGTGGCTGCCGAAGTAAAGCGTGACTGCGTGACCGATTCCCCAATCTTTGTGTGCGTCTTAAAGGGCGCATTTATGTTTGCTGCCGACCTAATCCGCGCAATCGACATGCCCAAGAGCGAAATCGCTTTCATCCGTTACAAGTCCTATGCAGGTACCGAATCGACTGGCGAAATGAATAAAATCTTAGGATTGAATGACAATGTTACTGGACGTGAAGTGATTATTATTGAAGACATTGTCGACACAGGATTAACGGCTCACGCCCTGCGTCAAGACATTGAGGCGATGTTCCCCATGAGCATTAAAATGGCGACTTTGCTCTACAAGCCAGCATCATTGCAAGTGGGTAAAGTCCCAGAGTATGTAGGCTTTGAAATTCCTTCAAAGTTCATTATTGGTCATGGTCTCGACCTAGATGAACAAGTGAGAGGACTTCGAGATATTTACGTGCTCAAAAAAGAAGATTAAACATTAACACATTAAAAACATATCATTATGCTGAATATAGTAATATTCGGTGCCCCTGGTTCGGGCAAGGGCACACAGAGCGAAAACCTAATAGCACACTACGAGTTATTCCACATATCAACTGGTGACGTGCTTCGTGACCACATTCGTCGTGGCACTGAACTTGGCAAGACCGCCAAGGAGTTTATCGATCAGGGTCAACTCATACCCGATGAGCTCATGATTGGTATTCTGGCTCAGGTGATTGACGACAACAAAGAACTGGCACAAAATGGCGTAATCTTCGACGGTTTCCCACGCACAATTCCACAGGCCGAAGCGCTTGAGACCCTACTTAACGAGCGAGGCACCAGTGTAAGCGCTGTTATCGGTCTCGAGGTTCCTGAAGAAGAGCTCATCGACCGCCTTGTGAAACGTGGACAGATGAGTGGCCGCAGCGACGACAACGAAGAGACCATAAAGAAGCGCCTCGACGTTTATCATAACCAGACATCGCCACTGCAGGAGTTCTACAAAGATAAAGGCCTGTACCGTGCCATTAAGGGCATTGGCACCATCGACGGCATCTTCGAGGACATCAAGGCTGCCATCGACTGTATTGATGCATAACTGACAGTTTGTGGCGGGAATTTACATCCATATTCCCTATTGCAAGAGCAAGTGCACCTATTGCGACTTCTACTCTACCCCACAGGTCGAGACGATGGAGCAATATGTGCACTCGCTGCTTTGTGAGGCCCGTTTGCGTGCTACCGAGATAAGCAATCCCCTTCTCTCTAAGATAGATGGGGATGGGGGAAGTATAACAACTACAAAAGACACCCATTTTTCCACCCTCTATCTGGGTGGTGGCACCCCTTCGGTATTGCCAATCAATCTCTTAACTACTCTTATCACTGGTCTTGGCGATATTATCGATCTGAGCCACGTGGAGGAATTCACCATCGAGGTCAATCCCGACGACATTGCCCTCGAATACATCGCATCTCTGCGCCAACTAGGCGTGAACCGTGTTAGCATGGGCGTGCAGAGCTTCAACGACGACGAACTTCGCGCCATCAACCGCCGCCACTCAGCACAACAGGCCATCAACGCAGTGCAAGCCATCAACGACGCAGGAATCAACAATGTGAGCATCGACCTTATATACGGTTTGCCAGGACAGTCACTCAACTCATGGCGACACAATATTGAGCAGGCTATCGCCCTCGATGTGCAACACATCTCTGCCTACTGCCTAAGCTACGAGCATGGCACTCGTCTGTGGGTGTTGCGCGAGCAAGGAAAGGTGGAAGAAGCAAGCGACGAACTCTGCATTGCTATGCATAACGAGCTTGTGACGATGCTCAAGCAAGTTGGCTTTGAGCACTATGAGATTTCCAATTTCGCACGTCCAGGATACCGCTCTCGCCACAACTCCAGCTACTGGAATTTTACTCCTTACTTAGGACTTGGTGCAGCCGCTCATAGTTTTGACGGCACCACACGCCGCTATAACCCCTCAAATATTAAGGAATATATCAAAGCGCTGAACGAGAACCGCCCAGCTTTTATCAAAGAGCATCTAGAGTGGTGGGAACGTCACGACGAGGAAGTGATGGTGAGGCTGCGCACCAGCGACGGGCTCGACACCAACATCATTAGCAACCATTACGGTAACCAAGTCGCCACTACTCTAATGCGCAAGGTCCAGCCTTTCATCAACCAAGGACTGCTCAACCTGAAAGGCACAGTTATTACCCTTACCACTCAAGGCGTAATGGTGAGTGACAACATCATCCGCGAGCTAATGTGGGACAACTAAGATAATGACTTAGAAATCAATTATATTTTCTTTTAGAAATATGACGCGCCAAACGGTCAACAAGCTCAACAACTTCTTTATCTCTAGAATTACACAAGTTGAGTATAGCTGAGTTATCAAAGTAATAGGATAAATTAGCGCGATCAAAAACCCCCATTTCTTCGAACACGTCCATTAAGTTCACTAATCTTGCAAGCAAACACGGATTATAGTTGAAACGAGTATATCCTGATGCCCTCATTTCATTTGGCGTTTTTGTGCAATCCTTAACTTTCATTATCTCATAGGGACTCTCTCTATCTTTTTTCTTTTTAATCTTACCGTAACATGGCGCAAATAAATCGGAAGATATTTCAAATTCAAGCCCCTTGCCATCTCTTAATGCAGCACTACAAATGCTTTTGAGTTCCGATATGGGTTTTAGCGCTTTAGGATTTCTAAGATGGTCAGGAGTACCCCAAAAATATCCTGTTTGAATATCACATCTATCAAAACCTAATGTCCTCCATAAATCTTTTCCATAGGCTCCACTGTAAGGAATCCAATAGAATTTAAGCCCTCTTATAGAATGTACATAATTGCTCACACCGGCAATGATATCATTATGCCTCTTTGCTTTGGTGTCAAAGACATACTCGTATTTATTATTTCTTTTGTTGGTCCATTTTCCCGATTCCTTATGCCAGATTGTCATCGAGGTGCTTTCTTCAACCCAATATAAACCAGCTAGCGTGATATTTTTATAATGTTGTGCATTAAATCTGTTAACCAACTCATTTATATACCATTTTACAGCTTCGAGTTTATGATTACTATTTCTGAAATCCAATTTTACGTTCTTCCCATTCACTTTAATGCTTCCCCATTCGGTAAAATTAGTGCATGGTGAAGGTACGGTTAACACCACTTTGTGTTTAAAGGTTGGGGTTCCAAGTACTCTTTTGCAATCTTCAATGCATTCATCAAGAGCTTTCAGACCTTCATAGTTGCCACCATTATAAGCTGTTGAGAAATAACGGTTCAGTAACCACTCCCACTGTTCTTTATTTGCTGGTCCATGATCGCCTGGTTGGTTATCACCAAATTTGAGGCCTGCGTCATTCTTAAATTCTATATACAGGAATGTAGGGAAGAACCAATCTCTATGTCCGTCTTTAAACGTATGCATCACAACCTTTTCCAATTCATTTTTGCCCCATTTTAATCTATTTTTATTACCATAATACACAAGTAGCATGTCATCTGTATTAGAGTCATATGTATTATTACCATTATATGCTCTAGCTCTGTATGTATTGGAGTTATATGAACTGGTATTATCTACTTGGGATACTCTTGACTTGTCTCCAACCTTATCAACATAGTCGGCATAAGAAGTATAGGATATTTCATCTAATCCATACAGTTCATCGACGACACTATTATACCCATTCTCAGTGACTGCAGTTTTTGAACTGCAACTGATGCACATGAGCATCAACAAAAATGATATTATCTTTTTCATCTTATTTCTCTTGTAATTTATTATTTCTTGGTTATGCGCCAAATGGTGCCCTCAATCAGCGAGCAGTAGATATCGCCTGTTGTTGGGTCTACCTCAAAACCGTTGACCTCGCTACTCCCCATACTGTAATTGAAAAGTAATCGTCCTGTGGCGGCATCAATCACAGCAAGTAGGCCATGACGTGAGCCAGCATAGACATATCCGTCTTTCTCAAGCACTATGCACGGAGCATGTTCGTAACCATAGTTGCAGTCGGTTTCCCATAGAAGGTTAAAGTCGTCGCTCTGCGTGTCCATCGCCACAATTGTGCCGTCCATCGTTTTGGCATAGGCGCGCTTACCATCCTCACTCAATCCCAGACTCTCTCGCACTTTCACAGCATTGTCGTGATGGCGCCACAACTGCTTGCCTGTAGCACGATCTATAGCAGTGGAATTACGGTCGGGAGCTACTATCACTACCCTATTCTCGGTCACTGCAGGCACCACATTGCCAGGACTATAAAGATTGACTTTCTTACCGTTGTTCCAAGCCCAATTAAGCTCGCCACTCTTACGGTCGAGCGAGCGCAGGTTAGTGTCCCAAGCGCCAAAAATCACATCCTTCTCTCCTACCACTGGAGCAGCCTGGCAGTAGTTGTTAATGTCGTTATATTGCCACAACAGTTTCTTCTTGTTCACATCCCATGCCTGGAAAGTCTTGAAACCACCTTGATAGAGTACTCCATTGGCAACGACTCCATCAGCCACGTAGGGTCCATCGGCAGCAACTTCATTCAACACCTTGCCACTCTTCTTGTCTAGCCAAATCAGACGCTTGTCGCCAGTTGGAAGAATTACTATTTTATCAGCAATAGCCGGGCGCGAGAAGAGCATGCTCGTGGTCTTATATTCCCACTTGAGCTGGGCAGTCTTCTTGTCAATCACACGTAGGTAACCCAGCGAGTTGCCAAAGTAGATATTATCCTTGTCGAGTCCCACGCGGGTGAAAATCGAGGCATTATCGGAATAGACTTTCTCCACCTTAAAACCTTGCGGAACAGTGTAGTGCTGCACAGGGACTGGGGTATCATAGTACTTAGTATTTATCTTATAAGCATAACGAACATCGGGGGCCTGGCCTAAGTTCTTGTTATAAACGTGAATCCACTCACTGTCAAGGTCCACGTCAAGCAATGTGTAGCCATAGTCACCATTGCCCATGTCGAGGCAGCGCACCATCAATCCGATGATGCCGTCGGTCTCATACTGACGCCAGCGGTGCCAATGGCCATTTTGATGAGTTATTACAGGATATTTCTTCAATATATCCACGTAGTCCTGATAATTGTCAAGGTCATCGAGCAGTGGGTAGTGGTTCACACTCAACACCTTCATGCCGGGCTTAACCATCTCACTGAGTGTCTTGTCGAGCCAAATCAAGTCCTCCTGCTTGATGTGTCCGTCGCCCATCTTCATGAAGGGACCGCAGTTCATGCCTAAAACAACAAGTTTACCCACGGTGAATACAAAACGGTCGTTACCCCACAGGTCGTTGAACGTCTTGCAAGCACTTTGGCTCCAGTTGTTCTCATGGTTGCCAGGTATCACATAGAGTGGCTTGGTGATGCCATCAAGTACCGACTTCACATTGAGCAGCTGCTCATCGCTGCCCTCGTTAGTAAGGTCACCGGTCACTAGCACCGCATCGACATCGGTGCCGTTAATTTCAACCACCGCCTCCCTAAGCTTTCCTTCGTTGGCGTTTCCAGGCGTAACGTGGATATCACTAAGAATTGCAAACTTCTGCGCCATACCGGTGCTAGCCACCAGCAACAGGACGACAACTAATAGAATCTTGAAAAATGAAATGTGTTTTATCATAACAAAAAAATATTTATCGATAGGTCTTCAACCGGGGCATAAACAAGTCGGGATAATACTCCAGTTTGAAATTGCCTGGCGAACCAATTAGGATAATCACATCATACTGAACTTCACATTGCAGCTGGCAGTAGTTAATATAGGCATTGGCCGAGTTAACCATGTGCTGTTTCTTGGCGCGAGTAATAGAACGCATCGGATCGAAATATTCATCGGTGCTACGAGTCTTCACCTCAACAATGTGGAGCACCATGCCAGGCTCCTGAGCAATGATGTCAATCTCAAGCTTATCCATGCGCCAGTTGGTTTCACGAATCGTGAACCCTTGCTTGATGAGAAACTCCACGGCTTCGTGCTCACCCAATTTGCCAAGTTGATTGTGCTGCGCCATAGTTTCGATATATTATCATTTGGTCTTTTACAATGCAAAAATAGTAATTTTTTGTTTAAGCAACAAAGTGAACACCTGCTTTAATAAAAAAAGACAAATCAATGAAATTAATCAGCACTTTATTGAAAAAAAATTTATTTTTTAGGAATTAAATCACTAACTTTGTAGGCTCAAACGGCCCTACGCCATCTATCCATGACGTAAGTAGCTGTAAATTAACAAACTATTGTGAAATAAAATCAAGTAAATTCAAATTATTTAATATCATTTATAATTTTCATGAAAGTTTATAAAAGTAACGAGATTCGTAACATCTCATTATTAGGAAGTAAAGGCTCGGGTAAAACTACCCTTGCCGAGTCTATCATCTTTGACTGCGGTCTTATCAATCGCCGCGGCACTATCGACGCTGGCAACACAGTATGCGACTATTTCCCTGTTGAGAAGGAGTATGGCAACTCGGTGTTCTCTACCATCTTTAGCGTGGAGAACAAGGGCAAGAAGCTCAACTTCATCGACTGTCCAGGTATGGACGACTATGTGGGAAACATCGTTACCGCACTCAATGTCACCGATGCAGGCCTTATGCTCATCAATGGCCAGAACGCAATTGAGGTAGGTACACAGAATCAGTATCGCACCGTGGGCAACATCAAGAAGCCTCTCATTTTCGCTATCAACCGTCTTGACAATGACGCTGCCGACTATGACAACGCAATCAACCAGTTGCGTGAGACCTTCGGCAACAAGGTTGTTCCCGTGCAGTTCCCAGTTTCTACTGGCGCTGGCTTCAAGTCAATTGTCGACGTGATGACAATGAAGCAGTACAACTACGACGGCGACACTGGCAAGTGCACTGTTACCGACATCGACGCTGCTCACCAAGACCGTGCCGAGGAGTTCAATATGGCACTCGTTGAGATGGCAGCCGAGGGCGATGAGGCTCTCATGGAGAAATTCCTTGAGGAAGACACCCTCACCCCCGAAGAGATGCTCGACGGTATGCGCAAGGGCCTTATCGACTGCAGCATCATCCCAGTAATGTGCATCAGCGGTGAGAAGAACGTAGGCATTGACCGCCTTATGGACTTCCTTGGCGATGTAGTTCCTACTACTGCCGAGATGCCCGCAGTTTGTGACACCGAAGGCAACGAGGTTAAGTGCGACCCCAACGGCCCCACCAGCCTCTTCTTCTTCAAGACCACAGTTGAGCCTCACATTGGCGAGGTTTCTTACTTCAAGGTAATGAGTGGTACTATCAAGGCCGGTACCGATCTAAACAACATGAATCGCGGTAGCAAGGAGCGCATCACTCAGCTCAACACAGTATGCGGTAGCCTTGCAAAGAGCAACGTTGATGAACTTCAGGCTGGCGACATCGGTGCTACTGTTAAGCTCAAAGACGTACGCCGTGGAAACACCCTTAACGACAAGGACTGCGAGAGCGTTTACGACTTCATTAAATATCCTGCTCCCAAGTATCAGCGTGCTATTCGCCCAGTTAACGAGAGTGAGATTGAGAAGTTAGGCCAAATCCTCAACCGCATGCACGAGGAAGATCCAACATGGCTTATCGAGCAATCTAAGGAGTTGAAGCAAACCATCATCAGCGGACAAGGTGAGCTCCACCTTCGCACCCTCAAGTGGCGCATCGAGAACAACGAGAAGGTACAAATCGAGTACATTGAGCCTAAGATTCCTTATCGCGAGACCATTACTAAGGCTGCTCGTGCCGACTATCGTCACAAGAAACAGTCTGGTGGTTCGGGTCAGTTTGGTGAGGTACACCTCATCATCGAGCCTTATCGCGAGGGAATGCCTGAGCCCGACACCTACAAGTTCGGCAACCAGGAGTTCAAGATGAACATCAAGGACAAGCAAGAGATGGATCTCGACTGGGGTGGCAAGCTCGTTATCTACAACTGTATCGTCGGTGGTGCTATCGACGCCCGCTTCATCCCTGCCATCGTTAAGGGTATCATGGACCGCATGGAGCAAGGCCCTCTCACCGGTTCTTACGCTCGCGACGTACGCGTTTGCATCTACGATGGTAAGATGCACCCAGTAGACAGTAATGAAATCTCGTTCCGCCTCGCAGCACGCAACGCCTTCAGCAAGGCTTTCCGTGATGCTAACCCCAAGGTGCTCGAGCCTGTTTACGATGTTGAGATTCTTGTGCCTAGCGATGCTATGGGTGGCGTACAGAGCGACCTCCCAGGCCGTCGCGGCATCATGATGGATATGTCTAGCGCCAACGGTCTTGAGACTGTTAAGGCTCGCATTCCATTGAAGGAAATGGCAAGCTACTCTACCGCTCTCAGCTCTATCACCGGTGGACGTGCTTCATTCTCAATGAAGTTCGCTAGCTACGAACTCGTTCCTGGCGATGTTCAAGAGAAACTCCTCAAGGAGTACGAGGAAGCAAGCAAGGACGAGGATTAATACTCCCGTCACTTCTATATTTTCCTTACATAACGATGAGAATCGCTTCTGGGCCAAGCCCGGAAGCGATTTTCTATTTCCACCCACCCCCCCGATAATTCCAATTCCCTCTCCCTTAACTAACCAAAGCATCAATCTCCTTATTTCAAAAATATTGTTATTAACACAAAAATAATATTAAATGCATTATGATAATGTGAATTATTTGATTAATTTTGCATTACAGTAAAGCGACCCACTTTGATTCTGAAAGGATAATATTATACACTCACAACAATGTATTGTCTCAACTATCTTATTTCTATACACAACAAACCCTTTATGATACATTGCGTTGTGCACCGATTTTATTGCAAAATAACCCTATTTTTTTACTAACTAAAAATTTACAACTCATGAAAAAAGTTTTACTAATTCTTGTTTCGCTGCTCACAACCGCCATGGTGTGGGCTAAAGACCCTATTACTATCCACATGGGAGAGAACGAACAATTCGAAATCTCGGCAGGAGTTACCCAGTTATTATTCACTCCCGAGGAAACCGACTACTATGTCTTCACAGCCGCCAGCACTGTGGCACATGGTTTCTGCATCAACTTGTGGACCGACAGTCTTTACGAAATCTATTCAGAGCCTGCTCCATTACCTAACCTACACGGCTGCGATCTTGGTTATCCAAAAAAACTTATTGCTGGACAGACCTACTTGCTGGGAATCTTTCCACTACAAACTGATGTGACTGCACAGACACTAGTGTTTGTGCGCAAAGGTTACCTTGTCAGCACCGATAGCGAGAGCGAGGGACTCACTCACCTGCTGGAACCTCTGCCTGTTGCAGCCTACGAAGGCCAGAAAGTGCAACTCAATGCTATGCCAGGTACTGTAATCGACAACCTGACCGCGACTGCCAACGGCGCGCCCATTGATATCGAAATAGGTTCTAGCTCATCTGACGGCGGTTCAACATTCACGTTCACTATGCCTGCTGCCCATGTCACACTCAGCGGTTCGGGACATCTGGCTACTAACGAAGTCAACTATGTAGATGGCGACGGCACAGTTCACACCGCTAATGCTCTCCCCCTCACAGGCAATGAAACCACACTTGGCAAAAAAGGAGAGGAGAGATGGTATGTTGCCGATGGTACACTCAATTACAATCAAACCCTTATCCTCAAAGGCGATGTCCACATCATCCTCGCCAATGGCGCAGTGATGAACATCGGCACCCAGGCACAACCCATCAGTGGCCTTGGTATAGATGGCAGTTACACTCAATCTTCTCTCACCATCTATGGGCAGACGTTTGACGACGACATCGCCGGACACCTGAACATAAACACCGACGATGACTGCATCTATAATGAAGGCGATTATGCCCAGCACAGTGGCAACGTCACCATGAACTCCAGCAATGGCGCCGGTGCCGTACCTTATTACAATTTCACTTTCACTGGTGGAACTCTCTATATTGCCGTAGATAAAAATGCAATATATAATGGTGAGAATGTCGACATCCTCGGTGGCAAACTCACGGCCGTCAGCACTGGATATTATTACGGCATCTACACCTTAAATGGCGATGTCACCCTCGGTTGGAAAAATGCCGATGATGAAATCACCATCAGCAACTTGACGTATGGAAGCGGCTACTGCACTATGAAGATTGTTGATGGGCAGGCATTTACCGATGGCGAGAACATCTACGACAGCACTACCCCATCCAATGTCCTTTGGGCATTGACCAACGTCACCCTGCACCCCGTTGTTCCCACCTTCGCCATCAATTTGCCTGAGTCGTTTGAAAACGGCATGGTCACTTGCGACAAGGCAACTGCCGCCCAAGGTGAGACAGTGACACTGACCGTGACCCCCAATAACGGCTATGAGCTTGAAACGCTCACCGTTACAACCATTCTTGATGCACCCGTTGGTGCGCCACTTCGCGCCAATGTTGACCTCACCGAGGGCGAAAACGGCACCTACACCTTTGCAATGCCCGCCGCTCCAGTAGCAGTGAGCGCCACCTTCAAGAAGAGCAATCCCACAGGAGTTGACAATCTCAACATCGACAAACCAAAGAACGCCCAGCGCTACAACCTCATGGGCCAGCCAGTGGGCAACAACTACAAGGGCATCGTGATCCAGAACGGCAAGAAAATCATTGTCAAGTAATTCAGCTGAATTGCAGTTGATATAAATCAAGTGCCGTGATTGCCGACCCCAATCACGGCACTTTTTTGTTTTTTGCCCCCTTCTGTTTGTCTATCAAGAAAACTCCAAGTAATTTTAGCGACCACAGGGAGCACTAATTTCCACTCCGCCAGGAGTGGCAAAACAATCCCGCCAAAACTACCAATCTTAGCCCGAAGGGCAACAATCTTTAGCGCGCAGCGCGTCCCAACTCAAAAACTGATAATTCAATGATAATTCACGGACAATTCACGGTAATTTGTGTAAAAAACCGTAGTAACCGCCATCTAATGCAAAAATATTAATTGTTTTTAATTGTTTGACAAATAACTGAAAACTATTTACTATCTTTGTAACCACAAAAAACACACATTAATAATATTATGAACAAGAAATCTTTACTATCAATCTTTGTGCTCCTGTGCGTCATTGCACTCACTGCATGCACTGGCAATGATGCCAAGAAGTTGCTCCTGGGCGACACCGACAAGTACCACAACACTCCCAAGCAGGCTGTAGAGGAACTGTTCAACACCTTGCCTAGCCAGGGCAACATCCTTCGCCTGAAAGAGGCTGTTAAGTTTAAAGAGAACGACAAACTCAGCGACTACCAGAAGGACGAGTTCTTCAATCAGCTAAAAAAGAAAAACTTCAAGGTAAAAGCCAAAAAAGAACGCACTCATGGCGACTATAAAAACGTCACTTGCGACATCACTCTGCCCGATGGCTCAACCGTTGAGAAAAAATTCCGACTCATCAAGGAAGACGACATCTGGAAAACCGAGATCGGCTTCAGCGAGATTCGCGACGCAATTTTCAAGTGATCACAATTCACTTGTGTATAACTCCTCCTCTAAGATAGAGGAGGTGCCCGTAGGGCTAAGTTGACCAATCAAGTAAATTGGTCACATAATCATAGATAGTGTTGACAAATTGTCAGCACTATTTTGTTAAATACCTGAAATTCTGTCAGTTAGATGCCATAATTTCACAATGGCATATCCTTTGCATATTAAAAGGCAGAAAGGAGAAAAACGATATGAATTTAAACAATTTTACCATCAAATCACAAGAGACGCTGCAACAGGCTATTACAATAGCACGCAGCAACGGCAACCAGGCTCTCGAGCCCGTGCACATCCTCAAGGCATTGATGAGCGAGGGCGAGAGTGTGGTGAAGTTCATCTTGCAGAAGCTCGACATTGCGCCGTCGATGATTGAGCGACCATTGGAAAACGAACTTGCACGCCTGCCCAAGGTAAACGGCGGCGACCCCTACCTGAGCAACAATAGTGGCAAAGTTCTTGACAAAGCTAGCGAGATAGCTCAGAAAAACGGCGACCAATATGTCACCATCGAAGCTATCTTTATGGCTCTGCACGAGGTATCTTCACCAGCATCAACTATTCTGAAAGACGCTGGAGTGACCAAAAAGGAGCTGCAAGCCACCATCGATGAACTGCGCAAGGGCAAGAAAGCCACTAGCCAAGAGTCGGAGGAGCAGTACAACGCTTTGAGCAAATATGCCGTGAACCTCAACGAGCGTGCCCGTCAGGGCAAGTTAGATCCCGTCATAGGCCGTGACGACGAGATTCGCCGTGTGCTGCAAATCTTGAGCCGACGCACCAAGAACAACCCTATCCTCATTGGTGAGCCGGGAACCGGCAAGACCGCCATCGTCGAGGGTTTGGCGCAACGTATCGTGCGCGGCGACGTGCCCGAGAACCTGAAGCAGAAACAGGTTTTCTCGCTTGACATGGGCGCACTGATTGCCGGCGCTAAGTATCAAGGAGAGTTTGAGGAAAGACTGAAAGCAGTAATCAACGAAATTACTCAGGCTCAAGGTGAGATTATCCTCTTTATTGATGAGATTCACACTCTAGTGGGTGCTGGCAAGAGCAGTGGTGCCATGGATGCCGCCAATATCCTCAAGCCTGCCCTTGCACGTGGCGACCTGCGCAGCATCGGTGCCACTACCCTCGATGAGTACCAAAAGTACTTTGAGAAGGATAAGGCGCTGGAGCGTCGTTTCCAAATCGTCATGGTTGACGAGCCCGACGAGGAGAGCGCCATCGCCATCCTGCGTGGCCTGAAGGAGCGCTACGAGAACCACCACAAGGTGCGTATCAAGGACGACGCCATCATCGCCGCCGTGCAGCTGAGCCAGCGTTACATCAGCGACCGTTTCCTGCCCGACAAGGCCATTGACCTTGTCGACGAGGCTGCTGCCAAGCTGCGTATCGAGATGGACAGCGTTCCCGAAGAACTTGATGAGGTGACCCGTAAAATCTCGCAGCTCGAGATTGAGCGCGCTGCCATCAAGCGCGACGGCGACGAGCAACGCATACGCCAGCTCGACGAGCAACTCGCCAACCTGCGCGACCGTGAGCACGATTACAAGGCCAAGTGGCAAAGCGAGAAGGAGCTTATAAATAAGATTCAGCAGAACAAAATCGACATTGAGCAGCTCAACTTCGACGCCGAGCGTGCTGAGCGCAACGGCGACTATGCCCGAGTGGCCGAAATTCGCTACTCGCTAATCAAGCAGAAGCAAGACGAGAACGTAGCACTTCAAGAGAAACTGCGCTCGATGCAAGGCGACACAGCGTTAATCAAGGAGGAAGTTGATAGCGACGACATCGCCGAGGTGGTTTCGCGCTGGACTGGTATCCCCGTGACCAAGATGTTGCAGAGCGAAGGCGAGAAGCTGCTTCACCTCGAGGACGAGCTGCACAAGCGCGTCATCGGTCAGGATGAAGCCATAACCGCAATTAGCGACGCTGTGCGCCGCAGCCGCGCTGGTCTTAACGATCCGCGCCGACCAATTGGTTCGTTCATCTTCCTTGGCACCACTGGTGTGGGCAAGACTGAGCTTGCAAAGGCACTCGCCGACTACCTCTTCAACGACGAGAACATGATGACACGTATCGACATGAGCGAGTATCAGGAGAAGTTCTCGGTAACCAGGCTCATCGGTTCGCCTCCAGGCTATGTGGGCTACGACGAGGGTGGACAGCTCACCGAGGCTGTGCGACGCAAGCCCTACAGCGTTGTCCTCTTCGACGAGATTGAGAAAGCTCACCCCGATGTGTTCAACGTGCTGCTGCAAGTGCTCGACGACGGACGATTGACCGACAACAAGGGACGCACAGTCAACTTCAAGAACACTATCATCATCATGACGAGCAACTTGGGTTCGAGCCTCATCCGCGAGCGCTTTGAGAACCTCAACGCCGAGAACCGCAACAGCGTTATAGAAAAGACCCGTAACGATGTGCTCACGATGCTCAAGCAGACCATCCGTCCGGAGTTCCTGAACCGTATCGACGAGACTATCATGTTCACACCTCTCGATGAGAAGCAGATTGCTCAAATCGTTGAACTGCAACTCAAGAGCGTTAAGAAGATGCTGCACACAAGCGGCATAGAGATGGAATACACCCCCGCTGCCGTTGACCTGCTCGCACAGGCTGGCTACGACCCAGAGTTTGGCGCACGACCCGTTAAGCGTGCCATCCAAAACCTCGTCCTCAACCAGCTCTCACGCGACATCATCGCCCACAACGTCGACCGCGACCGCACTATCACCGTTGACGCTCAAGACGGCAACATCGTCTTCCGCAACTGATCACATAACTCTATTAACACTAAATCGCCCGAGCATAACTGCTCGGGCGATTTAGTTTATTGCGATAAAAACAAACTCTTATTTCACAATCTTCACAGCCTTGCGACTGCCATCTTGGTAGGTTACCACCATAATGTTGACACCCTTGAATGGAGTGTCGCTCATCATGCCAGTGGTGCTTACATACTTAACCGAAACCGCTTTCTCACCAGCCGTCAAATCGGTGATGGCAGTTGCAGCATCCCACTCAAGAACAACGTCTCCAACCTCATCCTCGCTTAAGGTCTGTGTCAGATAACCATACTTCTCAAATTCCACATCATAGTTTACTCCACCTGGTACTTCAAGTCGGTATGAACCATCGGCAGCTGTCGTGGTGGTATAACCTATTGCCTCGTCACGCAGCATAATGCCATCTACCGATGCGACGAGTGGCAAGGCTGTAACCTGGACATTGGCAATAGGACGGTCAAGCACGTCATAAACTATACCAGTGAACACCTCAGGATCAAACTCTCCTGTCACAATCAAGCTTGTCAAGTCACCATTCACAGTAAAAGTGAATGTTCCGGCGTCATCAAAGAACAGGTTGTTGTATCCACCGGTAGTTCCCATGCCAATTGCATTGCCCAGCGCTGCTAAAGTCACCCAATAGTCGCCATCGGCCTGAGCGCCATACCATTCCTGGCTGCCGTTATCATAGGTCGCTACTACTTTAAATTCGAAGCCCGGATCAATTTCTTGGTTGTTAAGCACCCATGCGCCATCCACATTTTGCATCACATAAGTAATAACTTCGGTCCAATTCTCGTCGTAAGAGCCACGCAATTCTACGCCTGTGAGTGCAGGAGGAGCGGGGAAGCCTGTCACGGTAAGAACACCGTCCTCGATTGTGAGGGTATATTCGCTCTCATCGGTAAGTACCAAGTTGTCACCCTCGGCCAATGTCACGCTAGGATTCTCGGCAGTGAGGGTCACGCCGCCACCAAGCCAATTGCCGTTCTCATCCTTAATTTTGAACTCGCCACTGAAAGTTTGGGTCAGAGTGAACACGCCGTCGTTCTCAACAAAAGGAATCTTAGTATCATCATTCCAGTCATTAACAGCGCCTATCAAGTAGTAAGCCTTGTCGGGAATTACCTCCTCATTAACGGTGATATTGAGTGAGCAGCTGCTTTCGGTAACATTACTGATGGTCAAAGTAACATTTCCACCAACAGGGAAATTCATGTTGCCTGTGTTGCCTGCTGAAAGAGCATTGTCGCCAATGGCGAGACTGCCGTTATACAAGCAACCTCCGTTAAACACACCCCAACCAGAATCAAATTCATCGTTGATGCCCACGCCTGAGAGTTTGAATTGGCCTGCTGTTGCACCCTCATACACGAGCGTGTAGGTGCCATCGCCATTGTTGGTAAATGTTTGAGCAGCTGTTGGGGGCATGTTCCAACCACCAAAGGCAGCGCCAGTAACAGCAAACTTGCGCTGCGCAGGGTCAAACTGAGCCTGCTGGGCAATAGCAATCTTAGCCTGGTCGGTACTGTAGTTATACTGAATAAGGTAAGTGCCCGATGTAGCCACTCGCCACGAGCCTCCGCTTGTAGTGTTCTCCCAGTCGCCCGAAGGTGCCGAGTTGTTGCCTGCTTCAGGACCACGCTGGTTGCTCCAGCCTTCATTGTCCTTGAAGAAAGCAAAATATTTGCCGGCAGTCAAGTCGGCTGTGTAATAATAGATGTTGTTGTCATCGGTCGACATCACCACATTGCCACTGGTGTTCCATCCGTTGAAAGCATCGCCCACCAAGTACATGGCCGCCTGAGCCTTCAATCCAACCATCGCAAACAATGCTACAAGAATTAATGTGAAGTTCTTTTTCATGAATAATTTGGTTTTTGGTTAATAAATAATTATAAAAAATTCGTAATATTATGTTTTTCATGCAAATATATACCTAATATTCTATATATCCACAATCTATTATGAAAAAATATACAAACCAACATATAAGTTCTACCAATATTAATAATAAACAGTAAGCGCTCGAGCATGAACCCGAGCGCTTAGTGATACTAAATCTTACTTGCGACTATTTCTACACATTACCGAGCAGCACGTCATAGACACTAGTGATATCGGAACTGGTAATTGAGCCATCGCTATTGACATCGCCGTTAACGAGGTGGCTTGAATCGCTGTTGAGTAAGTAGTCATAAAGAGCAGTAATATCAGCACTAGTTACTACTCCGTCGCCATTTACATCACCATAAACTGCCGATGGGAAGGTAACAGTGAGAACACCATCAACGATGGTAAGAGTGTACTCTTTCTCCTCGGCGAGAACCAAGTTGCCGCCGTCAACCAAGGTAACGCTGGGGTTCTCCTCAGTGAGGGTAACACCACCACCCAACCAGTTGCCGTTTTCGTCTTTCACCTTGAACTCGCCACCGAAGGTTTGTGTCAGAGTGAACACGCCGTTGTTCTCCTCAAATGGAACCATTGTCTCCTCGCTCCACTCGTTGAAAGCGCCAATCAGGTAGTAAGCCTTGTCGGGGATAATCTCCTCGGTCAAAGTGATGTTGAGAGTGCAACTTGTCTCGGTCACGTTGCTGATTGTAAGAGTCACGTTACCGCTAACGGGGAGATGCATGTTGGCAGTGCCATAAGAAGTAGAGAGGGCGTTGTCGCCAGTAGCAAGATTGCTTGCGCCCATGACACCCGAGTCAAACACTGTCCAGCTACTGAAGTCGGAGTTAACATCAATGCTTGAGAGCTTGAAATCGGCAGCTGTAGCACCTTCAAACTCCAAAGTGTAGGTGCCGTCACCATTGTTAGCAAAAATTTGATTGCCGGCAGGTGGCATGTTCCAACCGCCAAAAGCAGCGCCAGTCACAGCAAAGCGACGCTGAGCAGGATTGAAAACTGGTTCATCGGTGAGGACAATCTTTGCCTGATCGGTATTGTAATTGTACTGAATGACATAACCACCCGAGGCGGTCAATGTCCAAGCGCCCATCGCTTGGGTATCTTCCCAGTCGCCAGTAGGAGCAGAACCGTCGCCAGCGGCAGGACCGCGTTGTGAGCCCCAATCCTCGGTGTCACGGAAGAATGCGAACGACGAGCCTGCAACCAAATTGCCCGACCAAGAGTACATACCATCACCTTCATCGGTCATCTCAACGTTGCCTGTGGTAGTCCAGCCATTAAAGCCATCCCCCACGAGATACATTGCAGCTTGAGCCTTCAGCCCAATCATTGCGAGCAATGCAACAATAGATAGAGTAATTGTTTTCTTCATAAGTCAATTGTAATTTATTTGTTAACAAATATATTTCCTGTGCAAAAATAGAGATTATTTTTATAATTCACTAATTTTCAATAAGGACACACACAAAAAGTGACCTGCAATGGTTTGCAATGCAGATCACTTTAGTTCTTTATAATCAGCTAAACTTGATTAGAAGCGGTAGCCAATGGCAATTTGAGCGTTGCCGTTCTTGCCTGTATCCCAGCTCTTGTCGAAGACCTCGGTAAGGCCCAAAGTGTAACGACCCTGAACAAACACGTCCTTAGCGATGTTGTAGGTAAAGCCAAGCCCAACACCAACGTCTATTGTCTTTGTATCATCCTTTTGGTCTTCGGTTTCCTTAATATTCAAGTGTTTATCCTTAGATTCTACCGTGTACTTACTATAAACGTTGATACCCAACTGAGGACCTAAATCAATGCTCAATGCTGGAGTCACATAGTATTTAAACATCACAGGAATGTTGATGTAATTAACGTTTTCTGTAAATTTGGCATCAAAATAACCATCTCCATCATTGTAATCTTTTACTTCATACTTGCCACCTTGAGCAGCAAATACAACCTCGGGAGCAATCGAGAACCTGCTAGTGAAACGATACTCCATAAACAAACCAGCTTGATAGTTCAGCTGACCTCCATGATAGGCATTTTTCCCCCAGAAGTGTGTGTAGTCCACACCAATCTTAGGACCAAATGTGAATTGCTTTTGCGCCATTGCTGCACCAGCAGCCAACAGCATGCACATAAGTGCGATAGTAATCTTCTTCATAATTTATTATATTTAAAAGTTGTTTCTTTAAGTCTTGATGTTTATTGATCAAAAGCGATAGCCTATGGCGATTTGAGCGTTGCCGTTCTTGTTATAACCCCAATCAAATACCGATGAGAATCCAAGGGTGTAACGTCCTTGTACAAAAACGTCGTTAGTGATGTTGTAAGTCATACCCAGACCTACGCCAATGTCGAAAGCTTTGGTCTCCTCGTCATAGTCAAAAGTCCCATTGTCTTTGCCGCCTGGCTCATTGTGAGTGCACTTGCTATAAATATTGATACCTATCTGTGGTCCCAAGTCGATGCTAAACGATGGAGTCACATAATACTTGAATATTGCGGGAATATTGATATAATTGACTTTATAACTGCAAGTTCCCTCTTTTTCTCCAATTACGGCGTTATTTTCATCATAGACCTCATAATTGTAATTGAATTTGTCGCCCTGAGCCGCGAAAACAACTTCAGGAGCTATGGCAAACTTATCGGAGAAGCGGTATTCAAAGAATGCTCCAGCTTGATAATTGAACACGCCTTTGAACTCCCAAAATGATTTTGTTTCTTTTCCCCAGAAGTGAGTGAAGTCAACACCAACTTTAGGTCCAAACGTGAATCTCTTCTGCGCCATGGCAGCACCAGCAGCCAATAGCATACACATAAGTGCGATTGTAATCTTCTTCATAACTTAATGTATAATTATTTAAGAATTTCTTTCGACTTTTGATTAGAAACGATAGCCAATAGCAATTTGAGCGTTGCCGTTCTTGCCTTTTTGATATTCATACACCTTGGTCAAACCCATGGTGTAGCGAGCCTGAACGAACACATCGTTTGTGATGTTGTAGGTAGCACCAAGGCCTACGCCAAAATCAATGTCTTTAGTGTCTTTCTTGAAATCAAGAATAGCACCACTATTAGTCATCTTGCTATATACGTTGAATCCTACCTGTGGGCCCAGATCAATACTAAAAGCTGGAGCAACATAAAACTTCAACATCACTGGAACATTGATGTAATTGATGTAGCGGGTGGTTTTGTCATGAGTACCACCTTGAGCAGCAAAGACTACATCAGGAGCGACAGAAAACCTATCGGTAAAACGATACTCCATGAACAAACCTACCTGATAACCTAACTTCACTCCATGAGAAGCTCCTTCACCCCAAAGATGTGTGATATCAAAACCAACCTTGGGACCAAAGGTAAATCTCTTCTGTGCCATGGCAGCTCCAGCAGTCAACAGCAAGCACACGAGTGCGATAATAATCTTCTTCATAACTTTCGTATGATTATATTAAGAATTTCTTTCGACTCTTGATTAGAAGCGGTAGCCAATGGCAATTTGAGCGTTGCCGTTCTTGGCTTTATCCCAGCCATCTTCGAAAACATCAGTAACTCCCATAGTATATCGTCCCTGAACAAACACGTCCTTCGCGATGTTGTAGGTCAAGCCAAGACCAACACCAACGTCTATAGTCTTTGTGCGGTCCTTTTGATCATAGGTCTTCTTATAATCCAGAGCTTTATCTCTCGACTCAAAAGTGTACTTACTATAAACATTTATACCCAGTTGTGGACCTAAATCAATGCTCAATGATGGAGCAACATAGAATTTAAACATTACTGGAATGTTGATGTAATTAATATTATCAGTAAGATTAACATCAATAGGTCCAAGCATAGGATTATGAATGTCTTGGAAATCATTATAGTCATACTTGCCACCTTGTGCGGCAAAAACAACCTCGGGAGCAATCGAGAACCTGTTAGTGAAACGATACTCCATGAACACACCAGCTTGGTAGTTCAGCTGGCCTCCATGAGCGGCATCTTTTCCCCAGAAGTGAGTGTAGTCAACACCAATCTTGGGACCAAAGGTAAATCTCTTTTGAGCCATGGCTGCGCCAGCAGTCAATAGCATGCACATAAGTGCGATTGTAATCTTCTTCATAATAATACTCGTTAAAAGTTGAACATAATTTGATTCTAATTGCAAAAATAATAATACATTCTTAATTATCAAAAAAGAAATAGCAAAAAAAGTGACCCACGCACCATTTTGCGCAGGTCACTTGAGTTCTTTTAAATCCTTGCGGAAAGCGCTTGATTAGAAGCGGTAGCCGATAGCAATTTGGGCGTTGCCGTTCTTGGCTTCCTTATAATCGCCACTCTTAAACACATTGGTCATACCCATTGTGTAACGGCCTTGAACAAACACGTCCTTAGCTATGTTGTAGGTCAAACCAAGACCTACACCAAAATCCACGCTCTTTGTTGCCTCTTTCTGGGGTATAACAGTTTTTTGTTTATGGGTGCCATCATCAAGCTCATCGGTACATTTGCTATAAATATTAAAGCCAATTTGTGGACCAAAGTCAATACTGAGCGAGGGAGTAACATAATACTTAAGCATCACAGGCACATTGATGTAATTAATATGCTCGGTATAATTGTGCTTATTACCAAACATTTCAAAGTCAAACTTTCCGCCTTGTGCGGCAAACACAACCTCAGGGGCGATAGCAAAGTGGTTGGCTACAACATACTCAAAGAACACGCCACCCTGATAGTTTAACTGACCGCCATGTTTACAATTTTTTCCCCAGAAGTGGGTGTAGTCCACACCAATCTTGGGACCAAAGGTGAAAGTCTTCTCGGGTTGAGCCATGGCTGCGGCAGCAGTCAATAGCATGCACACGAGTGCGATAGTAATCTTCTTCATAACTTACTCGTATTAAAAAGTTAAACATAATTTGATTCTAATCGCAAATATAGAATAAATTTCTTAATTATCAAAGAAATAACTAAAAAAGTGACCCACGCACCATTTTGCGCAGGTCACTTGAGTTCTTTTAAATCCTTGCGGAAAGCGCTTGATTAGAAGCGGTAGCCAATAGCGATTTGAGCATTGCCGTTCTTGCCGCTGTGGTCATAATCAAATACATCTGTCAAGCCCATGGTATAACGACCCTGAACAAATACATCGTTGGTGATATTGTAGGTCAGACCAAGACCAAGACCGAAGTCAACACTCTTAGTAACATCCTTCATGTCTTCAGTATGCTTACCTCCTTCATCTGCAACCTTTGCTTCCCACGTGTTCTTACTGTAAACATTAAAACCAACCTGTGGGCCAAAGTCGATGCTTAATGCTGGAACAACATAAAATTTCAACATTACAGGAACATTGATGTAGTTAACATTGTCGGTCTCTTTCACTTCAAAAGGAACTCCTAATAAGTTACGTTTAGTGTCATACTTACCACCTTGTGCAGCAAATACAACCTCGGGAGCAATAGAGAACTTGTTAGTAAAACGATACTCCATGAACAAGCCAGCCTGATAGTTGAGCTGACCTCCATGATTTACGTCCTCGCCCCAGTAGTGAGTGTAGTCTACACCAATCTTAGGACCAAAAGTGAATTGTTTCTGAGCCATGGCTGCGCCAGTGGCAAGAATTGTGCACATGAGTGCAATAGCAATTTTCTTCATAATCAAAAAAAATTAATTAAACATTTATATAAACTCGTTTTTTATCTGTTGCGAGTGGTGATGCCACAAGGGTAACACCGCAAAATTTGACACAAAAGTAGTATTTTAGTTTAAAGTGCAAATAAAAATACCACCAAAAAATGATATTTTTGGGAGATATGGAACACTTTATTGTCAAAATAGAACTATTCAAACGACATCACATAAGTGCTTTCCAAAAAAAACTAAAAAAATTTTGTCAACCTAAAAATAACTCGTAACTTAGCAAATGAAATAATAAATGTAAAAACAACGTCATTTTCATACAACAAATAAATAATTTAATAACCATTTAACACAAGTAAAGCCAATGAAAAGAAAATTAATCATTGCAGCAGCAGTGGTAATGTCATGCGCGGGCCTGATGGCCCAACCCACAGCATGGAGCGAGCCACAGCTGCTAATCAAGGCTGAACAGAGCCTAATGGCGCCTGTGTGGTCCCCCGACGGCTCCAAGATTGCCGCTACCGGCGACAACTTCATCGGGATATGGGTTGCCAATGCCGATGGTTCCGAGCTCAAGCAAATTTCAGAGGCACCTGGTGCTGGCTACCAAATGCGCTGGGACAACCTTCAAGAAATCGTGTGCACACCTTACAGCATCGAGAACCAAAAGCGCATGACGCGCATTGAGCGTGTCGACGCCACTACGGGCAAGATTCAACAAGTAGCCCTTGGCAGCCGCAATATTAAGCGCTCGTCGGTCGTTGGAGCAACCAATGCCTACCAAATCATGATTGACGAACCCAACGAAGCTACCAGCAAAATAGCCGGCCTTAGTGACTATGCAGGCAAGTGGGTTATCAACCCAGCCCTCTCGCCCGACGGCACCAAGATAGCCTTCCAAATTGTGACTAAAGGGCTATTTGTGTGCAATGCCGATGGAACTGGACTGAAGAGCCTGGGAAAAGGTTCTCACGCTGCATGGCTCCCCGACAGTCGCAACCTGATGATGACACGCATTGCCGACGATGGTCACCGTTTCACTAGCAGCGACATCTACTGCGTGAACGTTGAAAGTGGACAGAACTTCAACATCACCATCAACAGTGAGACCCTACCTGTCACTATAGCAGTGTCGCCCGACGGCAGCAAGCTTGCCTTCGACAACGACACCGATGGCGCAATCTACATTATTAACCTTAATTATTAATAGCAGCTATGAAGAACTTTATCAAACTAGCGATTGTAGCTGTTATTGGCTACTTTGCAACATCTCCAGTTGCCAATGCCCAAGATCAAGAAAAGGCCGAATGGGGCGACTTCAAGCTCTGGATTGACCCAGGACACAGCAAGAAGGAGAATCAGGGCATGTATGGCTACACCGAGGCCCAGAAGGTGCTTCGCGTGGGACTCGCCACTCGTGAATACCTGAAAGAGTTTACAACGGCCACCGACGCTACCATTCAAATGACACGCGATGATGACCAGGACGACGTTAGCCTCGAAGAACGCTCCGACATGGCAAATGCTTGGGGAGCCGACTTCTTCTACTCCATCCACAGCGATGCCGGTGGCAATACCAACAGCACACTGATGCTTTTTGGAGGATGGCGCAAGAACGGCGTGGAGATTGAGAAAACGCCTCATGGCGGCAAGGCCTATGGTGACATTCTCACTCCCAACCTCACCAGTGTGATGTATGAGACCACCACCCGCGGCAACTGGTATGACCGCTGCTGGTATGACCCCGCTCCCACCACCCACACCAATCAGTATCCCTACCTCTCGGTGAACCGCCGCACCAACATGGCGTCGCTGCTTAGCGAGGGCGGTTTCCACACATTGCCCATGCAACAGGCCCTCAACATCAACGAGAGCTACAAGCGCCTTGAGGCTTTTGGCACATTCCGCTCAATCCTGGAATATCGAGGCATCGACCGACCCGAGAAGGTTATGCTCGCAGGCGTGGTTAAGAACAGTGAGAACGGACAACCCATCGACAACGTATCGGTAACCTGCAATGGCCAGACAATCGTCACCGACAGCTATGAGTCTCTGTTCCACAACTATGTTAACAACAAAGACCTTGTTCACAACGGGTTCTTCCTCTTTGAAGGGCTGACTCCCGGCGAGACCTACGAGATCACCTACACTTGCCCTGGCTACACCAGCGCCACCAAGACTGTGACCATGAGTTACGACACTCAGGGACTATCAGGCGACAACGTTACTTGGGGCAATATCGAGCTCACATCCAACGCTCCTGCTGTTGTGTCATCTAACAGCATCACAAACCCCGATGCGGTGAAAATCATCAACGACATGGTTCTCACCTTCTCGCGCAACATGAACCGCGAGAGCGTGGAGCAGGCTTTCTCAATCAACCATAATGGCAATGTCACACTCTCATGGGACAACGACTACACTTTGAGAGTGGTGCTCAACAAGCTCCTTGACGACATGAGCTACACTGTGACCATCGACGGCAGCATAGCCCGCAACTCACAGACCAACCAGTTGCTCGACGGTGATGCCGACGGTGTGGAAGGCGGCAACTACGTGTTCAACTTCATGACCGTTCCTGCCGACCTTGAGGCACCATATATCGCAAGCACCACACCCTACGAGGGCGAGACTATGCTCTACACCCTGCGTCCCGCCATTCGCGTGGAGTTCAACGAGGAACTTGCCTGGAATGACGACAACGCTACCGAGATGATTGTGCTCGAGTGTGCCGACGGCGAGACAGTGGAAGGACGCCTCTCCCATATGGTTGTGCGCGACGCTTCGGTAGTTCACTTCTACCCTCTTGCCGACCTCAAGCTCGACAAGACTTACCGCTTCAAGATTCAAGGCACATTCACCGACCTCTCGGGCAACACAAGCAACATCACAAAGTATGTTCGCTTCATGACCGAATATCGTCCAGTGCTCGACTACACCATGATTGAAGACGGCTCAGTATTGAATCACTGGTGGAGCCCCGATGGCTCAGGCTCAACTACCCACACCACATCTAAAGATGGCGTAGCCGATCCCAACTCTAACTACATCGCTCTCACAAACACTGTGCCACGCACCGACCTCACTAAGTCCTACCAGTTGCACTACGAGTTCAACCAAGACTGCGACGGACCATGGCAGATTCGCGAGTACCGCAGCTACAGCCAGAACAACTATTTCACCGACGGTTATAACGCTGTGCTACAATGCGAGGTGTTTGCCGACGGTTCCAACAACCAAGTGTGCCACATGGTGCGTTTGAATGGCTCAGGAGCTTCTGGTCTCATCCAGAATGAGCATGTTGTGCTCGACTTCCGCGGCTGGAAGACTATGGCGTTTGACATCTACAACGAGCCATTCGTACACTTCACTGGCGAGGGCGAGACTGTGGGCTCAGCCCAGAAGTGGTGCTACGACTCGTTCTACCTGCGTCACTACAACACCGACGAGGAGTATGACGACGACGGCGAACTCCTGCCCGTTCAGGCTTGGGACGGCGACATCTTGTTTGGCAACATCAAGTATGTTCACTACGACCGCAGTGCCGTGCAAACAGCATCGGTCAACGATATGCCTGGCTCACCAGCAATTGCCGGCGATGTTAACGGTGACGGCAATGTGACAGCTGCCGACATCACCGCGCTCTATAACTACCTCCTTAACAGCGATACCAGTGCTATTACCAACGGTGACCAAAACAACGATGGAAACATCACTTCAAGCGATATCACTTTTGTCTACAACATCCTGTTAGGAAGTAAATAACTCACTTCTCCTCTCTCTTCTTTTTTACCAGCCTTGCGCATGATGTGCAGGGCTGGTTGTTTACTATTTGCAATCATTCACTCAAGTTGGAAATAGGGTAAAATGAAATTGTTAATAATTTCCTTTCCCAATATTTTCATTAAACAAAATGATTCACTAACTTTGCAAAACTTTAGAGAATAAGAATTCAATAACACTTTAATCACACATAAAACAAAAAATGGAAGTAAAAGGTAAGATTATACAGAAGTTTGACCTCCAGAGTGGCACTTCTAAAGCAGGTAATCCATGGAAGAAACAAAACTATTTACTCGAGACTCTTGACAGTTTCCCACGCAAGATTTATTTCGACTTCTTCGGTGATAGGGCCGACCAGTATCCACTCGAAGTAGGCGACATGATAAACCTCAGTTTCGACATTGAGTGTCGAGAGTATCAAGGACGCTACTACACCGACATACGTGGATGGAAAGCCGAGAAAATCGACGCTAACGCTCCTGTAACCACTCCACCACCTGCCAATGATGCTCCAGCTCCTGTAGCTCCAGCTCCTGACATGAACTTTGAGCAAACTCAAGAAGATGACCTGCCATTCTAACAATATTGCGTCATCAACACCTATCATAATCGCCAGTAGACAATTGCGTCGCTGGCGTTTCTTTTTAAGCCACATTTTCCTCCATTTTTTTTTGCTGAGTATAATAATTGTTTTATCTTTGTAGTTTAATAGTTATAAACTTTTTAAAATGACTGAAAACAACGAAATCATTAAACGAATTATCGAAGGAATTCAAGAAAAAAAAGGACGCGACATCGTCCACATCGACCTCTCAAAGCTTGAATATGCAACAACCACAGGTTTTGTAATTGGCACGGGTAACACCAAGATTCAAGTAGAAGCTATCGCCGACAGCGTTAGAGAATATGTGCAAGAAAAAACCGGCCAAAAACCTTACAATTATGACGGATACCAGAACTCTCAATGGATTGTGATTGACTATGGCACGGTTTTTGCTCATATCTTTCTTCCTGACGAGAGAGAACGATACAATCTCGAGGAACTTTGGGCCGATGCCGATATCAATCGGATCCCAAACCTTGACTGAATTAATTAATAACGCGCATTCAGAATTAATGCGTCATAACAAAGCACACAATTAATGAGTAATAACTTTTTTGGCAATAACAACAGCAACAAGTCCGGCAAATCCAGCGGGAACAAGCCCAAATTTAACATCATGTGGATGTATGCTATCATCATGGCGGTGATATTGGGCATATATTTCACTAACGATGTGGGTACCAGCAAAGATGTGAGCTGGACTAAATTAAAGGAATATGTACAGTCGGGTGGAGTCGACAGCCTTGTTGTTTATAGCAACAAGATGGAAGTTAAAGCCTTCCCTAACGACTCTCTTGCTAACGCCATTTTCAAGGGCGCAAAACGTGCGCCACATTCCAGCACATTCATCACTGCCCAAATTCCTTCAAACGAGAAATTTGACGATTATATCGATGCGTTGAACGAATCGGGTGCCTATCGTGGTCCCGTCAAATATGAGACTGCAAGCGACATCAGCAGCTGGATTTGGGGATTTGGCCCTATCTTGTTGCTCATCCTCTTCTGGTTCTGGATGACCCGACGAATGGCAGGTGGTGCCAGTGGCGGAGGTGGAATCTTCAGTGTTGGAAAATCCAAGGCAAAACTCTTTGACAAGAACGATAAAACCAAGGTTACATTTGCTGATGTTGCTGGACTGGCCGAGGCAAAGACCGAGGTGGCCGAAATTGTCGACTTCCTCAAGAATCCACAACGTTATACCAATCTTGGAGGTAAAATCCCCAAGGGCGCTCTGCTAGTAGGCCCTCCAGGAACCGGAAAAACCCTGCTTGCCAAGGCTGTGGCAGGCGAGGCCGACGTGCCATTCTTCTCACTGTCGGGTAGCGACTTCGTCGAGATGTTTGTGGGCGTGGGTGCATCACGAGTTCGTGACCTCTTCAAGCAGGCCAAGGACAAGGCTCCATGCATCATCTTCATCGACGAGATCGACGCCGTGGGCCGCGCACGTGGCAAGAACCCTAACATGGGTGGCAACGACGAGCGAGAGAGCACTCTTAACCAATTGCTCACCGAGATGGACGGTTTTGGCACCAACAGTGGTATCATCATCCTGGCGGCAACCAACCGCGTCGACATCCTCGACAAGGCTCTGCTGCGCGCTGGACGTTTCGACCGTCAAATCTACGTTGACCTCCCAGAGCTCAACGACCGCAAGGAAATATTCCAAGTGCATCTGCGTGGCGTGAAGACCGACGGCAGTGTCGACCTTGACATGCTATCCCGTCAGACTCCAGGCTTCTCGGGTGCCGATATTGCCAACGTGTGCAACGAAGCTGCTCTTATCGCAGCACGCAATAACAAAGTGGCTGTGCAAAAGCAGGACTTCAACAACGCCATTGATCGCATCATTGGCGGTCTTGAAAAGCGTTCTAAAGTGATGACCGACGAGGAGCGCAACTCTATCGCCGTTCACGAGGCTGGACATGCAACAGTGAGCTGGCATCTTAAATATGGTGACCCTCTAGTTAAAGTCACTATCGTGCCACGTGGAAAAGCTCTTGGCGCCGCATGGTACATGCCCGAAGAGCGACAGATTACTCCACGACAAGCTCTGCTTGACAAGATTTGCTCGCTCATGGCAGGCCGCGTTGCCGAAGAGATGTTCCTGGGCATCATCGACACTGGTGCACTCAACGACCTTGAGCGCGCCACCAAGATTGCCTACGCCATGGTAACTTACTACGGCATGAGCGAAGAGCTCCCCAATGTATCCTACTACGACAGCAGCGAGAATTACGGCTTCACCAAGCCCTACAGCGAGGAGCGCGCTCGCAGCATCGACAAGGAGGTGCAGGCCATCATCGACCAGGAGTACAAGCGTGCACGCCAAATCCTCGAAGAGTACACCCAGGGACACCATGAGCTTGCACAGCTACTTCTCGAGCGTGAGGTTATCTACACCGAGGACGCCGAGAAAATATTTGGCAAACGCAAATGGACATCACGACTCGATATCTTAGATGGCGAACAGAGCAACCAAAACAACACAAGTGTTGCCCTGCCCAGTGGAACCGAAGATGCTAGTGAGGAGCAACCTACCGATGATGACACCCCTACTAGTGATGACCAACCACAAGGTGACATTCAACCACCAGTATTCAAGGGATAAAACATTAGTAAAATTTTTGGGCCAGAAACAAACTGATGGCCCTATTATCCCCTAATACATTAGAGATATAAAAACAAATTATGCTGGGAGAATTCTCCCAGCATAATTTGTTTTTTAGTGGCTTGTAAAGATGAATTTGTTTATTCCTTAAACCATTATTGTATTTAAAAATTTCAGACACACTCGCTATTACTTTGCGAGAGATACGTTGAGTGAAATTCCGTAGTTAGTGTTGGTTGTTGGGTAGGATGTTGTCGATACAAGCGGAGTGTTTACTTGGTGGTCGAAGAATGCACCAATCGTGATGCGCTTGCTCATGACATAATTTGCAGCAAAGTTGATACCCAGAGTGCGCGTACCGCTTGTCGCTTGTGTAGTGTTGACGTCAATCTTGCGGATGAGTGCTGTGTTATTGTTGATTTGCAAGTTGAAGTTGAGCGTGAGGTCATTATTCACGTTCTGCTGCTTCTTCTTGATTTTCAGCACTGAGTTGAAGTTGGCAATCTTATAGCTTGCACCAATCACAAACGACTTTTGCAATGTCTCTACCAGTTGCAGTGCCGATATGTTGAGCGCCAAAGTTCGCGCATCGCGATATTCAACATTTAAACTCAGGTCATTCTTAAATGTAGCATTTACTCCAATCAATGGCGCAAATTTCTCGGTAATAGAAACCGACGAAATGTTATATGGCGAGTTGGGGACAGGACTGTTGGTAAGAGCGTCCTGTGTGAATCCCAAGCCCTCACCTATCGATACCCAATCGGTATAGCTCGAGAAGCTACCCACCGAATAGGTACATTGATAAGCATGAGTCAAAGTGAGGCTCTTAAGCACCTTCTTCACGGCAGGAATTCTGGAAAGACCGTCGTAGGTAACTCGCCAGTTAGGCAAGATGCTCTTAAGTCCTGGGAATGGATTAAGGTCAACCTTATTGGCATTTTTGCCCGAATAAGCAGCTACAAAAGCGGGAATCATCACATCGCTACCTGCAGGGTTGACTGAACCATTCTCTGGATTAAACGGTGTGTTGGCATATCCTGTGCCACGCAAGAAGCCACGGTTAGGATAGCTAGAGCCAGCATAACGTTGCTCAATGCGGTCGGCAATCACTGGAATATTGTTCAAGAAGGTGTTAAACGCTTCGTTGTAGTACCCGTTGTCGACACTCACACCTCGCAGAGCAGTAGCAATGGCAATGTGAGTCTTAGTGTATGATCCCGAGTAAAGCACTCCAATATCATCATACATGAACTGGATTTGGTTAGTGCGATTGTCGGTGCGGTTACCTGTGAGTGTTATCTTCAATCCGTTAATTGGCTCTACAACAACCTCGGCGCTAAACTCCTGAGTCTTGGCAAAGATTGCAGGGGAAGTCTGGGTAGAGTCGCCAAGCAACCATCCTCGTCCCTTAGCCTTCTCAATATAGTCTTGTCCCACAAAGCCAAATGCGAAATCAAGTCCTGGTGCCATCACATCATAGTGTGTGTTCTGTCCAAAGATGTCGCCCACGTTTGGTATGAACTGAGGTATCGAGAGCGATTGAGTCTGCCTCCACTTCACATTCACACTCTTGACACTAATAGCAAGTCTAGTGAGATATTGTGCGAGCTCGGTACCAAAGTTCTTCTTATCGCTTCCCATCACCTCGGTAACGGTAACCTTAATGCTCTTGTCGTCGCGGTTAAGAATCTCAATGTTGTTGTTATCCTTAATGTTGAACTTCACTGGATAACGTTTTCCATCAACAGTTGTGGCTGTCACACGCACCTTCTTGACGTTCATGTTGTGCTTGACAACAGTAGTAGTGTCGTTGCTCAACTGGAATGTGCGGTCAAACTTCTTAGCCTTCTTTTCGTTCTTCTTACCGCCTTTATTATCACGTCCATTGCCACTACCCGATGACGAGAATCGCTTCTGGACATCCTTCACATATGGCAATTTACCATAGAATGTGTCAAGATTTAAACGAGTGTCGACGTTAAACGACGACTGGTTGGCGATGCTATTACCCGAGAAAATTCCGGCAATCTCGGTACCACGGTCCCAGCGATAGGTTGAATTATAGGTCGCACTAGCTGTAATAAAGCTCAAGATTGGAATTGCATTAAACGGAGCCTTGTAAGAAGCGGTAAACGTCTGGTTATAGGCCCATGGAGTTCCCAAGTCCTTAATGCTGCGCCAAACGCTGTCGCGCCAGTCACGATACTCATCGGGGAAGAGCTTGCGGTTCACCTGACCTAGAGGCTCAAGAATGTGAGCCGTAGTCTGGCTATTGAACGACATAGTGAGCGACTTAATAAAGTTCCACGAGAGCGCAAATTGTCTATCCCACAAGAAGTTCTTGCTCACCGAAACTGGCAAAGTGATATCAACATCGGTTTCGTTACGAGTTTGCTGCTCATAGTAATATCTTGAGATGTTAGTGCTAAATGCCAATGAGTTAGGCAGCCAACGGAACTCCCACTCACGGAAGAATTTCAGGTTCTTCTTCTTTGCGTCAATAGCTTTCTCAAGAGGTTTGAAGGGCTTGATATAAGGTGTCCAACTATACTGCAAGCTACCGCGATAGTCATTGGTGTTCTCATACTCATAGTCGGGATTACTCTTGTGAGTCTTATTGAACGAGTAGTTGAACGTGAAGTTAGCAGGATCCCAAGGCATGGGGTTCTTGCTCTTGACGTCAAATTTAAGTCCCGAAATCGAGAAGTTCTTGACAACAGTCTCGCTCACAGCATATGACTTGATAGAGTCTTTCTGCTCATCGGTGGCACAAGCGTCAAGAGCATCTTTGAGCAAGATATCCTCGTCCAAAGGATTATATTTAGGTGTTATCTTCTCATTGCTATAAGAGAAATAAACCGGCGCATGCAGTTTCACCTTCTCGGGAATAAAGCGTCCCATATCGGCCTGAACTGCCACGTTATATTGGTCGTAATTATCGAGACGACGCTGGGTCATACTCTGGTCTACTGAGCCGAATCCATTTGTTTCCTTGTGCCATCCCACATTAAGAGTACCAATATCACTCAAGTTAAGAGTCAAACTAGCCTTAGCAGCCCATCCGCCCTCGCTGTCGAAGTCGGTTACACGAAGTTCATCGACCCAAACCACAAAGTTCTTGGTAGTTCCTGCCGTGTTGTTTCTCACACCAATGAGCATAACTCTAACCTTGCTCAGCGATGGGTTACCCATCACATAGACGTGATTGCGTGGATTGTTGGGGTCCTGCTCCTGGTAACGTTGTGTGTACGACACATCGGGATTGCCCGCCATCTTCTCGGCGTTGCGGTTCTTTTTCACAGCAGTGAGCACGTCAAGATCGAGGTCAAGCATATTCTCTTTGGGCCACACTGCAAGTCGGTCTGAAGAACTGTTGTTGCTGTATCGTCCTGGAGGAGTTACAACGAGTGGTATTTCATACTCATAGTAGTTGTTCTTCACGTCCGATCCCATGCGCACAAAGATCGACACATCACCATTCTTAAGGTTGGTTGCATCGTCGATAAACGCCTCGTTGTGCACAAACATCTGCAGGCGCTTATAGGTACGCAGGTCAAGGTTGGTGTTACGGTAAACGCCACGTGCGTCGCCAGCCTCTAGGCCCTCTACCCTCATCTGCATTGACTGCTCGTTGAGCTGGGTAATTTGCGACTGTCCAGAGTCGATGATTCGACTAACGCCAGGAGGCAGCACATAGTTAACTGGCTCACGGCTTGCATTCTCCTCAATGTTTACAGTGTTTACATCAACTGTTCCACTGCCAGGCATGTCGGCGCGGGAATTGAGGTTGTAATCATAATTACGCCATTCTCCTCTCACGAGCTCCAAGGTTGCAAATCTCAAGTGAGTTGTCTCCTTGAAATCGGTGAGGAACATACGCATAAATCTTATTGATGAGAAGTCGTTGATTGATCCAACCACTTTGTCATAGCTCTTGATGGGAATACAGAACTGATACCAAGTCACATGCTGGTCCTCGCCATTGCGTGTGCGCTGTACCGACTCTTGCTTGTCGATGATGAAGTTCTTGCCCACCTGCAAGTCCTCAGGACGAATCGACACCTTATATTGGAAATAGCGCTCATACTCGTTGAGGGTGTTATCCTGATTGATATCCTCAACATCAGGCACACTACGAGAACTCTGGTACATACCATCGGCTGCATCTTCCTGGGCCAAAGAGTTGCCCTCGGTGCCGTTGTAGTGCTTATAGCGCTCTAGAATTGAAAGTCGTTGTTCGTCATAGTCATATCCACGGTAGAAGTGGTAGTTATCGCCGCCTGGGTCGTTGATTGGAGAGAACTGGTCCTCCTCCATCTTGGCTATGGTCTCGGCAGGCAAAACGCTGCGAAGCTTGGTGACATACTCCTGGTAAGAAGGATAGGTCAGCTCATCGACAGTGCTAAGTCCATTAAGACCAACGTCTTGCCTTACACGAGAGCCTGCGGCGGTCTCAAAAGCATAGGTAAGCGAAGACTTGTTGGCTATCCTACCCCAATTGGTCTCTTTAACTCCACTTTCATCGGTGTCGGTATATGGCAGACCATTCTCATAGCTCTTGAGTCCATCCTTAAGGATATCCTCGCTAATCTCACCAAGGTTGATATATAGATCTCCACCATCTCGGTTGGGGTTGTTCTCATCAAGGAATGGGTCAAGGAGCCAGAACTTGATGTACTCCACGTTGTTGGTAACAAAGTCGGTGTTCTCAATCTTTCGCATGATACCACCCCATCGCTTCTCAGGGTTGAGAAGGTTACCTTCAGCGTCGATATTCTCAGCATCAAGGTTGTAGGGGCCTCTCTCTTTGGGATAGTACGAGAGGTTGAGGGTCTGTATTGTCGACGACTCACCATAGTTGAGCTCTCGTCCAGGGAACACCTCAGTATAAGGTATCTCGCGCACATATGGGCTTGATAGCTGTTCAAGGTCATTCTTGATGTAACCAGGCACAAACGATGAGTTGCGCTGAGTGAACAGACGGTCAATGTAGTACCATGAGAGCAATGAACGATTCTTGCCGTAGTTCACATCGTTTGAGAGTGCAGCCTCGGGGAAAAGCGCATCGTTGGCGTTGTCATAGGGAGTTGATGCCAGGAACCATGAGTAAGGAGAGCGCAGGTCAACGCCCGTTTGAGTCGACTCAAAGTCGTCGATATAAGAGCTACCAGCGTTTGATCCTGTGCGAGACTGATGTGGTAACAACTGCGCAAACTCTCCAGTAAAGTTCACCTGCGATGGCGCTGTGGCATTTACTGTAGGTATCTTGTTGAGCAAGTTGGTAAGCCACATGAAACTATTCTTATAGGAGAGTCTAGCACCCCAAATGGTGTTATTTACAATTTCATTACCAATAGCAACCTTTTCGGTGAGGTTTTTCTCGCCATAATGCATCACAGTGGCACCTAAGTGGAAATCATCGTTGAAGGCATAGTCAAGATCTAAGCCAAGAAGTGTCTTGCGCTGTGTGCTGAAGGTCGACTGATTTTCAAGCGAAACACTAATATTTGTTCCCGCATCGATTATGCTCTGATTGGTGATAGTAACAGTACCCATCGTGTAGTCGACGGTATAGTCGCTATTCTCGGTAAGTGTCACACCACCTGCAGTTACAACAACCGAGCCTCGAGGCACATTGGTAGCGTTAAGGCTGATTGTGTTCTTGTTGGTAGACTGATATTCACCCTGAAGCACAAATTTGTTCTTATCTTGCACTTGCTGAGCGTCGGTAAGCTGCATGGTATAGAGCTCATCATAGACATATTTGTCGGCTATGGCATCGTTGCCAATCTGCTTGCGCAAGTGTGAACCAAAAGGCTCAACAACGGGGAAAATCACCTTACCACCCGATGTGGTAACGGTGTATCCGTCAAGAAAGTCGAAGCGACCGTCGGGATTGAAATTGTTGTTAGCATCCAAGCGGTCTAGGTTCATAACCCTGAGGAGCGGAACACCCGAAATGTTACCCTCATTAATATAAGGTAGCTCGATACCTGTTGTATCATTCAGATACTTGATGTTAAGTTTGAAATTCGGCTTCTGAACCTGATAAGCTCCAAGTGAGTAGATGTTCTTCATCATCAGGTCCCACATGGGCACCTCGGTGTTGATAGTCGTAGACTTCAGCATCTTGACATACAGCGATTGCTCGGTCGAGGGTATGTCGCTTGCAAACTCACCCACCTGATAGGTCTTGCCCATATAGGTGTACTGATAGGCCACAGCGAGTACCTCATCGCTAGCTAGGGCGGTGTTAAGTGAGATATAGCCCAAAGATGAGTTAAGCTTATATTCAGTTGTTGAGAGCAATCTCGCGCTCTCAATCTTCTCGTAGTCTTTACCTCCTTCAAAGTCATAGGCCGACAAGGGCGACAACGCATTGGCTGCCTGACTGATAAAACGAGCATCGGGGTAGCTAGTCTTTATCTCGTCAAGAAGGGTATTGGAGGTGTTGGTTGGGTTGGGCAAACTAGTTGTCGAGGTCCAGTGGCTGTTACCAATGTGCTGATTCTCGGCAACATCCATGAAGGCCATAATGTTACGCGACTCGTTGAAGTTGCCACGTTTGTTAGTAATCCACACCTCAATGCGAGTGATATTGATTCCGCTCGATACTAGCGGGAGTTTCGAAGTCCAATTGTCGTAGTTGTCACGGAAGAAGTGCGACAAGAAGAAGTGACGGTTTTGGTCATACTTGTCGGCGGTAATATAGAATTCGGTGGTTTGAGCGCCACCACGGGTATTAACCGTTTGAGTCTCAGAATTCTGTTGTGACACAAGAGCTGTAGCGGTGAGACGTCCAAATTGCAGCTTGGTCTTTATACCAAAAAGTGCCGAACCACCCCTGATGAGCGACGAACCTGTTGTCATGCTCACGTTACCAGCCTCGATGTTCTTGATTATCTCGTCCTCTTTGCCTTCATAGGCCAACTTCAGGTTCTTGTTGTCAAACTCAAAGGTCGCGTCGGTGTTGTAAGTCATGTTGAACTTCATCTTATCACCTACCGACGCTTGGATAGTGGCCTGAATTTTCTGGTCGAAATCAAAGTAGGTCTTGCGCTTGGCATTCATCGACAATGCAGGGTTGTCGGTTTTGTTGGTCTTTACGCCCATCTTGATTTGTACCGAACCCTGAGTCTTGAGCTGAACGCCACCAGGACCAAACACCTTCTCCAGAGGACCAAGACCGAACTGCATATCGAGGAAGTTGAACGGATTTTTCTTCTTCTCCTCGGCGGTCTCGGCATTCTTCTGGCGATAATACTGCATCATCGACTCGCGCAACGTGAGATTGTTGTACTCCTCGGCAGTGAGGATGAATGGAGTAACAATATCATAATCACCAATCTTGGTATGGATAATGTAACAGCCGGTCTCGTAGTCATACTCGGCCTCAGTGGTGATATTGCTTGGGTTCTTAAGGTCGGCTGCATACTCACCCTCTTTCAGGTCTTCATATTCCTCGGGGACCGTCGGGTGAACACCATATCGCATCCTGATCTTGTCTTTCTGGTTCTTCTGCTCCTTGTCAACAGCTGTTTTGTCGGGAACAGGAGGTGGAGGGGGAAGAGTGGAGTTATTATATTGAGCATGCGACACATTAACCGCAACAACGCACATCAGCACGCTGAGCAGAATGGTCTTCATTGTCGTTTTAATATTTCCTGAATTATAAAAATTCATCGTTAACGTTATCTTTTCTCTTCTCCTTGGGCTTCTCAACAAGCTTTTACATCATCTTCAGCGCCTTCTTGATAGCCTCCTCTACAGTGATTGAAGGGTTCTCCTTAAAGAGCTTTTTAAGCACTTTCTGAGACATTTGCTGTGTGAAGCCAAGCATGATAAGCGCCGCTAGCGATTCGTCAAATACCGCATTAGGTGCGCTATCATTATCTAATAACGTATCGGATGCCACTTTTATTTTATCCTTTAAGTCAACTAATATTCTTTGTGCAGTTTTTCCGCCTATTCCTTTCACCGATTTCAGTAACCCAACATTTCCACTGGCGATGCATTGCTCAAGGTCCTCGGGAGATAACGATGAGAGTATCATGCGGGCAGTATTTGGCCCCACTCCGCTCACACTAATCAGCATCATAAACAGCTCACGCTCATGCTTCGTGGCAAATCCAAAGAGAACATGCGCATCCTCTCTAATAGCCTCATAAACATATAGTTTAGCTATATCACCTTTTGATTTCTTCAACACCTCATTATAGGTAGTTAAAGATATATTTATCATGTAACCAATGCCGTTGTTATCTACAACAACAAAAGTTGGATTAAGCTCCGCAATTTGTCCACTAATATAGTCTAACATACTCTAATAATTTAAAATTAAATACAAAATTAATTATTTTCATTTATTACCACAAAATTTCGCTTGAAAATATCAAAATGACCAATTATTTACACTGGAAAACAGACCATTTACAGAACCCACAATCAATCCAACCATATCACATTTACCAACAATAGTTTATGCGTTATATATTAAACTTACACTTTAACATTCTAAATATGTTTATATAACATTGTTTTACAGGTGTTTTATCTTCTCACATTAAAGTATTAGTTTAATGTGCACAATATCACAATAAATGAGTATTTATTATGGCAAAATACTCACTCTTAGTTATTAATAGATTCTACTATTATTAGTAACTTTGCAAAAAATTTTTAACTATGCTATTATCTGAATTAAAAACCGGTGAAAAAGGTGTTGTGGTAAAGGTTATGGGCCACGGCAGTTTTCGCAAGCGCATCATTGAGATGGGATTCATCAAGGGCAAGACCGTGGAGTCGATTCTCAACGCGCCACTGCAAGATCCGGTTAAATACAAAATAATGGGCTATGAGCTCTCGCTCCGCCACGAAGAAGCTGCAATGATTGAGGTTGTGAGCCAGGAAGAGGCTGCTGCCATGGCACAGGAGCTCAACGACGAGATAAAATCAAATGGCAGTGAAGTTGTTGAGGTTGAAGCTCTTGACACAAGCCTTAAGAACTTGGCCACCAAAAAGCGCCGCACCATCAACGTGGCTCTCGTTGGCAACCCCAACTGCGGCAAGACGTCGCTCTTCAACTTCGCCAGCGGCGCCACCGAGCACGTGGGCAACTATAGCGGTGTGACGGTCGACGCCAAGGAGGGCACTTGCCATTTTGAGGGTTACACCTTTAACCTGGTGGACCTTCCCGGCACCTACTCTCTCACGGCCTATAGCCCCGAGGAACTCTATGTGCGCAAGCAGATTATTGAAAAGACTCCCGACGTTGTCATCAACGTTATCGACTCCAGCAACCTTGAGCGCAATCTTTACCTCACCACCCAGCTCATTGACATGGACTTGCGCATGGTTTGCGCCTTGAACATGTATGACGATCTGGAGCGCAAGGGCGACAAGCTCGACAACTCCAAGCTGGGGCAGCTCTTTGGTGTGCCCATGATTCCCACGGTGTTCAAGACAGGCAAAGGTGTTGACCTGTTATTCCATATCATCATCAACCTTTATGAGGGGGTGGACTACATCGACGAGAAAGGAAACATCAACCCCGAGATTGCTGCCGAGATTCAAAACTGGCATCGCGAATATGGAAAGGACATTGAGCACGAGGAAGATTTCGCTGCTGGTAACAAGGTGAAAAACAATGTATTCCGACACATTCACATCAACCATGGCCCCGACCTGGAAGAGGCCATCACCAAGGTAAAAACCGAGCTTGAGAAAAACTCGCAAATCAGGCACCGTTACTCGCTTCGCTACCTTGCCATCAAACTTATGGAGAATGACAGCGAAGCCGAGAAAACAGCCCTCAAGCTACCTAACGGCAAGGAGATTATCGCGATACGTGACGAGCAGGCCAAGCGCATCAAGCAGAACACTAAGGAAGATAGCGAGAATGCTATAATGAACGCAAAATATGGCTTTATCAACGGAGCCCTCATGGAGAGTTTTGTTGAGGGCAACAACACCGATGCTCACCAAATCACCAAGGTGCTCGACAACATCGTCACCAACCGCTGGTTGGGATTCCCGCTGTTCTTTGTGTTCCTGTGGCTTATGTTCTGGGTTACGTTTACCGTAGGACAATACCCTATGGACTGGATTGATGCAGGTGTAGAATGGCTTAAAAACCTAGCCAACACCTATTTACCCGAAGGGCCTCTGAAGGCGATGGTAGCCGACGGTATCATTGGCGGTGTGGGTTCGGTAATCGTGTTCCTACCGCAAATCCTTATCCTCTACTTCTTTATCTCCATAATGGAGGATTCGGGCTACATGGCTCGTGCTGCATTCATCATGGACAAATTAATGCACGGCATGGGTCTTCACGGCAAGTCGTTCATACCCATGATTATGGGTTTTGGCTGCAACGTGCCTGCTATTATGGCTACGCGCACCATCGAGAGCCGCAACAGCCGCCTTATCACCATGCTGGTGCTGCCATTTATGAGCTGCTCGGCACGACTGCCCATCTACATCATGATAATAGGTGCGTTCTTCGCTAGCAATCAGAGCCTTATTATGCTGTCACTCTACGCCATTGGCATCGTGGTGGCTATCATAATGAGCCGATTGCTTAAGCGCTTCCTCATCAAGAACGACGACACACCATTTGTGATGGAACTACCACCCTACCGATTCCCAACTGCCAAAGCCATTTGGCGACACACATGGTCAAAAGGCAAGCAGTATCTCAAGAAGATGGGAGGCATAATCCTTGTCGCATCAATAATCGTGTGGTTCTTGGGTTATTACCCCAACCACAACGCCTATAGCTCTAGCCAGGAACAGCAGGAGCACAGCTACCTGGGAATGATTGGCAAAACAATAGAGCCAGTGTTCACTCCCAATGGTTTTGACTGGAAGCTCGACGTGGGCCTTGTCGCTGGCGTGGGTGCCAAGGAAATTGTAGCATCTACCTTAGGCGTAATCTACAGCAACGACGACAGCTTTGCCGAAGACGATGCCGTGAGTGAAGACACTGTGAAATACAGTTCGCTAAATGCCAAGATGACCGCCGACGGCATCACGCCTCTCGCAGCCTTCAGTTTCCTGCTATTCGTGCTGCTTTACTTCCCATGCATTGCCACAATCGCAGCTATCAAGGGCGAAACAGGCAGCTGGAAATGGGCCATCTTCGCAGCACTCTACACCACTGCCGTGGCCTGGATAGTATCGGCGCTAGTATTCCAAATAGGCTCCATCATCTAGTTCCTATTCCCACTATATCGAAATTACAAGGTCGTTACCAGCGAGCTGGTAACGACCTTGATTTTTCTATTAATATCTAATATTATTCTTGAATCCACCATGGAGTTGAATTCTCAGGATTTGATGTTTGTTTATTACCATTAAGCTTGAATTTACCATGAACTCCATAATCCCTTGGGGCTTTCTCCCAAGGACTCTTTAAAGTTGTGTATTTCGACCTTCTACGTTTCATTATCGATTCAAAATCGCCACAGGAGTCGACACAGCTATAAATAACGATACTTGGGCATGAATTAACCACCCACCCATCAATGTTTCTATCAAAGATGTGGCCTTGCGCTGGATCGTATAATACAGAATCATTTTTGACCTGGACAGAATCTTGATTAACCGGGCAAGAGTCATTCTCACTTGCCATAGAACCCACATAAACTGTAGATGCAAGCGCCAAAGATATGAGCAATATGATTTTCATAACGCAATAATTTTGAGGTTTTACAAAATTACCTTTTTACTATTTAATCACCAAATCCAAGCCACAAGTATTAACAAAATTTGTGATGCACAATCACTTAGAAATGATTATGCATCACAAATTAATATTAGGTTTAAATTATGTTACTCAAGTCCACGCAGGCGGAGGAGAGCCTTAGCATCAGGCTCACGGCCACGGAACTTCTTGTAGAGAGTCATGGCGTCCTCGGTGTCACCTGCCTCAAGGATGTAGCGACGATAGTCGTTGGCAACGTTCACGTTCATAGGACCTTCTTGCTGGAAACGCTCCCAGCCGTCGGCCTCAAGAACCTGAGCCCAAAGATAGGTGTAATAGCCGCAGCTGTACTCCTCGCTGTTGAAGATGTGCTTGAAGTAAGGACTGCGATAGCGATACTCGATGATTTTGGGCATGTGTAGGCGCTTAGCAACCGAACGCTCAAATGCTTTGACGTCGATGTTGTCGCACCAGTTGATTTTATGCCACTCTATGTCGAGCAAAGCAGCACCCACAAGCTCGGTGGTCATGAAACCCTGGTTAAACTTCGACGACTCGATGAGCTTGTCGACAAGAGCCTGAGGAATCACCTCGCCAGTCTTGTAGTGCTTAGCATAGTTCTTAAGCACCTCGGGGACAAGCATCCAGTGCTCATTAATCTGTGATGGCATCTCGACCATGTCACGATCAATGTTAGTACCTGCAAGGCCACGATAAGGCACTTGAGTCAACATTCCGTGCAGGGCGTGTCCGAACTCGTGGAAGACAGTCTCAACCTGGTCGATGGTGAGCAATGATGGAGTGTCCTTAGTGGGAGGATTGAAACTACCCACGTTGTAGACGATTGGGCGCTCTACTACACCATTGTAGTTATAGGCACTTTGCATCTCGTTCATCCAAGCACCCTGGGCCTTGGTAGCACGTGGGAAATAGTCGGTCATGAACACAGCCAAGTGCTTGCCATTGGCATCCTTTACATCATAGACGGTAACCTCGGGGTTGTATTTGGGTGCATCCTTCATCTCGGTGAAGGTGATACCATAAAGCTTATTGGCAACATAGAAGATACCATTCTTCACCACGCTGTTCAGCTCGAAGTAAGGACGAATCTCATCCTCGCTGAAGCTGTAGCGCTCGGCTTTCACCTTATTGGCATAGTAGTAGTAATCCCAAGGCTCAAGCTTGAAATTGGCGCCATGAGCATCGGCATACTTCTGCATATCGGCAACTTCCTCATCAACCTTCTTGATAGCTGGACGCCAAATTTGCATGAGCAGGTCTTCAGCCTTCTCAACAGTCTTAGCCATCACTGGGTCGCAAGCATAGTCGGCATAGGTCTCAAAGCCCAGCAATTTAGCCTTGCGCTGGCGGAGCTTGAGAATCTCGTTGATATTCTTGCTGTTGTCCCACTCGTCGCCATGACTTGCAGTGCTGGTATAGAGCTTGTACATCTTCTCGCGCAGGTCGCGGTTGTCGGCATCGTTGAGCACAGCAAGGCGAGTAGCAGCCGAGGCAGTGAATGCCCAGCCCTCATGACCACGTGCCTTGGCGAGCTCGGCAGCACCGTCGATTGCTTCCTGAGAGAGGCCTGAGAGTTGAGCCTTGTCGGTGACATAAATCACGTTCTCGCTCATCTCACGCATAACGTTCTTGCCAAATGCAAGCTCAAGCTCCGATTCACGTTGGTTGATTTTCATGAGCTCTTCTTTCTTCTCGGGATCAAGCAGCGCGCCCTTGCGCACGAAACGCTTGTAGTATTTCTCAACAAGGCGTTTCTGCACTGGATCGAGACCCATTTGGTCGGCGTTGTTATACACCATCTTGATGCGCGAGAACAGGCCGTCGTTCATGTAAATCTCATCACCGTGAGCAGTCATCAAGGGCATGAACTTTTCGGCAATCTCCTGCATCTCGGGAGTTGCGTCGCTCTCGTTCAAAGCCACAAACACAGCGCATACCTTATTATATAACTTACCGCTATTGTCAAGAGCCAGAACGGTGTTCTCAAAGGTTGGAGTCTGTCTAGCATTAGCTATCATCTCAATTTCCTTGTTGTGCTGAGCAATACCTTCCTCAAGGGCTGGCATGTAGTGCTCATACTTGATGCTCTCGAATGGCGGAATCTGGTACTTGGTGGTGTACTCCGTCATAAATGGATTAACATTCTCGGCTGTTTTCACTTTCTTAGGTGTTTTGCCTGCTGCCGGCAATGCCATAACAGCAATGGCGAGTAATGAAACAATTGTTTTTCTCATAATAGTTTAGTTATTAGTTTTTTGAGTATTTAATTACGTTACGATATTTATTTCCAAATGAAGGTTGCCATCTGCGGGTAGTGGTCGCTGTCGCCCTCCTTTTCACGGCACCAGTCAACAGCTTCAATCCCGCCACGATAGAGGATGTGATCTATCTTAAAGAGCATACGGCGGTCATGGAATGTCCAAGTTATTCCATTGCCACAGTCCTGGAATGCATCGCGTAAATCGTCACCTCTAATGTTGCGATAGCAATAAGACGATGGAGCCTCATTGAAATCGCCACACACTATTAAGTTTTCAGGGCTACTATCAATCATTGAACGCACTATAGCAGCCTCTTCGGCATGACGCTTGAAAGCTATCTTTAGCTTGTCGAACAGTGAGCGCTTGATTCGTTGCAATTCACTGCGCTTGTTAACGTTAACACCCTGCTTGGTAATGGTGGCATAAAGGTCTTTATCGCCCTCCCCCATGCCAATGGAACGCAAATGCAGGTTTAAAATGCGCAGTTGCTTTCCATCGGGCAACAAAATATCAAAGCCTTTAGCATAAACTCCTCCACGATATTCGTGCTCCCTATCGTAGGCCGAGTCAGGAACCACAGTATAAGGGTATTTCGATAAAATCATCAAGTCACGCCACCCATCGCTGTGATAGGGATATTTATTTTGGAACTCATCGCGCATCATTTCCACATTGGATAAATTAAAATAAGTGCGCTCCTGTGAACCTTCTTGCAAAAGCACAAAATCAGGCTCTTGGTCTAGGATATATCGCATCGACTTCGATGGTTCATGGTTATTTGGGTCATATGGGCCAAAATTAGCGACATTGAACGACATCACCCTGAAGGTTGAGTCGGTATCATAATCTTTAGCAAAAAGATTAAGAGGGCACACGGTGCTCACCGGGTTCCACGAAATTGCGATTGCAGCGATGGGTATGAGCGCATATTTCCACTTGAACAAGAGAAGCCACACCAGCGCAATTATCACATTGATTATAAGCACAACAGGCATACCCAAGGTGAGCAATGAGAATAAGGTACTGGTATTGGGGTCCACTAACCCGCCCCAAGCCGACATAAGCATCAGCACCGCCATCACTATTGTGATGGTGAGCAGCACTGCTTTGATTGTTATTTTCCCCAGCTTGAGACCTTTCATAAAGTAAAGATTTATCGCTTACGAGATGCGTTAAACAGGAATTCTTTCTCCTCGTCGCTCAAGGCACCATAGCCCGAGCGTTTAAGCTTGCCAAGTATTTCATCGAGTCGCTGTTCATCGAGCGACGCCGACGGCTCACTCTTATTGTTGTCGGTAGCTTTTGTCTGCTTTTTCGCCTTTTTTGTCGTCTTTGCTTTAGAGGCATTACCCTTTATGGGCTCCCATGCCTTCTGACGAGGACGCTTCTTGAATATCGACACCACAGCGTCAATGCAGCGGTTTATCCACGACGTGATGTCATGGCCACGCTTTATCGACAATCCAAACCACAAGCCCATGAGCATGCCACCCAGGTGAGCTATGTGCCCACCCATATTGGCTCCCTCAATTCCTATTAGGTCAATAAACACAGTTGCAATTGCAACCCACTTTAAGGAAACACCGCCAATGAAAAGCAGGTTAATTTGATAGTCAGGACGATAAACCGAGACGGCAATAACTATCGCCATCACCGAGGCCGATGCGCCCAGCATCATTGCCTGGCTACCGTTTAGATGCGGCAACAGGTTATAGGCGGCAATATACAGAGCAGCACCACCCAGACCACCAAGCACATAAAGACCTCCCAATTGGCGCGGAGTGAAGAACTCCAAAAAGATGCGGCCAAGCCAATAGAACCACAACATGTTGAACAAGATGTGCAACACGCCATAATGGGAGAACATATAAGTGATTATAGTCCACGGACGACGCAATAACAACCACAAGTCGGCTGGCAATTCCACCCACTGAACAAGAACGTTGCTGTCACCAGTACCCAGAAATGACAATACCCCAACGAGGCGCAACACAACAAACACTGCGATGTTGATGTAGATAAAACGCATCAACAACGAGGCGGCATTATACCGATTCTTTATCTCGTCAAATCTCATGATAACGGTTAAAAACGCCTTTCTTCTTCCAGTAGAACAGTAGTATCGCCGCAAAGAGCATACCTCCTAAGTGGGCAAAATGTGCGACACTGCTGTTGATACCCGCAACACCAAAGAACAACTCAAACAGTGCAAAACCTATCACAGCCCACTTTGCCTTGATAGGTATGGGGATGAGCATGATGTATATGGGAATATTGGGAAACAGCACAGCAAAGGCAAGCAAGATGCCAAACACAGCACCCGAAGCGCCCACTGTCATTAATAGGTTGTAGAATTGATTAACTGGTATTATTTCACTTCCTGTATTAACACCTGTATAAGCACTCAAATCTCCTATGGTCAAATGCCATACTACCTCCTGAACGATACCGGCACCAATGCCGCAAACGAAGTAGAAAATCAAGAATCGCTTAACGCCCATCACGCGCTCAAGAAGTGATCCAAACATCCACAATGTGAACATATTAAATAATATGTGCCATATTCCAGTAGAAAAACCGCTGGAATCGTGCATGAACATATATGTAACAAATTGATGAACGTGGAAATCTTCAGCTAGCCAAAAATGCAACGCTAAGTATTTATTCAAGTCTACAATTCCTCGCTGACCTAACAACAAGGTTGCTAACCACAATATAGAATTTATGATTATGATATTCTTTGTTGCAATAGGAATTGATGGGGTATTCCAACGAAAATTTGTACTCATTTTATCACTAATATTAAGCGAACTGGGACTTTTTAAGTTGTTTAATTATATATTACTTTCAAAGGACAAAATTATAGTAAATTGCCGATATTGCACCATTTTATAGAAGAAAAATGACCTTTTTTAATAAAAAATATGAAAATTGTTCAATTTTTTTTTGCTGAATGTTTTTGTTTTTCTATATTTGCGATGTTAAAAGCATTCATAACTATTTTGTTAACAATTTAATCATCAATTATTATGAACAAAACAGAATTAGTAAACGCTATTGCTGAAGAAGCAAAATTAACTAAAGTTCAAGCAAAGGCTGCCCTCGAGGCTGCTCTTTGCGCTGTAGGTGGTGCACTTGCTAAGGGTGACAAGGTTGCTCTTATCGGCTTCGGCACTTTTGGTGTTGTTGAGAAAGCTGAGCGTCAAGGCTTAAATCCTCAGACTAAGAAAAAAATCACTATCCCCGCAAGAAAAGTGGTTAAATTCAAAGCGGGTGCTGAACTCGCAGCTAAGGTTAAATAAGCTTCTTAAGCAAGAATTTAACGAAATAAAGGTTTCACGTCAATTGACGCGAAGCCTTTATTTTTTATATTAAGTTATCAGGTCTATTGCTCACTTTGCTCAGTGGCATCGGGTGTGGCATCATCCCCTATCCTCAGCCTTTGCATTTTTTGAATATAAGCAAGCTCATTAATTGCATAATCTTTACTGAAGGGGTCTTCAAGCAACTCACGAAACTCCTTTTCTGCGTCTTCCAGCTTGCCGAAGTTTATCAAACTATAAGCACGTCGACGTTTCAAAAATGACACAAATCTAGCAATCTGTTCGGGAAGCTCAGAGTCATCATTATAGCCCTGCTCAACCATTTTAAGGTAGCCGTCAATGAAATGAAACACCCTCATGTCGCCCGCATTGGCAAGGACATTTACAAGTTCCTGCACATGCTCTATGTTTCCTGAACCACGACAAATCTCAAGATAATAAAAAGCCCTATCAAATTTTCCCATCTCACACAAGCAGAAACCAATGTAGAAGCTCAGGCTGTCGAGTGCATCGCTCACCGAGGATACACTATCATGCTTGATAACGTGATAAGCATTCATGAAAAGTTTTAAAGCTTGAGCATATTGGCCTAGAGCAAAATAACGACGTCCCCAGTAATAATTCAAGCCCACATGAGCATTCGACAACTGAGCAATAATCATTTCGTCGGTCGTGAGCGATGCATCCTTGTCTTTTACATGATCTTGATATTCTTTCCACATGTAATCAAACTCCTTAACCTTCTTCGTCGAATCCACTTTATCGTAGGCGAGCAATAGAGAAACCAATCCTCGTGAAGCATTTTCATTTAATGTGGTGAGCGACTGTGAGCGGTCAATGTCGGCAGGCTGTACGGCCGCATACGCCCTATAATAGAGTGTCGACTTATCCTCGTCGCGTGCAACAAGATTTATTGTGAGTGAATGCGACTCTTGACTTTCATCTTGAAAATCAACAATCATTACAGCACTTTGCCTCGAAAATCTCACTTGACGTTCCTCTCCATCACAGATTGGCTCAACAACTTCAATTATAGGCGAATAAAGAGGCATTTCCCTTATCATCGGGTCATCCTCATATGTTGTTATCGCATCATCTTCTATTATGCGCAATTTGGTATATGATGCTGGAGTAATATCATCACACGCCAACTGCATGAAGTCGGAAATTGTGTAAGTAAAATCTTCGTTACTGCGAACCAGCTCGCCCTCATTTTGATGATTGAGTTCAAATTCATGTACTATAGTATTCTCACGCTCATCTAAAGCTTGGTGATATTCAAAGTCCTTGAAATAACCTCCCCTGTCATCTTTTATCTCCTCTTCAACTTTTTGAGAGAAATCGCGCTGCACATTAAAAAAGCTATCGAGAATGGAAGCAAACTCCTCTACTTCAAGACTGTTTTTCATTACTGGCATCTCACAATGAGCGGCTACCTCGAAACGGTCGCTTATCATACTGTAGAGCAATTTATGGCAATAGCATGCATTGTTAAAAACGTTACAGATGTGGCGCACGACATTCAAATTGTCGGCACTGGTAGAATACATGTAGGCATAGATAAAAGTCAACATGTTTTTCTTCAAAAACAGCCTAATGGTAAAAAACCTTCCTTGATACTTGAAATCATAAAACACATCATCGGCTTCACCTTTGCGAGTCTCAAATTTGCAATTGAGACTATCAAGACAATATATCAACGATTCCTCAAGCGACATGTTGTCACTATACTTTATAGCGACTTGATCATTAGAAACTTGGCCCTGATTCTTAGATTTTGACTTACTAAACAATGACATATGATTATTTTCCTTTTTGATATTAGTATACTCATCAATCACTTGCAAATTATATGCCAACTGACAGATATGCCATTTTATCATATATCAAAGGTTTGCACAAATATTATGTTTATTTTTAAAAATAATATATATTAATATTCAAAGAAATTCACTACCTTTGCACTTGCAAAAGCGCTTTTTGGGCGCAAGGATGATTGAATCTATTGTTGCTCAACACATTAACGTAAAATAATCTAAACATTTACTATTTTATATTTTAATTCAGTTTTAACAAATGAAGACAATCTACACTTTCGGTAACGGTAAAGCAGAAGGTAGTGCCGACATGAGAGACCTCCTTGGAGGTAAGGGTGCTAACCTCGCCGAGATGAACCTCATTGGTGTGCCTGTTCCTCCAGGTTTCACTATCACCACTGAAATGTGTCGCCTCTACAACGAGAAGGGACGCGACGAAGTTATCAAACTCATCAAGGGTGACGTTGAGAAGTCAATAGCTCACATCGAGAGCTTGACTGGCAACAAGTTCAACGACCCATCAAATCCTCAGCTCGTATCGGTGCGCTCAGGTGCTCCCGTTTCGATGCCTGGTATGATGGACACCGTTCTTAACTTGGGTATCAACGACGAGGTAGCTGCTACTCTTGCCGAAAAGAGTGGAAATCCCCGCTTTGCTTGGGACAGCTATCGTCGTTTCGTTCAGATGTACGGTGACGTAGTGCTTGGCATGAAGCCCGAGAACAAGACCGACATCGACCCATTTGAGGCTATTATCGAGAAAGTAAAGGCCGACAAGGGCGTGAAATTCGACACTGAGCTCGAGGTTGAAGACCTCAAGACTCTTGTTAAGCTGTTCAAAGAGGCTGTTAAGAACAATACTGGCAAGGACTTCCCAACAAGTGCATGGGATCAGCTTTGGGGCGCAATCTGCGCTGTATTCGACAGCTGGAACAACGAGCGCGCTATCCTCTATCGTCAGATGAACCGCATCCCCGAGGAGTATGGCACCGCAGTTAACGTTCAGGCCATGGTTTATGGTAACATGGGTAACAACTCGGCTACTGGCGTTTGCTTCTCTCGCGACGCTGCTACTGGTGAGAACCTCTTCAACGGCGAGTACCTGATCAATGCTCAGGGCGAGGACGTTGTAGCTGGTGTTCGCACACCTCAGCAGATTATGACCGAGGGTTCACGCCGCTGGGCTGCCCTTCAGGGCATCAGCGAGGAAGAGCGCGCAAGCAAGTATCCTTCACTTGAGGAGTCAATGCCTGAGTGCGCCAAGGAGCTGGTTGAGATTCAGCACCGCCTTGAGGAGCACTATCGCGACATGCAGGACATGGAGTTCACCATCCAGGACGGCAAGCTTTGGCTGTTGCAAACCCGTAACGGCAAGCGCACCGGCGCTGCTATGGTGAAGATTGCCATGGATCTGCTGCGTGAGGGCAAAATCGACGAGAAGACCGTCCTCAAGCGCATGGAGCCTGAGAAACTTGACGAGCTTCTCCACCCAGTATTCGACGCTTCGGCAATGAAGACTGCCAAGGTTGTTGCTAAGGGTCTTCCCGCAAGTCCTGGTGCTGCTACCGGTCACATCGTATTCTTTGCTGATGACGCCGAGGCATGGGCACAGCGCAACAAGAAAGTTATCTTGGTTCGCCTTGAGACTTCTCCTGAGGACTTGCGCGGTATGAGCGTAGCACAGGGTATCCTCACCGCTCGCGGTGGTATGACCAGCCACGCAGCCGTAGTTGCTCGCGGTATGGGTCGCTGCTGCGTTTCGGGCGCTGGCGAGATTGTTGTTGACTACAAGAACAAAACCGTTGAGATGGGTGGTAAGGTTTACCACGAAGGCGACTGGATTTCATTGAACGGTAGCACCGGTGAGGTTTACGAGGGTCTCGTATCGACCGTTGACGCCGACATGAGCGGTGACTTCGCTTCTATCATGAATCTGGCTGAGAAATACAGCAAGATGTACGTTCGCACCAATGCCGACTCACCACGCGACGCCAAGGTTGCTCGCAAGTTTGGTGCCAAGGGTATCGGTCTGTGCCGCACTGAGCACATGTTCTTCGAGGGCGACCGCATCAAAGCTATGCGCGAGATGATTATCGCTAGCGACGAGGAGAGCCGCCGAGTTGCACTCGACAAGCTGCTCCCATTGCAGCGTGGCGACTTCGAGGGTATCTTCGAAGCTATGGACGGATTTGGTGTTACCATCCGCCTGCTCGATCCTCCCTTGCACGAGTTCGTACCCCACCAGCTCGCAACTCAGAAGGAGCTTGCCGAAGAACTCGGCATAACTCTTGAGGATGTGAAGAACGTTTGCACCAACCTCGAGGAGTTCAACCCAATGCTCGGCCACCGCGGTTGCCGTCTGGGCTGTACCTATCCCGAGATTACCGAGATGCAGGCACGCGCCATCATCGAGGCAGCCCTCAACGTGAAGGCTCGCGGCATCGACGTTCACCCCGAGATTATGGTTCCACTGGTAGGTGTTCTTCCTGAGATTGAGATGCAGGCTCGCATCATCAACGAGACCGCACAGAAGGTATTTGCCGAGCGTGGCGAGACTGTTGCCTACAAGGTAGGTACCATGATTGAGATTCCACGTGCTGCTCTCGTTGCCGACCAAATCGCTCAAGTTGCCGACTTCTTCTCGTTCGGTACCAACGACTTGACTCAGATGACCTTCGGTTACTCACGTGACGATGCTCCTAAGTTCCTTGGCAAGTACAAAGAGCTTGGCATCCTCAAGGTTGATCCATTCGCAGTCCTCGACCAGGAAGGCGTTGGCCAACTCGTTGAGATGGGCACCAAGAAGGGCCGTGCAACTAAGCCCGAACTCAAAGTGGGTATCTGTGGCGAGCACGGTGGTGAGCCATCAAGCGTGAAGTTCTGCGCAGGCCTCGGCATGGACTACGTTTCTTGCAGTCCTTACCGTGTGCCCATCGCACGACTCGCAGCCGCTCAGGCAGCCGTAGAAGGCAAATAAGGATTACACCTTATTAAATTAACAAGCGGTAGAACCTCCCACGTGGAGCGTTCTACCGCTTACTTTTATGAGTTATTGTCTAATGATGCACAACTTATATTGTGCATCATAAATTACGCATTGGTTAAAACGGTTTGCGATATTTATCGGGATCGGTGTCTTCCATGATGCTGAGGTAGCTGTTGTAGCGCGACTGGCTGATGCGGCTTTGTTCCACCGCCTCACGCACTGCACAGCCGGGCTCATGGGTGTGAGTGCAGTTGCTGTATTTACATTCCTTAGAAACCTTGAAAATCTCGGGAAAATAGTGAGCAATCTCGCTCTTCTCAAAATCGATAGTACCAAAACCTTTCACTCCCGGAGTGTCGATGATGTGGCCAGCGTCGTCGCCAGGGATGTCGAGCATCTCGCTGAAAGTGGTAGTGTGCATGCCTGTGTGATGCACCTCCGAGATATCACCCACTTTGAGCCGTGCCTCGGGTACCAGCAGATTGATGATAGAGCTCTTCCCTACTCCCGAGTTGCCGCTGAACAATGCAGTCTTTCCACGCAACTCATCGCGCAGCAAGTCCAGCCCCTCACCTGTCATCACCGACATGGGCACAACAGTGTAACCAATACTCCTATATAAATATATAACTGCCTCAAGCAACTCGCGGTCCTCGGGCTCGGTGAGCAAGTCAATCTTGTTGAAAACAATAGTCACTGGCACGTTATAGGCCTCGGCAGTAGCAAGGAAGCGGTCAATAAAGACGGTACTTGTCTCGGGATTGACGAGCGTGACCACGAGAACCGCCATGTCAAGGTTGGCGGCAAGAATCTGGAATTCGCGCGAGAGATTACTTGCACGGCGAATGATATAGTTGCGGCGAGGCAATATCGAGCGGATGAACGCTGTGCCATCATCCTTAACCTCAATTTCCACATTGTCGCCCACTGCCACAGGATTAGTGCAACGGAAACCCTTCAAGCGCAGGTTTCCCTTGATTTTGCAGTTGCACTCGGTACCATCGGCTGTGCGCACAATGTACCAACTGCCTGTGTTCTTTATTACCAGTCCTTGTGTCAAAGCCTATATTTTTGTACAAAGGTAGTGTAAGTTCAGAGAAAAACCAAAATTGTTTGAGTTTTTCCTTAACGCTGCCATACTTTGGCACAGCCAACCTAGTACAATTTCTTCAAAATATCGGCAAAATAGCATTTTTTCTCAAAAAAAGCTCGTAAGGCTTTACAATATTGGAATAAAATGATTATCTTTGCTTTTTGATATTATTAAGTAGAACATTTAATAAAAACCTCTCAAATATATGGAAAAGAAATATATTCCCGATTCCGAGATGATTATCAACGATGATGGTTCCATCTTCCACATTCATCTGAAACCCGAGCAGCTCGCCGACAACATCATCATCTGCGGTGACCCTAGTCGTGTGAACATGATTGCTTCTTACTTCGACACCAAGGACTTTGAGGTGTCGAGCCGTGAGTTCCACACCATTGGTGGCACCTACAAGGGCAAGCCCATCATGGCATTGTCACACGGCATTGGCGGCGACAATATCGACATCGTTGTCACCGAGCTCGACGCGCTCGCCAACGTTGACTTCGCAACTCGCACCGTTAAGGACGAGCACCGCACACTCAACATAGTGCGCATTGGCACCAGCGGTGGCTTGCAGCCATATGTTCCCGTAGGAACTCCCGTTATTGCTGCAAAGGCGCTTGGTTTTGACGGCGTGATGAACTACTATGCTGGCCGCAACGAGGCTTGCGACCTGGAGTTTGAGCGTCAATTCTGCGAGTTCGTGAAATGGAACCCATTGTTCTGCAAGCCTTACATCGTTGAGGCCGACCCAACACTCGTTGAGAAGATTGGTCGTGACGACATGGTACGCGGCTACACTATCTCGGCTGTAGGATTCTATGGGCCACAGGGACGCGAGGTGCGTCTGCCACTGGCAGAGCCTGAGCTGAACAAGCGCATCGAGGCATTTGAGTATGACGGTGGCCACATCACCAACTACGAGATGGAAGGCGCCGCATTGCAAGGCCTCTGCAAACTCATGGGCCACCGCGCCATCACCATCTGCTCAATCATCGCCAACCGCGTTGCAACAGTTGCCAACCCCAACTACAAGACTGCTGTCAACGACCTGGTGAAGACCGTCATCGAGCGACTTATGGCCGACTAATAACTCCTAAAAACAAACGTAAAAATCGGGACGCATCACTGATGTGTCCCGATTTTCACTTTCTCACCAGTTGTTCTGTTCTGGTGTAATCTTGATGGAGATTGTTTTAAGGTGATTTAACTCACCATTTTTTAGTTTGCAATAAAGCCTTCAAGTCCTGGTTGGTCGATTCCAGTGGGCGTGTAGGCCCTTGCAAATTGCTTGAGGAAATTGATGGTTGACAGCCTTGGTCCCATCTCTACTTGCTCCTCATGTGTGTCAAATTTTAATTCTTCGGTGTAGTTTTCTTGCATAGGCAGCCTTTCTGTTATAAGTTACATCTATATAACGCACTTAACCACCTATTATTATTTAAAATAGAGATATTTTTTCAAAAAAGTTATTAACAATTTAGAGGGGAGGCATGAGAGGCAAAAAATGACTGAAAAAACATGCATTCTGCCTTGATCAAGGAAACTGTAGTTTGTTCTTTTTGAACACATCCACATCGATTTGCTTGAGACCGCAATTGTCGAGTGAGCGATACTCGTTGTGGTCATTAATATAGAGGCGTTTGTGCCCCTTAAACGCCTTGTTGCTTAATGCAAGAGCATCCTTCTTATAAGGAGTATTCACACCGCTCAGGTCAAGCAAGGTGTGGAATACCACCATATTGGTCGACACTGGCACCTGTGCATGGGCCTTAAGTTGAGCAACAGCATCAGGATGTTGCTCGGCAAAACTCTGCGATGTCCAAACCAGCAATGGCACACGCAGTTGATAATAGGTTGGAATTGGTGATGCATGGAGGAAGCGACCGCGGTTGTCGTCAAATATATCCTCGCCATGGTCGCTAGTGAAGACCACCGCACTGTTCACACCCTTGGCATCAACCTCACGAATGATAGCCGCGAGCACTTTGTCGGTGTTACGTATGGTATTGTCGTAGGCATTGATAAGTTCGCGACGATAAACTCTCTCGGCCGAAATCACATTATCAGGCTTGAAAAATGCCTCATTGCGTGGATATCTATCCTTATAGTTGAAATGCGAGCCATACATGTGCACCACGATGAAGAGTTTGCCACCATCATATTGCTCAAGGCGCTTCTTCACACAATCTACGAGTTCATCGTCATAGTTGCTCACCCTTAGTTCCATGAGCGACACTTTGTCCTTGAGGAACTTCACCTCTTGAGCCTCGCTACCGAAGGCATCGATAAATGAGCGGTTGCGCTGCTGGTTGCTGTAGAAAGCAGTCTTGTAACCCACCTCATTAAATGCTGTGATGATGCCCTTGCGGTAATAAAGACTGTCGTAGGCCTCACATCCGGCACTCGACATCAATGTTGGAACACTCTTATGGGTAGTGTTCGACATGGTTATAGCATCGCGATACACAACCAGGTTATCAAGGGCCGACGATCCAGGATTGGTGTTGCGATTGTAGCCGTAGAGGCTCCAATTGTCGGCTCTTGAAGTCTCACCTATCACAAGCACATAAATCTCGGGCACGCTGTCGTTGCGAGTCGTCGTTGCATGATAGGTAAAATTCCTTGAGGTTTCGTCATATTTCGACTGCTTGATGGCACGCTGGATAGCCAGCCCCATATTGTAGGTGCCATTGATGGGGAACACATCGTCTTGAGCCCTGAAGCCCTTGTCGACCATATAGTTTGCTGCAAGCAGCACCAACCCTGCCACAAGCAAGGGGATGCTCCAGCGACGCTGCGTGCGACGGAACTTGTCGCTCATCGTAGTCTTAGCACGAAGCGACACTATCGACATTGCTATGCCAAAGCCATAAAGCCCTATCACAAATATCACAGCAACGAGCAAGTTGGCAAGCAACTCGGTAGCCTCGCCTGGATTGGTGGTTAGCACATTGAGGAACATATCCACCGCAATTGGCGACTCGCCATAGAGCCACAGCAACACTATCTGGAAAGCGTCAACAAACATAAACCAGAACAGCCACCAAAACATCTTTCCCGGCTTGCGAGCCCATGTGAAAGCCCAGGCATAGAAGCCTAGAGGCAATACTATTTGGACAATGCGAGTCAGCAACGATGTTGACTCGGTAAAAAACATGATGAAATTGGGCAATATCACCATGAAAAGGAAAAGCCAGTAAATGTAATGCTGGTTGGTAAATATATGTTTGAATTTCTTCATTTATTCAGTTGTTGTCTCCAAAAAACCTGCAAAGTTAATAATTTTTACCGAAAACAAGAGTGTTGTTGGCGGGAAATGTGTAATTTTGCCGTTGCTAAACGAGGCTTACGCAATGAAGAATTTATACCTACAATTATGGTTGACGTTCATGAAGATTGGCGCGTTCACCTTTGGTGGTGGATGGGCTATGATTTCGATTATCGAGCGTGAGATAGTCGACAACCACAAGTGGATTGCCAAAGACGAATTTCTCGACCTGCTCGCCATTGCGCAAGCGATGCCCGGCATCCTAGCCGTGAACATTGCCGTGGTGATTGGCGATCGCCTCAAGGGAGTGAAGGGCAGCATGGCTGCTGCTTTCGGCACAATTCTGCCTTCGTTCCTCATCATTCTTGCCATCGCCATTTTTCTCACACCCGATACCATCAAGAACAACGAGGTGCTCACTCGCATCTTCAAGGGCATAAGGCCCGCCGTGGTGGCTCTTATCATTGCACCAGTAATCACCACAGCGCGAGCCGCAAAAATTAACTGGAAGACCATCATCATCCCTGTTGCGGTGGCCTTACTCATCTACTCGGGATTACCTGTGGTCTCCAACCCAATCCTCTACATCGTGCTGGGAGGAATAGGCGGCTACATCTACTACACTCACGTTACCCTTAAGCAGCGAAAGGAGGGTGAGCAATGAGCATCTACCTGAAGTTGATATGGGCTTATCTGAAGATTGGACTCTTCGGTTTTGGAGGTGGCTATGCCATGTTATCCCTGGTGCAGAACATAATTGTGGAAAACGGCTGGCTAAGCAGCCAAATGTTTACCGACATCGTTGCAATCTCGCAAATGACGCCTGGCCCCATTGGCATCAACAGCGCCACCTACATCGGTTATGTGACAACGGGCAACGTGTGGGGATCAATAATTGCCACACTGGCAGTTGTATTGCCGCCCTACCTGCTCACGCTCTACGCCAGCCACTACATCTCACGCCACAGCGACAGTACCATCATCAAGGGCGCTTTCATGGGGCTGAGGCCAGTGGTTGTAGGACTGATTGCCAGTGCCGCGTTACTGCTCATGAACAAGGAGAATTTTGGCATCTCAGGCTCCAGCGACCAGCTTATTTCAATCATCATCTGCATCGCATCGTTCTGCACAGTTTATTTCACCAAGATTCACCCCATTATAGTAATTATTGCGGCAGGCATCGCCGGATTCTTCCTCTTTTAAAAATGTTCTGTCAGTTGCAACTGACAACCAACAACTGATAACTATATGAAATATCAAGACGCTATCAACTATCTCTTCAGCCAGCTCCCTGCCTTTGAGCGACAGGGTGCGAGTGGTTACAAACCAGGACTGGGCACAGCCATTGCCCTCGACGACTGGCTGGGAAACCCTCATCAAGCCTACCCATGCATCCACGTGGCGGGAACCAATGGCAAAGGTTCGGTGGCCAATATGCTTGCTGCCACACTGCAGGCGAGCGGATATCGCGTGGGGTTGTTCACATCGCCTCATCTGGTGGACTTCCGCGAGCGCATCCGCGTGAACGGCGAGATGATTGGCAAGCGCTCGGTGAGCCACTTCGTGGAGCGATGGATGGATAGTGGGCTCACGTGCGAACCGTCGTTCTTTGAGTTGACGACAGCGCTGGCGTTTGAATATTTCAAGAAACAAAAGGTGGACTATGCCGTGATTGAGGTGGGCCTTGGTGGCCGTCTCGACAGCAGCAATATCATCACGCCCATCTTGAGCGTGATTACCAACATCTCTATTGACCACACGCAGTTCCTGGGCAACACGCTCACCGAGATTGCCAGCGAAAAGGCCGGCATCATCAAGCCAAGCGTTCCAGTGGTGGTGGGCGATGCTTCGCAGCCCGAGGTGCGCAAGGTATTTGAGGACACTGCTCGTGAGTGCCACTCCCCTATCATCATCGCCAATGATGAACCTCTTGTTGAGAACTCGGCAAAAAATGCCGATGGCACTTTGTCAATCTTCGCCAACGGTTATGACAGCACTCTCACTTGCCAACTTAGCGGAGACTATCAAGTGGCAAATGTCAACACCGTGCTTCATGCCATCGAGGTACTGAAGAAGAACGGCGTGAAAATCAAGAAAAACGCAGTAAAAAAGGCTTTGGCGCAAGTGTGCCAATACACTGGATTCATGGGCCGCTGGATGGTTATTGGCAATAATCCCACTGTGATTTGCGACGCGGGGCATAACGCTGGCGCGTGGACCATTCAGTCGCAGCAACTGCGAGAGCTGGAATGTGACAAGTTGCACATGGTGCTCGGTTTCTCGGCCGACAAGGACATCGACACAGTGCTTGGCATGATGCCAAAGGACGCAACCTACTACTTCACGCAAGCCCAATCGTCACGCTCGATGAAAGCCGAAGCGCTGCAAGCTCTGGGAGCAAAGCACGGATTAAAAGGTGAGGCCTACCCCATCGCACTCAATGCCTATAGGGCAGCAATAAAAGCTGCCAAGCCAAGTGATGCTGTATTCTTGGGTGGCAGCTTCTATGTTCTAGGTGATTTGTTCAAACACCTGAAAATATAAAAATGAGGCTCAATTGAGTCTCATTTTTTGTAAAAAAGCAGTGGAGTTATAAGCCGGGTTATGTGGTCGCTACCCGTGGGTAACGCCGCTTGTCATTTATCTGTCTGGACGTGTTGCCACGCCAGTATAGCAGTCTACCCCCCGCCAATAGACGAGCAGCCCTGACGGTATACTTGACCTTGCAACTCGCAGGTAGTGCGGCGCGCCATGTCGCCGTGGCGCCCGGTGGGCTCTTACCCCGCCTTTTCACCCTTACCACCGTGAGGTGGCGGTTGTTTTCTGTCACCTTAACCCTGAGGTCACCCCCAGCTTCCCGTTAAGAAATGCGATGCTCTGTGTTGCCCGGACTTTCCTCTCATGCTCAAGGCATGAGCGACAAGCCGCTCCACTGCTTGATGTCAAATCGTGTTTTGCGGCTGCAAAGGTACATCTTTTTTATCAAACTATTGCCAACTATTAAAAACATTTTTATTGTCTTCAAAACATTGACCAGTGAACCTAGGCCCACTGGTCAATTATGGAATCATAAATATTTCCGACATCTAATGTCTGACATTTAGAATGCCTTGAAGCTCATGTCAAGCGACTTCACGCTGTGAGTAAGAGCACCCACCGAGATATAGTCTACGCCGCATTCGCCATAGGCGCGCAGGGTGTCGATGGTGATGCCGCCACTCGACTCGGTCTCAACCTGGCCGTCAACGATTTTCACAGCCTCACGGGTGAGTTCGGGGGTGAAGTTGTCAAACATCACGCGATCTACTCCACCTGCGGCAAGTGCTTCGCGCAACTCGTCAAGGTTGCGTACCTCAATTTCAATTTTCAGGTCCTTGTTGTTCTCCTTGCACCAACGTTTTGCACCCTCAATGGCAGCAGTGATGCCGCCAGCAAAGTCCACGTGGTTATCTTTCAAGAGAATCATGTCAAAGAGGCCTATGCGGTGGTTGCATCCGCCACCAATCTTCACTGCATCCTTCTCCATGATGCGCATGCCGGGAGTGGTCTTGCGGGTGTCAAGCACCTTGGTGTGAAGGCCTTCAAGTTCCTTCTGGTAACGAGCGGTTACAGTAGCGATGCCACTCATGCGCTGCATGATGTTGAGCATCAAGCGCTCGGTCTGCAGCAGCGACTGCACCTTGCCCTCAACAATGAAAGCGATGTCGCCTGGTTTCACATGGGCACCGTCCTCGATGTAGGTTGTCATCTTGAGCTCGGGGTCAAATTTATCAAACACCTTCTTTGCCATCTCCACACCAGCGAGGATTCCTTCCTCCTTGATTATCAAGCGCGAACGCCCCATCTCATCGGCAGGTATGCTGCACAATGTGGTTGCGTCACCGTCACCAATATCCTCGGCAAATGCCAGGTCAATCAACTCATCAATCAGTTCGTCTCTTGTTTTCATAACTTATATATTTTTTATCTGCTACAAAGTTACAACTTTTTCTCAATAAAACAATATCAACGTGGCATAATGAGATTAGTTGTAAGGGTTAAGTATATAGTAGGTCAAGCCGGCACGCGTCTATAGGTTTAATCTGTTGTTTCACAAGAAAAGCGGTTGATTCACACCACAAAGGTAAACCAACCGCCTTCCCCCTCAAAAGACACGGGAGTTAATTATGAAATAGTTAGTTTTTCACAACATTCTTTGGTCCATTGATGTGAATATACACAATACCTTCGGTATCCAAATCAATCAAGGCACGACCATATTTGTCGCCTCCGTCAAAGACTACGACAAGTTTTTTGTCAATATAATTAATATAATTATGGTCTTTCAAATTTGCTTTCGCAACCAGATTGATATAAATCAAGCGGTGGCCATTGCGTTTGACTCCAAAATATTGCTTGGCGTAGTTTTCGAGCGGCATAGGTCCTGTACCAGGCAGATATGCTCTCCGAGTTATTTCACGGTCAAGGAGCCATTTTGCTCTCCCAATATCAGTTTGTTTTAACTGGTAGAACTCTCCTTGCAAATCTTTGTTATATTTTTGTGCAATCAGGAACTCACTCTCAGGCAACACATAATCAAGAGAATCCATTCGAATAATACCAATTACATTAAAAGAGCTTGTCAAATAATCGGGAGCATTCTCATCTGTTTCAAGAACTACTGTCATTGGCTGGCGACCGTCGGCAACAATTTCTTGTGGCTTAAGTCCAGGGCATGACACAGTGAGAACAGTGCCATCGGTAACGCAAATGCTGAACTTGCCATCAAAATCAGAAGCAGTGCCGTTTTTTGTGCCTTTCGCACAAATATGCGCTCCAATAACTGGCTCTCCATCTTCGGCACTCAGAACCTGACCTGTCACGATGTTTCTCTCAAGCCAAATCTCGAAGCAGTTGCCTGATATTCGCCCTTGAATAGTCTTGTAAGATGGATGCTCGACTCTAAGTGATTTGTCACTTTCCTTAATCTTTGTGATATTGAAATAACCTTTAGAATCGGTGACGACGCTATTGCCCGATGGCAGTGCCGTGACTGTTGCACCTTGCAGGGCCTTCTCGTCTTCATTACAAACAGTGCCAAACACCCCTTGTGGCAGATTCTCGCCACAACAGTAACCAGACACGAAGTTGTATAAAGATATTCTTAACTGCTGAGCATCAACTGCCACCTCTATTTCATCGCAGTCTAAGACTTTCACAGATAAAGTGTCTCCCAGTTGCGCCTCTATGTTAAAATGCCCATCTATATCAGTCGCTACACCTATATTGGTACCTTTAAGACGAACGTAAACGCCTTTAAGTGGTTCCTTATCAAAAGCCGATACCACCACGCCTGTAATCGTCTTGGGCGATGAAACACCCAGACTTGCCGACTGCGCCGCCACAGTGAAGCCCATGGCGCAAACCATCAGCAATATAGCCCATATTTGAAATTTTCTTGCCATAATAATCATTCTTCGTATTTAGAAATCATTACTGTTTTGATTTTGTTTCTCCAAACCCAGACCTGAAGTCCGATTGAATCAAATTCATAAACATGCTGATTTTGCCCTCTATCGTCATTTACAGGGATATAGATTACATCTTCATCATCGGGCTCTTTTTCGACAATAGAAACAAACTCTTTGAAATCCAGTCCAATAAGTTCAATGCCTTTATATATGCAAGATGATGAGCAACGAATGGTATTTATT
>JAEEGH010001713.1_pt1 | contig 61953 bp, 67 predicted proteins | sample 9134181 | NCBI WGS metagenome assembly JAEEGH01 (sample SAMN16246544, study PRJNA631951) | gut metagenome | biome: gut microbiome; feature: rumen; material: DP-attached | host: Bos | place: Iran: Karaj | collected 2018-10
CTCTACAGCTAAAAAACCTCCTCAAAATCCTCTACGCCGTGTTTGCACAACGGGCATTCGAAATCGGGTGGGAGGGAATCACCTTCGTAAACAAAGCCACAGACCTTGCAAACCCAGCGACGTTTGCCATCTTTAGGCTTCTCTTGAGGCTGTGGTTTGGGCTTTATGTTGTTCTGGTAATAGTCGTATGTCAGGGAAGGCTTGTCAGACAAGACTTGGGCATCAAGGACGTCAGCAATAAACATCGTATGCGTGCCAAAGTCGATGCTCTTGGTGACGCGGCAGGCCAGATAGGCGTTGGTGTACTTCGGGATGTAGAGCACATGGTTGACAGCACGGTGTTCGGTCTCGCAGTTGGCGAATTTGTTCACCTTGCGCCCGCTCTGGAACCCGAAATGCTCAAAAACTTTCATCGGCGTTTCAGTGGTCAGCATCGAGACATTGAACACACAAGAATCCTTGATGAGGTCATGCGTATAGTTTCCCTTGTTGACCGTCACTGAAATCTGCAAAGGGTTGCTTGTGACTTGAATCACCGTATTGACGATGCATCCATTGTCGATGTTGTCGTAATTGGTGGTCAGGACATAGAGGCCGTAACCAATTTTGAATAATGCTTTGGTATCCATAATGTTATTAATTATGTAGAGACGCGATAAATCGCGTCTCCACAAACATAATGAATTATTCCATGACAGAGAAGCTGTCCTTGCCGATGCCGCAAAGCGGGCATTTCCAGCTGTCGGGAATGGCTTCAAACGGAGTGCCGGGAGCGATGCCGCTATCGGGATCGCCTTTTTCTGGGTCGTAGATGTAACCGCAGACGTCGCAAACGTACTTTTTCATATTGAACAAATTATTTGATTAATAGTGGATTAATAGTTTTCAGCTTTGATTTGGAAATAGGATTGCGGGTGGTTGCACACGGGGCAGATTTGCGGAGCCTTCTTTCCAATGACGATATGGCCGCAGTTGGAGCATTGCCATACCATGTCGCCTTCACGAGAGAAAACAAGCCCATCTTCGATGTTTTTCAGGAGCTTGCGATAACGTTCTTCGTGCTCTTTCTCGATTTTGGCCACCAGTTCGAATAGCACGGCAATCTTGGTGAAACCTTCTTCGCGGGCGGTCTTGGCCATGCCAGCATACATGTCGGTCCATTCGTAATTCTCGCCGTCAGCAGCATCTTTCAGATTGGTTTTGGTGTCGGGCACCTCGCCTTCGTGCAAGAGTTTGAACCAAATCTTGGCGTGCTCCTGCTCGTTACGTGCAGTCTCTTCAAAGAGGTCGGCAATTTGGTTGTAGCCTTCTTTGCGTGCCTTGGAGGCATAATAAGTGTACTTGTTGCGGGCCTGTGATTCGCCTGCAAATGCAGCCATAAGGTTGGCTTCGGTTTTTGAACCTTTCAATTCCATGATAGATTAGTTTATTTGTTGATTATAAGTTTGTTAGCAAAACAAAAACATTCCGATAGAGTAGGGGAAAACCTACTTTTCGGGGCAAAGGTAGCATTATTTTTCTGAATTGCGTAACAAATTCCGTAATTTTGCGGCCATTATGTTTTGGATTCGCGATAAACAAAAGATAAAAGGCGCTGACTGGCCTGATGCCGAATGGCCTTCCTATATTCCGAAGTATCATTTGCATGACTTCGCTGCCATCGACTTTGAAGCTGCCAACGGTGAGGTTACCAGTGCTTGCAGCATAGGAGTCGTAATTGTCAGAGAAGATGAGATCGTGGACCGCTTTTACAGTCTGATCAAGCCTGTGCCTAACAAATATGATTTTTATACGACTAAGGTCCACGGCATAACTTATAAGGACACGAACCATGCGGATTTGTTTCCTGAGGTTTGGGACAATGTCAAGGACAAGGTGAAGGGTTTGCCGATGGTGGCGCATGGCATTTCGTTTGACGAACGCGTCTTGAAAGCATTACACGAGTTGTATCACATTCCATACCCAAATTACAAGTTTTACTGTACGCATTTGGGTTCCCAAAAACTTGTTCCGGAGTTGGAGAACCACAAGTTGCAGACCGTCGCCAAGCATTTCGGTTATGACTTGGCGAAGAACCATCATAATGCCGTCGCCGATGCAGAGGCTTGTGCGGTGATTGCGATGAATATATTTTAGTTTAGAGTTGAGTGTTTAGAGTTTAGAGTCTGTTGTAATGGAGTATAGTTTTATCTACTATTTAACATAATATCTATTATTTTTAAAAAGGACAAAAACGGAAAAGAAAGCAAAAATTTGCCATTTCCATCAGTTTTTCGCTTGTCGAAACCAAAATGATGATTACCTTTGCAGTTTAAAATTCCAGATTGATTTCATGGAATTTTGAATCTTAAATATTGAATTTTAAATCATTAAATATCAACTCAATGGAAATTATCGGAAAAGTGGTCAGACTCGGTAATCTGACCGAAGGTACAAGCGCCCGCGGCCCATGGCGCAAACAGGAACTTATCATCGAGACCGAAGAACAATACCCGCGCACGGTCTGTCTAATCTGCTGGACGAACCAAATCGACGAAATACAGAAATTCGCTCCGGGACAGACTATCAAAGCGCAAATTGATTTGTCATCGCGCGAATTTAATGGCAAATGGTACACCGATGTACGCGTTTGGCGCTTCGACCCGGTTGGTGCTGCGGCTGCACCGGCTGCTGCTCCTGCACAACCTGTGCAGCAACCTATGATGCATCAAACGCCGCCTGTAGCCGCTCCTGCACAGGATTATTATCCTCCGGCGGGCGAAGACAGCGTGGATGATCTTCCCTTCTAACATTATGTTAAATTGAACGCCGCGGTCTGTTTCATGCAGACTGCGGCGTATTGCTAATACAATGCAAACCAACATCCTAAATAACGACACTATCTGCGCCATCGCTACACCGCATGGCATGGGCGCCATTGCTGTTGTACGTGTCTCTGGATCAGAATCTATATCCATTGTAAGTCAGCTGTTTAGGCAGAATGACAAGCCTTTTATCCAGGAAAATGTGGTTTCACATAAGGCGTATTACGGCCATATTGTCGACAATGGCGATTGGCTCGATGAGGTGTTGGTGACTTTCTTCAAAGCACCCCACTCTTTCACTGGCGAGGATTCGGCGGAGATCAGTGTGCATGGTTCGGTGTTTATCCAGCAAAAACTCTTGCAAGTATTGATTTCGCATGGCTGCCGCATGGCCGAAGCCGGTGAGTTTACCCGTCGCGCTTTCGTCAATCGTAAGTTTGACCTGGCACAGGCCGAAGCCATAGCGGATTTAATCAGTTCGGAGAGCGAAGCTGCCCACCATGTCGCTATCAACCAATTGAAAGGTGGTTTTTCCAAAGAACTTCAAATGATGCGTTCTAAATTGTTGGAAATGACATCATTGATGGAACTTGAATTGGACTTTGCGGAAGAAGATGTTGAATTTGCTGACCGCAGCCAATTGAAGTCATTGCTGAAAGAGACCTTGACCCATGTCAATAAGCTGAAAGACTCGTTCCGCCTCGGTAACGCCATCAAAAATGGTATTCCCGTGGCTATCGTAGGACAAACCAACACGGGCAAAAGTACCTTGCTCAATGCCCTTTTGGGCGAAGACCGCGCCATTGTGAGCGACATTGCAGGCACCACGCGCGACACCATCGAGGAAACATTGAATATCAACGGTATCCTTTATAGGTTCATCGATACAGCTGGATTGCGCAACACTGATGAAACCATAGAGAAGATTGGCATTGAACGGTCGTACAAGAAAATTGCTGAAGCCAATGTCGTTATCGGTATGCTGGATGCCACAACGAGTTATGAATCAATGCTTTCAGCTGCAAATGACATCCGATTGAAGGTGGATTTGTCAAACCAACAACTGATAATATGTATTAATAAGGTGGATACTTTCGCAGATCAAGGTGAAGCATTGTTGGGTGAACTTCGCCTTGACCTTGACAATGACGACATCATGGTCATTTGCCTCTCCGCCAAGCATGGATTTGGCCTTAATGACCTTTATAACGCCTTGAAATACAGCCAACCCCTCGCCTCACCTGATGCCACCATGGTGACCAATGTCCGTCATTATGAGGCATTATTGCACGCCTCTGATAGCCTGAATCAAGTTCAACAAGGACTTGAGATGAACATCCCTACTGACTTGGTTTCCCAAGACTTACGGCAGGCGCTTTATTACCTTGGGAGTATCACAGGCGAAATTACCACAGACGAGGTGTTAGGTTCCATTTTTTCTCGTTTTTGCATCGGAAAGTAGGAGGCATTTTTGAGGTAGTAAACAAACACAATTCGGACATAATCTAATGTCAACTCATACTGCTTAGGCTGTGGATTTTGCTCGGTTCACAGCCTTTTTTTATCTTATTGCAGTTTTATTACCGAATTATCACTTTTTTGTTGTTTCTTTGTTGCGCAATTCTGTCGAGCAACAAAATGAGCAACAAAAATGATAAAATACAAGCAGTATGGAAAAACAGTCGAAAGAACCCGTCCGTTTGCGCAAGCGTAAAATGAAGGACGGAAGCGAATCACTCTATCTTGATATCTATGTAAACGGCAATCGGAGTTATGAATACCTCCGTCTCTACCTGGTCCCCGAAAAGACCCGTGCCGATAAGGAAAACAACCGCAACACTCTTGCCCTTGCAGAGGCAGTAAGGGCAAAGCGTGTTGTCGAGATCCGTAATGGTGAGTTCGGATTTAAGAACCAGGCCAAAGAAAAGATGAACTTCTATGATTATTTCGTCAGTATGGTCGAGGCTCGGCGTGGGGTTGAGTCACTCGGCAATTGGGGTAATTGGCGGTCATGTCTCAAACACCTGCAGAGATATGACAGCAGGCTGAAGCAAAGGACATTCGCCGAAATTACCCCTGAATGGGTACAAGGCTTCCATGACTATCTTGAAAGCACGGACTCATGGCAAGGCAGTGTCGGCTACAGGAAGGAAAAAAAGCCTTTGGCCAAGAATAGCAGAGCATCATACTATCGAAAACTTGTTGCCTGTCTCAACCAAGCGTATCAGGAAAGGATTATCCTCAGCAATCCGACTGTCGGAATTGAAGGTTTCCAGCAGGTCGAAGGCACCAGGATGTACCTCACTATTGACGAGGTTCGTTTGTTGGCCGCCACAGAATGCCGTGACCCAGAGGTAAAGAGGGCTTTCCTTTTCAGTTGCCTCACTGGATTGCGTAGAAGCGATGTGGAAAAATTGACATGGGGAGAGGTGCACAGTCAAGGAGAATTCACCCGCATCATTTTCAGGCAGAAAAAAACCAACGGACAGGAATATCTTGATATTGCTCCCGAGGCGGCAGAACTGATGGGGGAACGCGGAAAGGCAGACGAAAAAGTGTTTGTTTTTCATTGCCCAGATTATGTGAACGGAATGATCAGGCTTTGGTGCGAGAAGGCAGGGATTGAGAAAGACATCACCTTCCATTGTGCCCGTCACACTTTCGCAACTATGATGCTTGACATCGGAACCGATATCTATACAGTCAGCAAATTGCTTGGCCACAAGGAATTGTCCACCACACAAATCTACGCCAAGGTGCTTGACAAAAACAAGCAGGCAGCCGTTTCCAAGATTCCAAGTGTGCTTACCAGTGACGATACGGTTTGGAGAATCGACTGACGCGATTTCGCGGCTTCTACGGCGTTTTTATTCGTATCCCTTATACTTTGTCGTAATGATTTAGAAAACGCGGGAGACGGCGTATTTCAGAAAAATAAGCCCCTACCCTTTCACTAACGGCTTTCCTCTTCCGGTCAGAAGCCATTCTGCCGATATGCCGTAATCTCTTACAAGATAATTGAGCCAGGCAACCTGAAAGATGTCGCGTTCTGGCTCCTTCTCGAGCGTGTTCAGGTTCCAGCGGTTGATGCCGTAACGGTCGGTGAAGGTCTTCTTTCCCCTAATCCGCTTGTTTTCCTTCAAGATGTTCAAGGCCTCGAAAAACCGAAGCACTATCTTTTGGCTCTCTTCTGTCTGCATAGTGTCATTCGGATTTATCAGTTTTTGCTTCGGTTGATCCAGGACCAAAAAGCAGCCATCGGGCATCTATCTCAGGGAATGCAGACAAAATGGTCAAGACGGGTTTCAATCCGAATTCTCCCTCCCCTTTCAGCAATTTGGTAATGTATTGAGGCGACCATCCCATCAATTCGGCGAATTCCTTCTGGTTCCCGCTCGTCTTCAATTCTATAAGGTGTTTTAGTCGCTCATTCATTTTTCCACAAATTTTGAAACAGCATTTTTCAGTTCATCTTCATAATTGTAAATTTCATCAATAGATGAGATTTGATGTTTGTTTTCAGTTTTATCAGGCATTATAATACCTATATATTTTTTCTGAGTGTTCAAGTAAAGCCTACACACGGCTTTTCTGTTGTTGTCGTCAATCAGGATACCAAAATATGATTGAACATCTCTGTAAACAATACGATCCGCTTCAATACATTGGCGAAGAATTGATTTAACAATGTAAAATCCTTCAAGTTCTTCTTCTGTCGTGACGATTTTACTATCGTTGTCATCATCGACAATTTCCAGTTGCTTTTCATCTGGCGTTTCTTTGGCCAATGCATTATTCTCAGTTGATTGTATGGCAACATTCAATCTATCGGAAATAACATCGTTGATGTATGATGAAACCGAACGCTTTACCAAGTCGTTGAATTGGTCAAGCATTTTTTGAGTCATGGTACCATGATAAACCCTCTTGGCAAGAAGTTTAACAAAATCGGGAGATGGTGTTTGAAACTCCTCTTTTAAAACATTGCGGAGTTCCGACATATACTTGAGTTCTGAAGCCGAACTGAGGATATTATCAACTTCAAAATAGGATTTGTGGAATTTCTTTAATTCTTCTATCTGGGCATCCTTTGCTTTTTCAAAATCCACTTCAAGAAATGGCTGGGCATCCATGATGTTGGCTTTTTCCAAATCCGTATAAAAACGATATTTTAGGCCATTCGTGAGAACACCAAAGCGGGCTTTTGACGATACGAAGTAACGAGAAAGTTGTGTTTCATGCAGATTGAGGTCTTGCTTCCAATGCTTGCATTCAAACAGCATAATGGGTTCGCCATCTTTCATGATGGCATAGTCAATTTTTTCTCCTTTCTTTTTGGATATGTCACAATCCATTTCGGGTACAACTTCCAATGGATTGAATACATCATATCCCAAAAGTTGGATAAATGGCATAATGAAAGCATTCTTTGTGGCTTCTTCGGTTTGAATCTGTTCTTTCAGTTTTGAAAACCTTTCAGCAAGTTGTTTGAATTGGTCTTTGAAATCCATGATGTTATTATTTATGAGTTCATTTTTTCGATTATTGAAAGCAGTCTGTCTATCTGCTCTTGGCTCTTGGCTATCTGACGGTCTTTTTCTGTCAGTTGGTTGGCAAGAGCCTCTATCACCTTGCCCGAGTTCTGCTGGTTGTCACCGCCGATGTTTTTTGCGAAATTGCTGTTGACAGCATTATCGCCGATAAACATTTCTCCTGTCCCATCATCTATCCATTCTTCATTTACTCTCGGCTCAATGGACTTTAGTTTATCTATAAAGTTCTTTGGTAGATTTACCTTTCCATTTATGATTTGGCTGAAATAAGACTCGTTTTCATAGCCCATTTTTATACCAAAATCCTTCTGACTTTCCGCATGGCCATTAAAAATCAGAATATTTATCAAGATTTTTATTCTTTCTAACTTTGTCATTTTCAATTATTTATAAATTTGTTTATAAAAAAGTTTATATAAAACATTGAACATATTATAAAGTTCTTTATTTTTGCAGCGTGTTACAAACAAATAACGCGACAAAAATACAAAATAATAAACAAATCAATAAAAAATGGATGAACGAAGAAAATACCAAGTGACCGTGTTCAACGACTGCCACACATCACACAACACGCGCATCAACGACCTCAGCCTCATGGAGGCAGACGGCATCGGTAAGATGCTGAGGAAACAAAAGAAGTTGTTTACCATTAAGCCTGAAAGAAAATTTCAAACAGAAAATAAACGAATTAGTTAATTTAAAATCAAAAGCAGTATGACAGACAAAAAGACCACGACAGATGGCGGCGGCTCGTATGAGAACCGTCCCTACACCAAAAACTTCAACCGCATGCTCATCACCGCCAAGTGCGGCAACTCCGAGAAACAGGTGGCTTTCCCCGTCACTCCTGAAATGGAGGAACTATTCTACCACATGGCCGACGATGTGGAACGGAACGACTTCGAATGGGAAGGCAACACTAACATGTCTATTCACATCGCTATCGTCGGTACGATGGAGAAGTTCTAATAAACTAAATAGTTAATTCAATATCACATGACACAGACACTACAAACACCTTTCCGAAAGGATAAGGAAGCCCGCGAGAAAGCCATCTATGAAGAGTACAACAAAATGATGGAGGAACCAGGGGCGCAAGCAACTGCCGTGAATGATTTCATCATGAAGAAATACGGCATCTACTCGGTTAGCACACTCTACAACATCCGCAAGCGCGTGGAAAGCCAAATGAACGGCGAGAAAGGAGGCCTGCAATGAAACATATTGAAAGGATTATTGCAGGCGTGCTTGCTTTCATGGCTGGTGTCACCTTTTATGGCATTGTGGCCAAAGGCGCATGGTGGCACATCAGCACCTTCATCATCGAAATAGTGATGGCCATCGTCCTATTCTGCAACACGGAAAGCGAGGCAAGCCATGAATGACGCTGAACTGAAAGAACAACTCGATCGCATTGAGTCTTTGACCCGACTCTCCGCAAAGGAAGTGCTTGACATCAACGAGGCGGCACTTCTCACTGGCTATTCGGTGAACTACCTGCACAGCCTGACGAGCGGCAAGAAGATCCCGCACTACAAACAGGGCAACTTCTTGCGCTTCCGAAAGTCGGAGTTGGAGAATTGGCTTCTCGCCATTCGGGTACCGACACGCGATGAGACGGAAAGCGAAGCCGAGGCAATATGCCACAGGCTCAACAATCTGAGAACGAACCGCAAAGCGGCTCTATAATTAACCTAATTATTAACAAAAAATCTCAACAAAATGAACAAAATTTTGAGTAGGAGTAGCGGGATGAGGCTTGCCGTTACCCTGATGGCGCTGGCTTTCTGCATGACAGCAGCAGCGCAAAAGCCTTACAGGTACGATTCGGGTCATAAGTATTCCATCGCGTCAAATTGGACGGTGGGAATCGCTGGCCAATACTCCAATTACCACGGCAGAAGTGCAGTCGGCCTCAGTGCCTTGGCGACGAAGCGTGTGGGCGACTATTGGCGGCTTCGCTACGAGGCCTCCATTAACGGACTTGGGGCTGTTGAAGACTTCGACCGCTACGGAACGGCAATGGCTGGTGCATCATTCGACTTCCTCAATTGGATGTATCTCTTTGCCGATGCTGGGGCGGTTGTCAATCCCACGATGGCGACCAAATGCGGCCTTGCGGCTGATGCTGGCCTCGGACTGAATGTCAACTTCGGTAAGCACTCAATGCTGTGGCTGGAGGGCGGCAGCGACTTGGTTCAGAACAATGCAGCCTGGGATAACACTTTTTTTGCCCGCCTTGGATATTCTGCAAGGCTGGGGATCATCGAAAGTGACCGCGTGGCCATCGACATTGACAACAATATGCGAAGCACCTACGGCGAAATGAAGCAGGAAAACGCGCTACTGAAGTCGGAGGCGAAAAAGAAGGATGAGGATAATGCAAGACTGACGGATTTGCTGGAGCGGTCCACGGCGGCATTGGAATTGGCTGCGGAAAGGCTGAACAATTGCCAGGCCGAGGTTCAGCAAGTAACGGAGAATTGCACTAATGCAAATCTTGAATTGATGCCTGTTTTCTTTGATTACGCATCTGCAGAAATCACGCCAATCGAGGAGGCAAAGATTAGACGCATAGCAGAATACATCAATACTCACGATGGTAACTACAGGATTGAGGGGTATGCTTCACCTGACGGGAACTCCTACAACAACCAGAAACTGAGTGGTGATCGTGCATTTAATGTGTATCAGGCACTTATCAGCGACTACTATGTGGATAAAGACCGTCTCATTCCGATGGCAAACGGTGTGACGGCTCAATTTGGCAACGATTCCGAATTGAACCGCATGGTTGTCGTATCAAAATCCAAGTATTGAAAAAAACGTGGGAAGTCACGACTGAAAAGAGGAAAAATCCTTCGCCATCAAACCGCAAGGAATGATGGCGGAATGGGGGACGGATAGGAAGTAAACGGAAGTCTTCGCTGGTTATACTTTCCCAGTCATACATTAGTCGGTTCGATTCCGACCCGTTCCACACCGCGATATTGCGGCAAAACAATTAAATTACAATCAGTATGGGTCTCATTAGAAAACCATCAGAGTTGGTAGTTAAACCAACATTGGCCGTCCTGATTTACGGCCAGCCAGGCATTGGCAAAACCACATTCGGATGTTCCGCTCCAAATCCAGTCTTGTTCGACTGCGATGGCGGCGTGACAAGAATTAACGGCGCACACATGGTGCCCACCTTGCAAGTCGAGAAATGGGAAGACATCGACGAGGCTCTCAAAGAGATAGAGGGCAGCCAAGACTACAACACCATTGTCATCGACACCTGCGGAAAGTTATTGTCCTACATGGAGGACTACATCAAGCGTACCGACACCAAGCGCACCATGAGTGACCGTAGCGGCGGCCTCACCCTGAAAGGCTATGGTGCCAGAAAGCAGATGTTCATCGCCTTCATAAACCGCGTGAGACTGACAGGAAGATCGCTGGTGTTTATAGCACACGAACAGGAACAGAAACGCGGCGACGAAACGGTTCTTCGCCCTGAGGTGGGCGGATCTTCAGTCAACGACCTCATCAAGGAACTTGACCTTGTGGGTTACATGGAGGCCAGAGGTGACGGTGCTGACATGGTGCGCACCATCAGTTTCAACCCCAGCAGCCGCTTCTATGCAAAGAACACCTGCAACCTTCCACCGGTCATTTCACTTCCCATCACGGTGGATGCCAATGGCACCCCTGTCGGAAAGAACGATTATCTGGCACGGATTATCACCGACTTCTTCCGCCGTCGCAAGGAGGACCAGGAGAAGGTGGCCGATTTCGAGGACTTGATGAGCATGATTGAAGCGAGAATCGAAGAAGAAGTGGTTGACGCATCCACGGCCAACGCATTCATCTACGACATGCTTCAAATCCAGCACATCTACAACTCGAAAGAACTTGCCTCGCAACGCCTTGCGAAAAAGGCCAATGAACTTGGATTGACTTACAACAAAACCAAACAAGCGTATGAACAGCCAAAAGAGCAAGCCTGATTTCAGGATTTACCCATCCTTGCTCGATAAGTTCCAGGAGTTCCTCGACTACGAAACCGCAGCCGAGGAGCCTTGGAACAAGGTGAGCGAGACAGCCATCGAAGCTGGCAAATATCCTGACAAGGAGGTTGGAGATTATATTCTCACCCCTGATGAAATGTGTGACAAGTTGGAGCAAGATTTGGTTGACACCATCAACCGAGTTCCGCATGAGCCTTGGGAGGCCGCCGACAAAGGCACCTGCTTCAACGAGGTTATCGACATGCTTCTTGACGGTCGCGACTGCCAATATGAGGGCATGACCGTGACGATGGATGACAAAGTTGTCACGGCAACCCTTGACGGCTTTACATTCCTGTTCGACCTCGAGTTTTGCAAAAGCGTTGCGGAAGGTCTCATTGACAGTGCCTCACAGGTGTTTACCACCGCAACCATTGAGACAGAGCATGGTATTGTTGAGTTGTACGGCTATGTAGATGAGTTCCAGCATGACAAGGTTATCGACCTAAAAACCACGACGCAATATGATTTCCTGAAATTCGAGCGCAAGTGGCAACGCCATGTCTATCCGTATTGCCTTGTGCAGAACGGTTACGAGGTGGAAGGTTTTGAATACCGCGTCATCAAGTGGAAAGGCGGCACAAAGACACAACCCGCATTGAGCGGCGAGGTCATCCCCGAATACTACACTTATACCCATGAGGAAAGCGAGAAGGAACTGAAAGCCATGCTTGACCATTTCCTTGACTGGCTTGAAGCCAACAAGGAGCGTATTACTGACACTAAGGTCTTTGGTAGAGACGGCGAAGATGAGAGGCCAAAAGTGGTCATCGCTGATGACATCGACAGTGACTTCATCATCAACGAAAAATTCATGTTCCTGCCCGCCAATCTCGGCCATTTCGATTCTATTGATGATGTAATGAAATCCATTGTCAAAGCTGGGTTGTTTGCCACCACAGAAGGAACCAGCGCGGCCAGGGCATTGACAGAGGAAGAGTCTCAGGAAATCAGCGACTCCATAGCAGACATTACCAAGGATGAGCGCATTGAAGCAGTCAACGCTGTTGCAGAAGCGTTGGCCTTCGAGGAACGCATGAAAGCCGAGGCCAAAAGGCGCAAGGAACAGGCACAAGCGGCACTCAATGAAATCGACGAGCGCATCATGGAGAAAGCGCAGATGCTGAAAGCAAACCGCAAGGAGGTTCACTTGGATGCCACGGACACCATCCGTGTCAGCGTGAGCGATAAGAACCTCTATTATCATTTTGAAAACGGCTGCCTGGTACTTGCCAATGTCAGTTATGCCAGCAACGACGAGATGAGCGGATTGTTCTATCAGGCCGAGGTCAACGAGCAAGCCATGAAGGATTTGTTCGGCATTGACGACTTTGCCAAGGAACGCACTTTCGATGTACTGAAGATTAAGAATTACGCCGATGAGGAATTGATAGGCCGCATGATGATTGTCGACCCAGAGAAGACCTCCTTTGAGGATTTCCTTGACGAAGACAGCGGTACCGTGTTGACCAACAAGAGGACCGTGAAATTCGGATTGAAGAAGCTGCCCGCAAAGATTACCGAGAAAGTCCTTGCTAAACTGAAGGACGAAGGCTTCAAGACGGTAATCGTGAGCAAGGAGGTGAGTGATGAGAAATGAAGACCTCTATCACTACACCGAATGCGACGATGAAGATCTGCTCCCGTCATGGGAACAGGCTCAGGCTGACGCGGCGGGGGTTCCCCTATTCGGACCGATATGAACAGGCTACCCACTGAACGCGAATGGCAAAAAGCCCTGCGGTTGTTAGAGAGGTTATCCAACCCCTCTAACAACTGGCGGGACGATGAGAACAGAAGACTGACGAAGCAATTCTTAAAGAAATGGAACAAGGCTGGATCAAACTGCACCGACAAATGAAAGATTGGCAGCACTATCAGGAACCAAGCGTCCTGTTGGTGTTCATCGATCTGCTGTTGTCGGCCAACTCGAAGCCTGGTTGGAAACGCGGCCAACGGATTGGCCGTGGCCAGCTGGTCACGTCAACTGCTCAAATCATGGAATCGACAGGCCTTGGCAGCGACCATACCGTGCGTGAAGCACTGCGCAAATTGGAGTTAAGCGGTGAGATACGCCGTGAGCGTTTTGGCAACGGAACGAAAATAACTATAATTCAATATCATAAGTATCAAGCCTACGCAAATACTGCGGAACTTGGTGCGGAACCTACTGCGCAATCTCATGCGGAACTTGGTGCGGAACCTACTGCTGACAAACAAGAATATAAGAATGGAAGAAGGAAAGAAGGTGTTTCAGAATTTCCTGACGGAAATCCTGTGTCGGGGTGCTCCGCACCGCCGACGCCAAAGGATAACATCAAATATGATGCTCTTGTTGAATATTTCAATGAAAAGACAAAAGGGGTGTTCGGCAAGGTGCTTCTTCCACTCGGCGAAAAAAGGAAGGCGATGGTAAGAGCACGAATCCGTGAGCGTGGGAAACAAGCATTCGCCGACATGATAGAAAAGGCCATGGCCTCCGATTTCCTGAAAGGACAAAACGGCAGCGGCTTTACCGCAACTTTTGACTGGCTCATTCGCCCCAGCAATTTCGAAAAGGTGCTGTCGGGCAACTATGACAACCACGAAGGTGCGGCGGCCAACGGCATTACCACTTACAAAGGTGACTCCACAATAGGCACAGAATTCACAAGAAAAATGTAGAAAACATGGAAACAAAGCGAATTAGCATTGACAGCCTCATCAAAGGAATGAACAAAAGGAATGAGAATGCGACCCCTCCAAAACGGTTCTACCTTCCTTTCGATGAGAAGAAAATAGCAGAACTGATTACCGCCAAATACAAGGCAGAAGTTTTGCGTCGCGTTTCGATTGCCAATTACAGGCAAGACAACGCTGAACTGAAACAAAACATTGAGGACGCCGCGAAATGGCTTTGTAGCGCGAATAAGCGGCCAGGCTTCCTCATGTACGGCAATGTAGGCACAGGGAAGACAACGCTTCTCCTTGCCATCTGTTCCACCATCAATGATGTGTGCGCAAGAGAAAGGGATCCAGATACAGGTCGCGTTGAAAAAGTGCTTGATGAGCCAAGGTGCATCAGTATGTTGAAGGCAAAACAGGTCATCAGCGACTTCACGCTGAAACGCGATAGATACGACATGATGAGCAAGGTCGCACTGTTGGCCATTGACGAATTGGGTGTCGAGCCTATGGAATCGAAACTTTACGGAAATGTCAGCGAGCCATTGATTGATTTGCTATGCGAAAGGTATGACCGACAACTCTGCACCTTGTTATCCACAAACATGGGATTGGCTGAAATCCGTGAGAGGTACGGGGTCAGGCTTTCGGACCGATTTGCGGAAATGTTTTCAATGGTACCGTTCACCTCTGCATCGTACAGGTCATGATAGATAATCGCAAAATAATCAAGGAAATGAAGCGGAATGAATATCCAACGCACAGCGGCAGTGGTTGTGCAATCATCGGTACCATGATCATTGCAGGTATCATTATCGCCTTAATCTGCCTTTTCGTATGAGAGATATTGAGCATAAGACACAATGCGGATGCGTGAAATGGTTCCGTCTCCAATATCCGCAATACGCCGAACTCCTGTTTGCCGTCCCCAATGGCGGTGCCCGTGATGCAGTTACAGGCGCAAAACTGAAAGAGGAAGGTGTTGTGGCTGGGGTGTCGGACTTGATATTGCTCCTTCCCCGTCATGGCTTCCATGCTCTCTGCATAGAAATGAAGACCGAGAAAGGGCAGCAAAGGAAAACGCAAAAGTATTGGCAAGCGGCCATCGAGAGGCAAGGCTACCGCTATTGTGTTTGCCGAAGCATCGACGACTTTATGTCTGAGGTCAATCAGTATGTGAACCTACAAAACTAATATCAACATGAAATCAAAGGGAAACAGCCATCCGACAAAGAAGACCTGCTACAGCCGCACGGTGGTGGTCTATGACATTGCCACCGGCAAGAGAACCGAGTACAAGAGCGTGACCCAAGCGGCGGCGGCTGTCGGCATGTGCCAATCGTGGTTCGGACAGATTTTGCGAAGCAGCATGCACGCCAACGGCTTCATCTGCGCATACATCGAAGATGAGGCGAAAGCCATTGAGAAACTACGAAACTACCAGAGCAGACGGGAGTTCTCAAAGGTGTCCACAAGAAAGCCAAAGGATAAGATGGTAATGCTTATGGTGAAGAAGGGGCTATGGATCCAAGTGAGAGAAGAGGACGCGACCCCTGAATACGCCGAGCAGTACCTACATCGGCTCGAAGAAAATAACAAGCAAATACTCAAAAGTCTCAAATGAACGAGACAAAGCAAACACAAACAACAATCCAAAAAATAAGCAGTATGAAAGGATCTGAGTTATTCCAAAAAAGAATCAAGGAATACCTTGACAGGCGGGCTTTTACCGACCCGCAGTTTGCCGAACGCTACGGCAACGAAAAGAAGAGCATAAAAGAGTGCTGTGACTACATCCTGGGGGAAGTCAGCGCGGCACAGGTCAGCGGCTATGATGATGAGGAAATCTTCGGCATGGCCGTGCATTATTACGATGAGGATGATATCAAAATCAAGCATCATTCTGTCCAAAGGGTCGTGACCAACCAGCATGTCGACCTTACCGAGGAAGAGAAAGCCGAAGCCAGGGCGAAGGCCATTGCCGCTTATCAGAATGAGGTGCGCGAGAGCATGAAGCGCAAACCTGCACCCAAGCCCAAGGAAGAGAAGAAAGAGGAACCACAACTTAGCCTGTTTTGACCATGAAACCACGCACTAAAAAAGAGAGGCTTCTGCTGGAACTCACCAAGAAGCTGCCTCCATTGACAGAGGCTCAGATGGAGTACCCCAAGAATCATGTTTTCAAGAAAAAAGGCTTCTATTGGAAGAAAGGCTTGGTTTGGTGTCAGTGCTGCGGCCATGAATACCACGTCCTTAAACCATTGTTTGCCGTGTCGCTTGATGTAGGCGGCGAATTCTGTCCGAATTGCCATAACGAGATACATCTTGAACATATCTACAAAGGCAAAATGAAAGCCAATAGAGAAGGCATTATGTACACTGTCATCACTACCTTCAAAGGATACCAAGTCTTTCGATCATTCACCGTTGACCGCTTCAACAAACGCGGCAATGCCACAGAGTATAGTTGTTTAGAGGTGTTCCAAAACTGGGTTGACCCCAAAGGCCGTGAGACCATCCTAACAAAACACTATACGAGAAGCCCGTGGCACCTGACATGGGATTACCTTTCTGATTTTGAGATAGGACACCACAATAAGAGGTGCAACGGCTATTATGCAATGTCGGACCTATTTGACATAACAGACTTCTACTTCTACCCACGCAAAACTTTGCTTCCCATCGTCAAGCGTAATGGATGGCAGAATTGTTTCATTCAATGGAGAGGCATAAACATGGTGGATCTGGTGAGATCGCTTATTTCCAACAGCGACATGGAAACGCTGGCCAAGACGGGACAGCACGAAATCATGCGTTATTGGTTGAACCACGACCTATACAAGAGTCACGACCGACAGCGTGATTTCTTCAGCTCCATTTGCATCGCCAACAGAAACGGTTATATAGTCAAGGATGCTTCGTTGTGGTATGACTTAATGAAATCCCTTGCCTTTCTCGGCCTTGATCTCCGCAACGCACACTATGTCTGCCCAAACAATCTCAAAGCCGCACATGACCTTTACATGCGCCGTATGCAGAGGGTGAAGGCTCAACAAGAGAGAGAACGCCAGCGCGAAGAAAACCTGAAGCATGAAGCCGAATATCACAAGGAGAAAGGCCGTTATCTCGGCATTTGCTTCGGCAACGAGCATTTCACTGTCACCGTTTTGCAGTCAGTTGAGGAGTTCTTTGAAGAGGGCAAAGCCATGCACCATTGTGTGGCAGGTTATTACAGCAAAACGGAAAGCCTCATTCTATCTGCCAAAGACAATGAACACAAGAGGCTTGCAACTATTGAACTATCATTGAAGAATTACAAAGTTCTGCAATGCAGATCCGTCAATAACGCAAAGCCGAAGCAATACAATGAAATCGTGTCCCTCATCGAGAGCCATGCCAATGATTTCAGGAAAGCAAAAAGCAAAAAACTAAAGCCATGCAAGCAATAGGATTCAACGAACACTACGGCCTTCAAACAGCGGTGTTTGAAAGACGAAAGACAAAGACGCGAAGGCTTGAACTATTAAGTCTACTTGAAGGCCTCACTGAAGATGATTTTTGGTTTGGAATTGTTGACGGAAAGAAGCAAGTGCAATTGTACGACGACAATCCTGGTCCCGAAATCATAATGCCACGATACAATATCGGCGAGGTCGTGGCCGTGAGACAATGCTACCGCGACATCATAGACCAGCTCGAAGACCGGATGAGGGAGTATGTGATAGGCTACTATTCAGGCTCAAAGGCATGGACTAACAAGATGTTTATCCGTCCAGACCTCATGCCACGACATATCCAAATTACCGATGTCGATTTGCAGCGGCTTCAATCCATCAGCGACGAGGATTGCTTGAATGAGGGTGTACACTACTACAACTGCGGAATTGATTATGGGTACACATTCAATAGGGCAAGGCAGAAGTTTGGGACTGCCTCAAAAGCCTTCGCCGCCCTCATCAACAGGATTTCAGGCAAAGGCACATGGGAGCGCAACCCGTGGGTGTTCGCATATTCGTTTGAACTAATTGATTAACAGAAAGGACAATAACAATGAAAGACCAATTTACAAGAGAATGGATTATTGAGCAATCGATAGATGTCCTGAGCAACTATGAACCAGGAGTATTAACCATCAGAGGATTGCACTATCAGTTGGTCAGCCGAGGCATGACCAATGACATACAACACTACAAGAGAGTCGTGGCCGCCACAGGTGTTGCACGATGGAACGGAAGCATTGCCTTCGATGCTTTCAGCGACCGTGACCGTTCCCTGGCCACCGAAACAGAGGCAGATCCTTCGGTTTTGGAAGAGAAAATAGACCAGGCGAAAGAACAGGTCGGTTTGTGGATGAAATCATACCATCTGCACCGTTGGGAAAACCAGCCATATTACCCAGAGGTTTTCATCGAGAAGAAAGCCCTTGAAGGTGTGTTCTATAAGCGTTGCGAAATGCACGGAGTGGCTCTCGGAGCCTGTAAAGGCTATCCGTCACTTACTTTCCTCCATGATGCCATGATTCGTTTCAAAGAGGCGGAAGACAGAGGCCAACAGCCAATCATCATCTATTTTGGCGACTATGACCCATCGGGGGAAGACATCCCAAGAGCTCTTAAAGAGAATATCGTCAATCTTGGTTGTGAATCTATTGAGGTCCGCCGCATCTGCCTCGTCGAAAGTCAGGTTATCGATTGGAAACTTCCACCGGCACCAACTAAGGTTACAGACAGTAGGTCGGTGAATTGGGACGGCCTCGGGCAGGTTGAACTCGATGCCGTCAAGCCTGAGAAACTCATAGAACTGCTCGATGGTGCCATTTATGACATCTTCGACCAAGACATTTACGATGATCTCATAGAGCGCGAGTCCATAGAGCGCGAGACTTTTCAATCTGAACTCAAAAGATATGTAAGAGAAGAATTATAAAGCCATGAACGAAGAAATCATCCAACAAGTGGTAAACCTGTCAAGAGAAGGTTATGCCATTGAAGAAATCGCCGAGGAACTCGACCTCGAAGAAACCAAAGTCGCCGACATCTTGGAAGAGGAGGACGAACTATGAACATTTCACAAAGAGAAGAATTCCGCTATTGGTTTGCGGGACTTGCAATGCAAGCCTTAATCCCCGAAAACATGAAAGTAGAAGAAACCGTGCAATTGGCCAAGGAGTTTGCCGACGCACTCATTGCAGAACTCGACAAAAAGGGAGGTGAGAAATGATTAACAAAAACATGTTCTATGGCACCCCGACCATTAATGATTATCGGGAAATGGATATTCTTGAAATTATCCGTGAGTATCTGTTGACGAAAGGCACATGGAGTAGGCCGTGGCGTGTTGGCGAAATGCCTGAGCCTATCCACAAGGAGGTTAGTTGCAAAGACCTTGTAACCTCAGGCCTATTTGTGTATGGACTGAAAGACAACCCTACAAACAGAAAGGCTATCGAATACTACTGCGAGCGATGGGGGCACATTCATCAGAGAATTGACGAGAAGAATGTGATTAGTGTTCCTTCCGATTTATGGGAAGAGTGTGACAAGAAGAATGAGGAATTTACCAAAGGGCTTGACCGTAAACCAAAGGAGGCTGCGCTATGATTACCCTACGACCCAACCAAGTAGAACCCATCCGCAAGGCGGTGGAGTTCTTTCGGGAAAAGAACCCGAAGCCAAGCCTCATCGTCCTGCCTACGGCATGGGGCAAAAGCATCTTGACGGCGTTCGTGGCCAAGGAAACGGACGATAAAATTATTGTGCTGCAGCCCTCGAAAGAGTTGCTGGAGCAAAACTACCTCAAATACCTGACCCTATGCGGTGACTTCGATTGCCGAGCCTCGATATACAGTGCCTCGTTCAATAGCAAGTGTATCGGCAAGGTTACCTATGCCACCATCGGCAGCATTAAGAACATCGGTGCCACGTTCCGCAAGTACGGCTTTACCAAGATGCTCATTGATGAGGCGCACCTTTATCCCCGCGAGGCTGATTCCATGCTCGGAAAGTTCCTTGCCGAAAGCGGTATCACCCATGTTCTCGGCATCACGGCCACGCCCGTCAAGTTGCAGAGCAATACGAGCTTGGACGGTGAGCACTATTCCAAACTCGTGATGCTGACCAGCCGAAGCAAAAAAGGCAACTTCTTCAAAGACATCATTCATGTGGCGCAACCTTCCGAAATGGTAAGACTTGGATTCTGGTCCCCGCTGAAATACCAAGTCGGCACTTTCGATGGGTCCTTACTGGTGTTCAACAGCACCAAGAGTGAGTACACGGAAGAGAGTGTACAGCGTGCATACGAAGCCAACGACATCGTTTCCCAAATACGTCAGGCCGTCACTTACAGCGGAAGAAAGCATATCCTTGTGTTTCTTCCATCGGTGGAGGATGCAAAGGCTTTCGCAAGCCGTTATCCTGACTCGGCAGCGGTGTACGGCGATATGGATAAAAAGGAGCGCGAAAAGGTCATCAGCGGCTTCAAGAGCGGGCGCATCCGTATCATTTTCAATGTCCGTGTGCTTTCCACCGGATTCGACTACACGGGCATTGACTGCATCATCCTTGGAATCAGCACAGCATCCATTGCGCTCTACTATCAGATTGTTGGCCGTGCTACCCGTATCGACCCCGGAAAGAAGGATGCACTCATCATCGACCTTGGCGGCAACTTCGACCGCTTCGGCAAGGTCGAGGACATCCGCTTCGAGAAAGGCAGCATCTGGCGCATGTTCGGCACTGGTGACAGATTATTGAGCGGTATGCCCATCCACGAGATAGGCACCGTCTATGCCGACGATGTGGCCAGAGAGGAAAAGGCCGCCGCCGAGAGAGCCGCGAAGCGCAAGGGCGACCCGACAATGAAGATGCCCTTTGGCAAGCACAAGGGGCTGATGGTGAAGGATGTTCCAGCCAGTTATCGGGAATGGATGCTCAATAACATAGAGTGGCGGAGCACCAACGACCTGCTACGGAAGTCGATACTTGTTTCATTGGGGAGGGGGTGATTGATGAGCAAGCAACAGAACCGTCCACTTGGATGGACGACCATCGAAGAGAGCAAGAAACTCGTTGAGGCAGGGCTTAACCCTGAGACTGCGGATATGTCTTACCGCAGATGGAAAAGCAAAAATGGACGACCATTTTGGGAAGAAAATTGTGTTAGATACTCAAAATATCTTCAAAAGGATGATGACGGCGGGTCATTTGGCTTATTAGATTCCGTTAATCCTTGCTGGTCCCTCGGCAGACTAATTGCTCTTTTCCCATCTGACAATAATGGTGAGCATGTGGAAGTGGCTCGTGTGATGAAATCAAAATATTTTCTTTCGCATTGGTCTCTATATTTCATCGACCCCCAAGACCATTGTTTGAATAGCGTAAAAGAATCTGTTTTGATTGATGGTGTTGTGAAAATGGTTCTTTTGTGTCTTGAACATGGTATTATTCAGAAAGGAGGAAAAAATGAAGAAGACCCATTATAAAAGAGCCATAGAAAAACTCTTTGAGCAATGGCCTTGGCAATATGGCTTCGACCCCGAGAAGAATATCACTTCACTCACCATTGAACCCGCACGATCCGAAGACGAAAACGACCATGACCAATATGCACAACTGACTATCTATTGCTCTCCCGATAATTATATGTACGGTAAACCACAAGTTATCACGGTCTCTTTCAATTTATCCAAGCCATGACACCAGACGAAATCATCAAACTGGCCAAGACCATGCGCGACGCTCAAAAGTCGTGGTTCCTATACCACAACCGAGCCGACCTTGACCGCAGTAGAAAGTTGGAGCGGCAACTTGACACCGCAATCGATGAATACCTTGACCCGCAGCCTACCCTGTTTGAACCCTACCCACGCCAAGAGCCGTGACCACGGGAAATTTGCGAACACCAATATTCCGAACAATGCAAACAAGCAGAACCCCTACCCTGCTTGTTTGCTTTTTGTTTGTGCAAGGCCGAAATCAAGCCCTGTCAGGCGTTGAAGGATTGTGGTCAGGCAAACACTCGTTTTCCGAATAAAAACGCCTGACATAAAAGATTCGCAGAAAATAACTGCAAAAATGTGATTATTAGATAATCATTTTATACTTTTGCAATTCAAAGCAATTCATAGGTGCCAATGGTAAATCTCAATAGTTTTCTTCACGGTCTGAAACGGGTCACGGACGATTGTTACAGCATCTTCGAGCCTTACTATGAGGCACGAGCGCGGGTGTATGTCTATCCTGTTTTTTTTCAGTCTGTTACCCAAATGCTGTCATCAGGCGGGTATTTCTATAAGATATTCCAACACCCGAACGGGCGCACTACCCTTGCCATATTCAAGCGCAGTAACATCATGGGCAACTACTCATGTATGCTCAACATTGCCCCAATCTCATTGACAGGCCGTGTGGCCGATGAGATTGAAATCATACAGGCCGCACGACACATCGGCATCTCCGTGAAACTATGCTCGGAAGACATCCGACGATACAAAATACCTTCCTATTTGACGGAGTCCATACAGGGAAATATGGAGTATGTCTATGACGCAAACGAGTGCTTTGCCATGCAAGGCGGCAAGTTCCACGGCTTCAGGAGGCAGGTCAGGCGAGTCACGAACATGCCAGGCTACCGCCATACTTTTGGAGCGAATGACGATATCGCCAGGATCCTCGACATTTGGGACCGACACAACCATCTCACACGGCAAAAGCAACACCAAGGTTCACAATCCCACCGATGGAACAGGGTCAAGGCCATCAATGACGGCCATGTCGTGATTCATTCGGTCTTCATCGGTGACAGGCTTGAAGGGTTTTCCGTCATTGAGAGGCTTTCCCGTAAGACATGGGCACTTGTCATGGGAGTGCGGAACTATGAAAGCGATTTGAACGATGTCAACCGCTGTATGCATTGGTTGGACTGCGAGATAGCACATAACGACAACGCGAGGAGCGTTTATGCCAACCTCGGAGCCGCCATTGGAATAACAGGGCTTGATGCCGAGAAGGAGAAACTCAAACCGTGTGCGCACCTGCAAATCTTCAAGTTGAAGCCATCGGCACAAACTGATGTGGCACAACTGAAACAAATATTCAAGACGATATGAAAATAGAGAAAGTCAACCTGTCGCAGTTACAGGAAAACAAGTCGAACCCTCGTGTCATCAATGACGCGAAGTTTGAAAAACTGGTAAACAGCCTTCTTGCCTTGCCAAAGATGCTTGAAATTCGTCCGGTGGTAGTTGACGATTTCTTCACGGCACTTGGAGGCAATATGCGTTTGAGGTCTTTATCGTTCATCGCCTCAATGTCGGACGAGGAATTGACGGAACGCATCATGTCAATCAACGATGTTCTCTTGAAAAGCGAGGCGGAACAAGACGCACTTGTGCGGTACTGGCTTGCATGGAAGGATAGCCCCACCTGCCCAATCATCAAGGCATCGGAACTGTCGGACGCTGAAAAGCGGGAGTTCATCATCAAGGACAATGTCGGTTTCGGCGAATGGAACTACAATATGCTTTCCAGCGAATGGGATGCCAAAGAACTTGATGATTGGGGTGTCGATGAATGGCCAGATGTCAAATGGGACGATGATGAAGGCAAAAAGGAGACGAAACAGAGTGAGCCCGAGAACGGAAGCCTGAATGACCGTTTCATCGTTCCTCCTTTTTCAGTTCTCGACACCCGCAAGGGCTATTGGCAGGATAGGAAGCGTATTTGGCGGAAACTGATTGGAGATATGGGCGAGAGCCGTAATGACAAACTCATTACGAGCCTTGAAATCAAATACAAAGACTTGTATCAGCGTACACGGCAGCACAGGGAGGAACTCGGCATATCGTTCAAGGAATACATTGAGAAGTATGTCCCGAAAGAAGAGTTGGAAAGGGAAGAAAGCAAAGTCCTCGCCGCTGGTGTCAGTTTGTTGGATCCCGTCATGGCCGAAATCGTCTGTCGGTGGTTCGGCTTCGACAACTGCAAAACATTCGACTGCTTTGCTGGAGATACCATCTTCGGGTATGTGTCCTCCTACCTCGGAAATGAGTTCATCGGTATTGAGCTCCGCGAGGAACAGGCACGGACAAACAACGAAAGGACGAAGGATTTGCCCGCCCGCTATATTTGTGACGACGGGCAGAATGTAGCAAACCATATCGAAGCGGAAAGCCAGGATCTGTTGTTCAGTTGTCCGCCATATTTCGATTTGGAGGTCTACAGCGATGATTCGAGGGACGCAAGCAACCAAAAGACCTACAAAGATTTTATCGGGATTATTGAGAACGCATTCAAGGCTGCTTTCGGCTGTTTGAAGAATGACAGGTTCGCAGTTATCGTTGTCGGCGATGTCAGGAACCGTGACACGGGCGCATATTACGATTTCTGCGGCGACATCAAGCGCATTTTCAAGGAATGCGGAGCAAACCTCTATAATGAGATTATCCTTGTGGAGACGGGCGCTTCAACGGCTCTCAGGGCTTCACGGTACATGGACACCCGAAAGGTTGCAAAGATGCACCAAAACATCCTCGTGTTCTATAAAGGCGACACCCAACACATAAAGAACAACTTCAAAAAAATAGAATATGCAAGCAAAGATTTGGAATTATTCGGCTTGGATTCAGGAGACCAGGCCGGAGAAGATTCGTGAAATATTTGACGAAATCCTGAAGAAGTCGGGCTTCAACATCCTGTGCTTTACCGACCATCACTTCACCCCTTTGGGCTACACCTCGCTTTGGCTGCTGACGGAAAGCCACTTTGCCGCTCACACCTTCCCAGAGTTTGGAAAGACTTACATTGAACTTTCAAGTTGTAATCTGAAATACTATCAGGAGTTTCTGAAACTGACGGAGGCCATGCAATGAGTAAACAGCAATACAAACGAAAGAACCAGGCGAAACAGGGGCGTTTGGAAATCATCGCGGAACTGTACAAAAAAGGGTACAGCGTAAGGAAGATAAACGCCGAGGTCAAGAAACGCCTCAACCTGAGAACCTATTCCGTGTCAACGACACAATCGGACATCAAGTCGTTGCTTGACGAATGGCGAGAGAACCGTATCGATGACATGGATGACGCTCTTCAATTGGAACTTGAACGCATTGATTCAACCATCAGTGAGTTGTGGGACCAATGGGAGAAGTCCAAGACCGACTACACGAAGACTGCCTCCAAGCGTAAAGGCATTCCCGTAAAGCATGGCGAAGAAAAGCGCGGCGAAGAAAACGATGATCAGCAACAGCCACAAAACATCAAGACTTTCAGTGTCGAAGATAAGCGCGAACAGGTTATCATGCTTGGCAATCCTGCATACATTGCGGAGATACGGCAGCAGTTGATTGAACGCCGCAAGTTGCTCGGCCTGTACGCCCCCGAGAAGAAAGAGTTTACAGGCAAGATTACCAACATCACCCAAATGTCGGACGAAGAAATCATTGCGGAGATTGAAAGGTTGAACAAAGTTGGCGACTGAAAGCAAGGCATATCGTGAACTGCTCGGACTTGAATTGGAGAAACGTCAGCGGGCGAGGGAAAGTTTCCACACCTTCCTTGACTATGTCATGCCCAATTACGATAGGCGTTGGTTTCACACCCTCATTGCCGACAAATGCCAACAACTAATTGACGGCACCCTCGGGAAAAGCGGTCTCATGCTTTTCGTGCCTCCACAACACGGTAAGAGCGAGATTGTAAGCCGCAAACTGCCAGCCTGGGCACTGGGTAGAAACCCGAACTACAAAATCGCGGGCGCTTCATATTCTGCAGACCTGTCACAGCAATTCAGCCGAAGCATCCAGCGCACCATGGATGACCATCTATATAAGGCGGTTTTTCCCAAGACATTCCTCAGCCAATACAACATGCGTGGGTATATCCGCAACATAGACTTCTTCGAGACTGTCGGTTATGGCGGTTTCTATAAGGCTGTCGGTGTCGGCGGTGCATTGACAGGTACCCCGCTCGACTTGGGCATAATAGACGACCCTGTAAAGGACGCCAAGGAAGCCTATTCCGCAGTTTACCGTGAAAGGGTTTGGGAGTGGTACCTGAATGTGTTTCTCACCCGACTCCACAACGAGAGTAAGCAGCTTATCATCATGACCCGCTGGCATTCCGATGACCTTGCAGGCCGCCTGTTGGAAAATGAGGCAGACAAATGGGAGGTTGTCGCAATACCAGCCATCAAGGAAGACAACAGCGACCCGAACGACATTCGTAAGGTCGGCGAGGCTTTATGGCCTGAGAAGCATTCGCTTGAAAGGATTGAGGCCATGAGAGTGCGAAGCCCCAGGACATACGCAGCACTTTACCAACAGCACCCAGTCATCGAAGGCGGTAACATTATCAAGAAGAAGTGGTTCAAGTTTATCTCATACGAGGAATTCAAGAGGATGAGGAACGGTGAGCCCATTGTCTTTTTTGCTGATACTGCCTATACCGAAGACTCCGAAAATGACCCGACAGGCATCATAGGAACCTGCAAGATTGGTAATTACTTGTATATCACGACTGCGGTTAAGGTGCTGATGGAGTTCCCAGACCTACTCCGATTCATCCCTACATTCGTCCGTGACAATGGATATTCGCCGAAATCAAGCCTCCGTATCGAACCAAAGGCAAACGGACTGTCCGTATTCCAGCAATTACAGAAATCCACAGGTTTGAATGTCACAAAGACACCTTCCCCAGAGGATTCAAAGGAAACCAGGCTGAATTCCGCATCGCCCACCGTGGAATGTGGCCGTGTGGTTCTCGTCGACGGTCCATGGAACGAGGATTTCATGGACGAGGTTTGCGGGTTCCCTGCCAAAAAGCACGACGAATATGTCGATTTAATCTGTTACGCCATAGATTACCATTTCGGAAGCCCATACAAGCCGATCGACTTCGAAAGGCTTTCTCATATCGTACACTAATCATAAAAACTATACAAAAATGGAAGAACTTGATTTGATATTCAACTCGGGAAAACCAGCAAGAGAAATCATCGGAATGCTGAAAAAGAAATCGATCGTCATTCCCATGTGGGGAGGCAAGAAAGGACTTGAGTCCGAATATGACCCGAAGAAACACCCTGTCATGGACAAGTCTATTTATCGGGACACGACCGACGAGGACGGGAATTTGGAACTGGTGACACGAATAACCTATGACCTGCAGCGCCTTGCCACAAAAAGAATGACGGAACTCGTCTGTGGAATCCCTGTAAAACGAATCTATAAGGCCGCAAACGACACACAACAGGAAGTGGCCAAATGGATGGAGGCCATCTTCAACCGCAACCGTATCGACAGCGTGAACATCGAGCGGTGCAACATGCTATTCGCTGGATGCGAGGTCTTGACCATGTGGTATGCCGTCGATCAAAAGACCAATATCTACGGATTCCAAAGCGACTTGAAATTCAGGTGCCGTAACTTCTCTCCCATGCTTGGCGATGAACTATATCCGCTTTTCGACGAATACGGCGACATGATTGCCATGTCTGTCGGCTACCGTAGAAAAACAGGGAACAAGACGGTGAACTATTTCGACACATATACCGCCGAAAAGCATTACAAATGGTCAGACGAAAGTGGTGACTGGATGCTCTTAGATGAACCCGAGAAAATCACTCTCGGTAAGATTCCCGCTATTTATGTCTACAGACCTACGCCCATTTGGGAAGACACATCGAGAATCGTCTATGAAATGGAATGGGCAATGAGCAGAAACGGAAACTATCTGCGCAAAAACTCCAAGCCGCTGTTCGTGGTATTCGCCGATGAACAAATCGGTTTTGGCGGCGAGAAGAACGAGAAAAAGGAATTCAAGACGATTCTCCAATATCCCAAAGGCAGTTCGGCACAATATGTCACATGGCAACAGGCCGTTGAGAATCTCAAATACTATGTTTCAGAGCTCCGTCAGTCGTTTTTCACGCAACTCCAACTTCCCGATTGGTCTTATGAGAGCATGAAAGCCAATCCAATGTCAGGTGAGAGCCGCAAACAACTATTCATCGACTGCCAACTGAAGGTGAAGGATGAGAGCGGAAGACTACTTGAATTTTTCGACCGTGAGGTTAATGTGGTCAAGGCTTTCCTGAAGACCGTTGTTAATGAATCATACGCCAAAGAGATAGACGCTCTTCCGGTGGAGAATGAGATTTCGCCGTTTACCATCAGCGATGACAAGGACACCATCAACCAACTGATGGCGGCCAACGGTGGCAAGGCACTGATGTCGCAACGCGAGAGCATCGAGTTCCTTGGTTGGACTGACGATGTGGACAGGACTCTTGAACAAATTGCCAAGGAAAGCAAAGAGGATGTCTTTGAACCATACGAATAAGCCATGGCCAAACAGCGGAAAAGGAAAACAGACTGGGAGAAGAAACACCAGCGCAATGTCAGCCGCTATCAGCGAAAAGTCGAGGCATTGTACGAGGAAGCAGCGAAACAAGCCGCTTTGCTTGGCGGCACCGTGGGCGTTTTGGCGGCTGACACGGCGTTTTCCTTTGATAGTCAACCTGCTTTAAGGAAACGAGCCGAAAAACTTTTGTCAGGCCTTTATTCGGGCGTATATGCCGCGATTGTCGATGGCATCAAGGCCGAATGGACGCTGGCCAACAATAAGAATAGCGAACTCTCCCGCATGGTATTCGGCGACAACATCGGGAAACTGACCAAGGAGCAATATGCACGCTATTTCAGTACCACGGGCGATGCTTGCGATGCTTTCATCAGACGCAAGGTGTCAGGATTGAACCTCTCGGACAGGGTGTGGAAATACACGAACCAGTTCAAAGGAGAGATTGAGACAGTGCTTGACATCGGCATCCACAGCGGACACTCGGCAGATGCGTTGTCACAAGACTTGCGCGAGTTCCTGAAATACCCAGACAAACTCTTCCGTAGGGTAAGGACTGGCATGGATGAAGACGGAAACCCGATTTACAGGCTCTCCAAAGCAGCGGAGGAGTTTCATCCTGGGCAGGGCGTGTACCGCTCCTCATACAAAAACGCCCGCCGCCTTGCCGCGACGGAAACCAACATAGCCTATAGAACTTCCGACTACGACCGATGGCAGGACATGGACTTCATTGTCGGCATCAAGATATGCCTCTCAAACAACCACACGCTCAACGGCAAGCCTTTCAGTGACATCTGCGACGAACTGCAGGGCAAATACCCGAAGGATTTCAAGTTTACAGGCTGGCACCCTCATTGCCGTTGCCATGTTGAGACCATCATGAAGACGAGGGAGGAACTTGACGAGGACTTGGATCGGATGCTGCGTGGCGAAGAGCCCACCCAAGGAAGCGTGAACGAGGTCAAGGAGGTGCCCGACAACTTCAAGAAGTGGGTGGGCGACAACGGGGAGCGCATAGCGCGGGCAGAGGAGAAGGGGACGCTGCCGTATTTCTTGAGGGAGAACGAAAAGGCTTGGAAAGACCAGCCTGTCCCACAATACGGCAATATGGAAGGAGCGAAGTTGGGAAGGGCTGCATCAAAAGAAGCGTTCAAGGAGTATGAAAATGGAAAGCCAATTACAGTACCGAGAGAGTTGCTATCCAATCTCAAAGAAGCTGCGGATGCTCTCGGAATAGAGATTACGCCCATGACATTCCTCGAAGCCAATGAAGGCATGGCAAACGTTGACAGAGGCAAGGGAGTTTTGTTTGCACAGAATTGCCAATGCTGTGTAGCTGTGCATGAAGCAAGGCTGCGAGGTCTTGACATTACAGCAATCGGTTATTCACCTGAAATGGAAAGCGCACAGTTCATCCTCGGAGAGAGTTTCCAAAAGATTTGGATTGGCAAAAACAAGACGACACCACAAGTCACACTCTTGAAGGGAGAATCAGATACTGAAATCATTGGCAAACTTGAAAAATCAACACAAGCCATTGGCAGGTATCACATAGGATTGAACTACAAGAACGGCACTGGCCATGTCATCACTGCCGAAAGACTTGCATCTGGGAAAATTGTTTACTACGACGCTCAAACAGGCAATTTCATATCCATAGAGGGCTACACGGATTTGGAGAGCCTTGAAGTGCTGAAAGTCGACAAATTGCTCTTTGATGTGGAAATGCTCAAAAAAATATCAAGAATTGTTTAATGACACTTCCCTATGGATAGCAAGGTTGATTTCAGCAAAGTCGGTCACAGGAATAGGCTTCCCGTTGCGGCCGATCTTCACGAAAAGAGGCATCCCGAGTTTCATGCCAACAAGCCTGCTGTCGAAATAGTGGTAATACTCATAGCCATCGGAAATTCCAGCGAAACGGATCGTGTCAAAATGGACACCACCGTCCTCCCTGCTCTTTGCGAAGCGTTTTGCAATATCTTGAAATCTATGCGTCATAACAGCCGCAAAAATATACAAAATTTGGATAATGCAAGAAAAAAACGAAAAAACATACGAATGGCCTAAAGATTGGGGAAAGCTCCGTCAAGACTTCTTCGACACATTCCACATGCCGATAGTCGGCGTGTACGACCCATTCTTGAGCTATGCCATGCAAAAGTTCATGGTCGACATCGTGAAGCTCGACGACAGACTCCACAGCCTCCACGGCGACTACGAAGAGCGCAGAATGAGCATGAAAGACATCATCGAGGCGAACTACGGCCAAGCCGGACTGAAACTGATCGAACAATTGACATAACAACCACCTAAAAACAACAAGAAAATGACACAGAAAGAATTCGAACTGCAAATGCAGAGACTCAACAGCGAGTACACCAAGAAAAGCAACGAAATCGCCCGCAAGAAGGATGAAGAGAACGCATGGAAGCAGAACGCGCTCCTTCAGGCCGACGACGCATTCCACGCCGAGAAACGGAAGCGGCTCTCCAAAATCACGGAAATCCGCACCAAGAAGGCCGCACTGTTCGACGGCGACCCCAAGCGCGCCCTGCTCGAAGCCGAGGCACGCAACCTCGAAGCCGAAATCTCCGTCATGCGCGACGACAACGAGCGCCGCAAGCACGCCATCAGCCACGAGGCCTACGCCAACCGCCGGGCGTTGGACGAGCAAAGCCGCCAGATCTCCGAATGGCTGAACGCCGAGAAGCTGAAGGTAATGGCGGCCTACGCAATGGATACGCAATAAGTGCGCAACTTACCGCCCAGGTTACGCAATAAGTGCGCAACCCACTGCGTAACCTGGTGCGCAACAATACAAGAATATAAGAATGGAAGAAGGAAAGAAGTTGTTGCAGGATTTCCTGACGGAAATCCTGTGTCGGGGTGCCGCAGGCACCGCCGACGCCGAACCTGCTTTCATCGGCTTCCTATATGTGATTATATTGTAATCATATCAAAGGAAATCAGCGTGTTGCGGGCGAAAAAAAGTGGGTTTTCGTTGCCGCGTGGCATTTTTTTTGATAATTTCGCGGCTTGATTGAAAATGACAGAAAAACTATGTGCAAAAAAGTAGATGCCGATGTTGTGATCAGAGCCAACAGGAAGACAAGGAAGAACGTCCATGCAAGGGTGGCAGCCATCAGTATGGATGAAATCGTGGTGACCACCACATACCGTGGTGTTGACTGCACCAAGACCATATCCAAGACCATACCGACCAAGCAGCTGAGCGAGGCTTTCGGAAAATCATACGCAAAAATAGTGAGAGGTGGGACGGAAATATAGTCTGCTATACAAGAAAATCGTCAAGGACGAGCGGGATGTGATTGGCCACATAGCCTATGCGCTATACAAAGCGGCGAAAATAAAGCACATCGAGAAATACAAGTCGGAGCATGACGGCGAAGACCCGTCAGAAGACTACCTTGAGCATTTCCACAACATTTCATGCCTTGAGGAGGAAGTGGAACGCTACAAGTTGCAGGCCACGGCCATACTGCAGGACTTCCTGACCAACACCGTGACCGAGATTCTTGAAGACACCGAGCAGGACCTGGTGGACGCACACCTCGACATGGTGAAGGACGCGCTTGCCGACACCGAGAAGGAACTGAAGCCAAAGTCCTTCATGTACGGCGTGTGGCAAAGCGTTGTCGGGGCCGTTCTCTTCATGATCATCTTGGGCGCAATCATATTCGGCGCCACATTCTCTCAAAAAGAGTATGTCATAACGCTTGGACACGGCAATGCCACCGTCGAGGAGACGGAATACCATCCCTCTCCCGACACCTCGGCAACCGTGGCCCAACCCCATAACTAACCCCACATACCCAATCCGCCGCCCAGGGCCACATGCGGCTTCGCCATCGGAAAGGTACAGGCGGCTCAAAAGGCGTTCCCCGACCGTGAGGGAACGCTTTCCTTTTGCGCCAAAAGTGATTGTATTGTAAACATTATTGAAGTTTTTTGCAACTTTGCAGCGATTTTTTCGCGTTTTTCGCTTGCGGTTTCCGAAAAAAGCCGTAGGTTTGCAGCGTTCAAATCTAATAGCGTCACTATGACGCTGGCCACTGGTCGGCTTTTTTTGTGACCCCATACTGCAATTATGAGTCATACAGGCTCCGAGGGACGCGGCAGCAGTAATGCCCGCAAGGTTATGCTATTAGAACCTGAACACCCCTATCGGAGCCTTTTTGCTAACGTTCAAGATCTAATAGCAAAGATGAAAAAGAAAGTAGAGGCAGCCGGAGAGACGGCAATCCAAGTGTTCAATTCCGAAAAGTTCGGCACCGTCCGCACCGCCGGGACGGTGGAAGACCCGCTTTTCTGCCTTGCCGATGTGTGCAAGGCATTAGGCCTGCAAACCACCGCCGTAACAAGGCGACTTGATAAGGGGGTGATTTCAAAGCACCCCCTTCCGACTTCGGGCGGCAACCAAGTGGCCAACTTCGTGAACGAGGACGGTCTTTATGATGTCATCCTCGACAGCCGCAAGCCCGAGGCCAAGGCTTTCCGCAAGTGGGTGACCTCGGAGGTGCTGCCAGCCATCCGCAAGACGGGAGGCTACATCGCGGCCCGCGCCGACGAAAGTCCAGAGCAGATCATGGCAAGGGCCTTGAAGGTGGCCGACGAGACCCTGCGCCGCCAGAAGGCCGTGCTCGACGACAAGCAGTTCCAACTCGACACGGCGCATGCCATCATCGAGGCGCAGGACGAGGAACTGGCCAGCAAGGACAGGCAGATACGCCGCCTCGTGCCCTTCGCCGACTACGCCCGCACCGCCATCGAGTGCAGCACCGCCACCTACACCATGACCGACACCGCCGACTTCCTCGGCTTCGCCCGCGTGGCCGACTTCATGGACTGGTGCGTCCGCCTCGGCGTGCTGCGCCGCCTCAACGGGCGCTGGATGCCCACGAAGGAATACCTCGGGCAGGGCTACTTCTCCACACGAGTGTACCGCAAGGTGGTCTCAGCCGACTACTACGAGGAGACGCACTACACCGTCGTCACCGAGGCAGGGCGCAAGATGCTCTTCGACCTCATGTCGGACTGGACCAATCCAAGCCACGCGCTGGCCGAGCCTGCCACCGTCATCGGGGAAGGAGGTGCGCTATGACACAGCTTCAAGCCTACGAGCAAGCCATGCAGACAGGGCAGATCCAGATGAGGAAGGAGACCGCCAGGGCATTCGCCGCCATTGCGCGGATGAACAATGCCGTGGAGGAGGTCCACAAAGTCTTCGCCGACATCTACTGCGAAGACGACCAAAAGGCGCAAGACGAGATACTGAGCCGCATCTACGACAACTACCACAGCCTCCACCAGGAGGCGCTCAGGCTGCTTGCAGAGTGCGTGGTCTACGAGTCGATGTCGAGCCTCGAGTTCGGCGGACTGTAACCCCCATTCCCCTACCCTTCCACGAGTCCCAGCCATAGCCGGTTGGGACTTTTTTGCGGAAATTTTATGATTATATTGTAATCATATTAAAAAGGTTTCCTATTTTTGCAGTCGAAACACCTATCAAAATCTCATATATGAATATCAAAGAAATCATCATCCAGTTGCTGAAAGCCAAGTTTCAGGGGGTCAGCGACGCAATCCTTGACAGGATAGCCACAAAGCTGGCGAAGACTGTCTCGACCGAAGAGGAGGCCAATACCGCAGTCGAGGGAGTGACCTTCCAACAAGTGCTTGAATCGTATGGCGACAGCCGTGCGACAGAGGCGCAAAGAACCGCCATTCAGAACTACGAGACGAAGCATGGGCTGAAAGACGGCAAACCCACACAACAGCAGCAGACACCGCCATCGCCGCCGCCACCGCAAAAAACGGAAGACATGCCCGATTGGGCAAAGGCTCTTATTGACAGCAACAAAACCGTCATGGAGCGTCTCAATGCAATGGACGGCGACCGCGTGACAGCCGAGAGAAAACAGAAACTTTCTGAAATCATCCAGAGACTGCCTGAAAACCTACGCAAAGGTTATGACCGTATTTCGGTTGACAGACTGAAAGACGATGAATTCAACACCCTTTTGAGTGATGTCACTCTTGAAGTGGAAGGCATCGTCAAGGATGCAGGCAAGAAAGGGGCTGTTTTCGGAATGCCGCCTGTGGGTGGGCAGCAACCACCAAAAACGCTGACCGAGGCGCAACTTAAAGCGATTACCAATCGTACAGGGGCACCTGCTGAGGGGCAGCCTTTCTAATTGTTCAACAATCAAAAACTTATCATCATGGGAATGACAGTAAGAAAATCGAAGGACACTTCCACCGTGAGAGTCGTCATGCACCGCGTGGCTGATATTCGTGGTGGTGTCTCCATCGTCACCGCCGAACTGACCCAAGACTACATCAAGGAGGGTACGCCTCTGAGTGCGCCCGACACCAATGGCATGAGCCATGTCGTCAAGTTTGCAAAGGTGTATGCCAACGCAACCAATACTGACACGGCCATTAGGGTCCACAAGGGTCACAACTTCAAGGTTGGTGACATCGTTTGCGCCGTCGAGAACGGCAAGGCATACGCCATCACCGCAATCGATGCTTCCGACAGCGGTTATGACATTATCACGGTAGGTACCACACTCGCCGTGGCATTGACTGCGAACACTTCTTATATCTTCCAAGCCAAGGCCGCAGGTGCAAGTGGCTCCAAACTGAAATACGAGCCGTTTGCCATCGTTGGCACCGGTAGGCTGGTGGAAGTGAATTCCAACATTGACACCGATGCTTGGGTGATGGCCGTCACCAAGGGCAATGCCCTTCCTGACCTCATCGCCAACAAGTTGAAGGGAATCATCAACTATGACTAAAAACTGACTAACAATGGCTACAGTAGTAAACACTCTTATCCAAGGGCTTGACGCACAAATGGTGCAAGCCCGCGTGAATTCGGTGGACGTGACCCCCTTCCTCTTTGGAAGGCACTTCCCAGTCGTGAGAAAGACTGGTTTCGAATGGAAGACCCTCACGAACCAACTGCAGAAAATGCACGTCGCCGCTGACATCCACACCGACAACGGTACGATCATCAGGAAGAAGCGCCCCATCTTCGAATCGGCACGTGGTGACATCCCGTTCATCAGCATCAGCCGCGACATGAAGCGTTCCGAAATCAAGGACTATCAGACCGCCTTGGCTATGGCTCAGGACAGTGACGCAGCCCAATTAGTGCGCTTCTGGGGCGAGGATGTGGACTTCTGTTTCATCGGCGTGCAATCCGAGTTGGAGTACATTGCCTGGGCTTTGGCCTCCAATGCTGGAAAACTTTCGTTCACGACAACGAACAATGCCACCTTCGCCAACGAGTTCGACCTTGATTATCAGGTCAACGAGGAAGTGCAGAAGAAGCATACTGGCACCAACTGGGGAGCTGCCAACAGTGCCGATATCATCGGCGATCTTGCCAGCATCATCAAGACTGCCAAGGGCGATGGCATGAACCCGAAATGGGGCTTCGTCAACCTGAACACCTTCTACAAAATTTGCTCGTCCGAGCAGATTATCAAGAAGTGCGCCTCCTACATGCAGAACGCCGTGGGCATGGCCGAGACACCTGACCTCAATCAGGTGAACACCATGCTTGCCAAGCAGGCTTGGCTGAACGGCCTCCAACTCATCGTGATTGACCAAAACATCACCCGCGAGTTCACGGACGGCAGCCAGACCAGCGGCAACCCGTTTGCTGATGACCGCATGATCCTCTCGGAGACAGCCATTCTCGGCTCGACCCAGTACGACATCCTTGCCGAAAACAACGACTCCATCATCCGTGTCGAGCGTGCCCACACTGTCGTTAAGAAGTATGGTACGATTGAACCTAAGAGCGAGGTGACTATCGGCGAGGCTGACGCTGTTCCTGTTTTCGACACTGCATATCGCAATGTCTATGTGAAGACCGACGGCAACGCCTGGTCGTAATCCTCTAAAACGGCAGAATCATGGCAACGGTACTTGAATCATTGAAAAGCATCAGTTCCTACCCTATCCCGCAAAAGACCATCGAGGAGATTTCGGTAAAGCGCAATCTTACGCTGAATTCGACTGTCACTCAGGATAGCCTCAAAAGCACGAACTACATGCTTGCCAAGGCAGACCTCCTTATGTGGCTGTCGCTTGCTCCCAATGTGTCTCAGGGCGGCCAAAACTACTCTTTCACCGACCAGCAGCGCCTTCTGTTTCGGCAGCGGGCGAATGCCATCTACGACATGTATGAAGAAGAGGAGATGGAAGTGTTGAAACCAGCCTATGGATATAAAGGGTCAAGGCTATGATCATCGAAAACGGGACGATAGAATTGCAGGTAACGGCGGGTGGCAGTTTGGACGAGAACGGCTATCCCGTCGCTCCTGTAAGAAGATGGGGTGACCCAATCCCTTGCCAATACTATCCCGACAGGTACAATGCGCAAGGCCGAGTGAACGGCGAACATGCAACGCTGAGGGCATACATCATCCTGATAGAGTTGCAATCCGTCACTTCCGAGCGCATACGCCTGACGGATAGCGATGGCCATGTGGTTGGCGAGTTCCAAATCATATCGTCTGAACCGTTGCAAGCCGTGTGTCAGACAAGAATAACCGTATAACATTCGCAAAGATGCCTATCAAGCAGAAGACACCACAGGCACAGGTTGACGCTTATCTCGAAAAGAGAATCCGTCAAATCGACAAAGCCATCATCCGAGAGTTCCTCATCATCGGTGAGGAAATGCTGAACATTGCCCGAGACACCAACAAGGCTGGCACTTTCAAGGACCAGACTGGCAACCTGCGCAGCAGCATGGGATATGCCGTGTCCGTTGACGGCAAATTGGTCAAGAATTCGGATTTTGAGGTTGTCAAAGACGGAAAGGAAGGCCATGACGAGGGTATCAAATTCGTCAAGGAAGTGTCTGTAAGAATCTTTGACGGAAACGGCATTGTACTTGTGTTCGTGGCCGGAATGGACTACGCCATGTATGTGAAGAAGAAGGGTTACGATGTCATTGACAGAGCGACTTTATACGGTGATTCAGCCGTGCAAAATCTAATCAACAAATTGAAACTGAAAGTGAAATAGTCATGGCAAAGACTGAGAAGGAAATAGTCGGCGACATCATTAGAATGGTGAAATCCCACCCAATCGCACATCTGGTGCATGGCGAAGTGTACCGCAAGGGCTACCGTCCGCGTGACAGCCGCAAGGAAGACATCGTGGTAATACTTACCACAGGGATTCCAAACCAGATTGAGGAAGGAGTGGTGACCATTCATGCCTATGTCCCCGACATTGAATTCAACGGCGTTATGGTCGAGGACGGCGCAAGGTGCGATAAAATCGAACGCGCCATGACCGAATTTGTCGAGAGTCTCAATACCAATGGCTCTTGCTACAAGTTCAAACTGCAAGCCACCGTTTCAACGGAGGAAGCACCCGAAATCGAACAGCACTTTGTCGTAGCCATGCTTCATTACAAGTATTTCAAAGGTTGATATTTATGTAACAAACAGAATATATAACTCTTAAAACTAATTTATTATGAATATTTCTTGGGGAAAATGCAAAATTGAGTACACAGTATCGAGCGATGGTGCTCCAGCACAAAACGCGGAGTGGAAAAAACTTGAAACGCCGAAAGAAAACTCTACTCAATTGAGCACCAATGCAGGTGAGAAAAAGGAAGCCAAGGAAGAAGGCGGAGGCGTAGTCGATCGCCGCAAGGCGAAAAACACTTATACGCTGGAGACCGACTTGTTCTACAAGAAAACCACGACACCTCCTTTCGAACATGACGACGGTATTGTGTCTGGCAACTTTGCCTTCCGTGTCACTCCTGAAGATGAAACTTGCATCGGCATCCTAATCGAAAACTCCATCGTGAGCGTCGAGGATAAGTACAACACAGAAGACGGCATCCTCATCCATGTCGTCGTGGATTGCCTGAAGCCTGCACGAGGCAACACCGTGAAGTATCAGGTGATCAGTTAGTGTGTACTAACTTGGTGAACTACCTTTCAGTAGTTGGTTGTCAGTGTAGCTCAGTTGGTAGAGCGTGGTGCGTAATGGATTACTGGCAATAGCGTACCGTAAAAGCCAGTACGAGGGTCGGCGGTTCGAGTCCGCCTTCTGACACAAACAACGGGACTTCCCTAAAACAACACCGACAATGGAAAAAAATAAGACAACAGAAAAGAAAGTGGCAGAAACCATTCTCCAACAACTTGACGAGGTGAATGTTGGTGGACAAACTTACCCAATAGCACCACCCAGCACGGCGACGATGATATTGGCATCTGAGGCAGTGTCACGGTTTCCGAAAGTGACAATGGATGATTCAAGGATTGTCGAGGAAACGCTACATTACGCCAAGGATTTCGGACCGCTTGACGGCGAAATAGCGGCCATCCTCATTTTGGGCGCACGTCACCTCAAAGAAACGGTGAAAACGGTTGAGAAGCGCGAGAAACGGCGTTTCTTCGGCCTTTACAAGACCTATGAGGAAGTTGAGGTTGAAAAGGTGATTGACCGTAAGGCCGAACTTGTCGAAAAACTTCTCATGGACATTTCGCCGAAAGAGTTGCATACTCTTGTTGCATTGTTGCTCCGCAAGATGCAGGTGTCGGATTTTTTCGCGCTTACCACTTTCCTCGCAGGGATAAACATGATCCAGCCGACGAAAGTGGGGACCGAAGCGATAGCATCTGGGCAGTAGTGTCGGGAACGGCCAAGGCTTTCGGGTTGTCGATAGAGTATGTGTTATATGAGATGTCGTATGCCAATCTCATCATGTATGGTGCCACATTGCCCTCTTACCACAAGAAGAAAGAGGGCAAAGGCAAAGGTGACAAAGGTAACGGCGAAGAAACCATAAGCGCCGATGACCCGAGGAACAACGAAAGACTCATGGCACTGATTTCTGAAATGAAGTAAATCCCACAATCATTATGGAAGAACAAGGAAAAATATGGTATGGGGTCGGTATTGACAACTCCCAATTGAAGAATGACGCGGACGAGAGCAGACGGCTCTTGCGTAGCATCGGCAACGAGGGAGAGAACGCGGGAAAGGCAATCGATGCTGCACTCGGGAGAGTCGGTAAGACCATTGCCGCTACATTCTCTGTAAAAGCCCTAAGCGATTTCACAAGAAACATCATCAAAGTTCGTTCGGAAATCGAGAGCCTTGAAATATCGTTCAACACCTTGCTCGGCAACAAGGAAAAGGCAGCGGAAATGCTTGGAGAAATACGAGAGTTCGCAGTCAAGACACCGATGATGATAAGCGACCTTGCCAAAAGTGCAAAGACACTACTATCTTTCAACGTGGCCGCTGAAAAAGTTATGCCGACATTAAAGGCTATTGGTGACATATCGATGGGTGATGCGGGAAAATTCCAATCGCTTACCTTGGCATTCGCCCAGATGTCATCAACAGGGAAGCTCATGGGACAAGACCTTCTGCAGATGATTAACGCAGGATTCAACCCGCTTGCTGAAATCAGTGAGAGGACAGGCAAAAGCATTGCAGACTTGAAAGAGGAAATGAGTAAAGGGGCTATTTCTGCAGAAATGGTAACACAAGCCTTTATCGACGCCACCAGCGAAGGAGGAAAATTCAACGGCATGTTAGAGGAGCAATCAAAAGGTCTCACAGGAAGCATTTCAAACCTAAAAGGTGCTTTCGATGATATGCTTAATGACCTCGGCGAGAAGATGCAGGATTCGGTTTCTGGTGTTGTGCAGCATACGACAGATATTGTGCGCAATTACGAAAAGATTGGCGATGCTTTGGCCGTGCTGATTGCTGGATATGGATCATACAAGGCGGCAGTAATAGCAACCAACCTGGTCATGAAGGCAAGCACTTTCGCTGACAACATCCGCCTCGTCATGATGTTCCGCAAAGAACTCGGATTGCTAAGAGCAGCACAACAAGCATTCAATCTCTCAGCAATGAGCAATCCATATATATTCATGGCTTCTGCCATTGTTGCCGCCACGGTTGCCATTGCAAAACTTGTGAAACACAAACGAGAAGAGGAACAGGCGATTATTGATTCAACCAAGGAGATGCGCCATGAGTACACTCAAACCAATATGCTCATCGGTAAGCTCAAAGATGCAAATCTCCAAGAAGAAGAGCGAAAGAAAATCCTTGAGCAATTGCGTCAAGTGAACCCAGATATTGTAAAGGATATAGATGACGAGGCAACAGCCTTTGAAAAACTCAATGAGCGTCTCGAAGATTACAACAAGAAGCAACTTGCTGCAATTGCTGTGAAACAATTCAGCAAGCGGGAAGACTTCGATGATGCAGTTGAAGACCTCATTGATGCCAGAGATAAAATGGAGAGTGCCAATGCTGATATGGTTGACTTATGGTCTTCCATATACGACAGGTATCTTGGCTTGTTAGAAAAAGGCGATGAAATTCCAGAGTCTATAAAGAGCATGATGGATTCTCTCATCGAATCAGAAGCATCCGAAGCCGAAAAGGTTGAATCCGTTTTTTCTGCCTGGCGTCAAATTGAGGACAGAATTAAACAATCTCATGGAGCCTATAGTGGAATATCAGAAGGGCGATATACCTTCGATGCACTTCTTGGAGGACTAAGCGATAGAGAATACAGAAAAACCGCTGAAAAGCTCGATAAAATAGAGGGAGTGTACAAGGAGAAAGCCGAGGTACTAAAAGCAAAGATTGAGCAAATCGCACTGTCTGTTTATACAACAGACGAAGCAGCTCGTCAGCAGTTCATAGACTCCCAAATGGCAATCTATTTTCCTGAATCAAATAAGCAGACCCCTCCTCCACCTGTGGAGAATCAAGAAGAAAAGAGGAACAAGGCATATTGGGAAGCCTTCAAAAAAAAGAAAGAAGACGAACTCGCAGCCTTGACCGATGCCGAGCTTGCCACACAAAAAGCGGCTGAGATTAGAAAGCAAATTGCCCAAGCCGAAAGAAAAATAGCTGCATATTCTGTTTCATACAAGGACAATGGAAGGTTAGCGGATGAAACCGCTGAGCGTAGGGCAAAAATGGAGGACTATGTACAGGCGAGGATAAAGGAAGAGCAGGCCGCTGAGTTTGAAATCAGGCAGGCAGCCATCAACGCACAAAAGGAAGGATTCGACAGACAGATCAAACAGGCTCAACTCGACTATGACCGGCTCATTGCCGCAAACGAGGAACGGCAGCGTCAGATGGTGGAACGGATGAGGGACGAAAAACTGAACGAGTGGATGATTGCTCATCCGAAGGCGAACAAAGAACAGCAGTTGGCTTTCCGTGCCTCAATCACCTATGACGACCTGACCGACAGCCAAAAGGCTATGCTGGCCGAATACGGTCGACTTGCTGAAAACGCATTGGCGCAGGCCAACAAGAAAGCCTTGGATGAAATGTTGGCCGACTATCAAACCTATGACCAAAAGCGTCTTCGCATGGAAATGGAGTTTGGCAATACGTCCAAGGCAATCGCCAAAGGATTGGCCGACGAGCGAGCCAAGTTGCTTGACAAAGCGTTTTCTTCCTATGTGAACATCACGGCGGATGGCAGTGAGGCACAGAAAGAGATTTCTGAACTGCTTGAAAAATGGAAGGAGGAAGTCGTAAGCATTGGTATTGATGCTGATGAAGAATCAATTTCGGACCTGAAAGAAAGACTTGAAGAAATACGTGACAAGTCCATCGAACTCGGTGTTGACACCAGCGGTGTCGACTTTGGCAAACTGCTCGAATCGCTTGAATTGATTCAAGGCAAGCCTGTTGAAGTCGAAATCGATGTTGATGATCAGGATGCGGTCAATAGAATCCATACCATCCTCAGTCAATTGGAAATTTTCCAACATACCAAATTCCGTGCTGAACTTGAAGTTGACCTTGATGAAATCGATGACACAGCCTATGCAAACGTGGAAGAGCGCATGGCGGCAATCAACAAGGCTTATGACAGTTATATTGGGAAATTGAGAAAAGCAGGTGCAAGTGAGGCAGAAATAAATTCAGCATTGGCTGAACAAGTGAATGCTGCAGGAGAACTTGCCACTCTTTATGCCAAGCAGGCAGAGATTGAAGAAGCCATTTCTCATGCAATTCAGAAAGGCGAAGACGGGACTGATACCTACAAAGAATTGCTAAAGACATTGACGGAAATCATCAAACAAATACAGGACATTGAGAAGAGGACAAAGGATGCAACCAAACCAGCGAGAACACTTGCCGATATATGGAAAGAAGGTCTCGAAAGGAGTAAAGAGTATCTTGAAAACCTTGATTATTCAAAAATTGCTGACGATTTAGGAGAATTGGCCTCAAAAATAAAGGATGTTGGTATTGCTGCTGGCAAGTCGGATTTAAGCAATTTCGCAGAAGGATTGGAAGAAATATCAAGTCTCGCAGGTACAGTAATACAAGGATTTGAAAGTGGTGGCTGGATTGGTGCGCTTATTAACGCAGTCGGTTGGGTCGCATCTAATCTCCTTGAATTGGCAGCGCAAGATGAAGCGGTCGGAAAAGCCGTGGAAAACAGTTACCTTGCTACGGCATTGAAGAAGATTAACGACATGATGCAATCAGTGACGGAATCTGACAAATGGGGCGCGTTCTTTGGCTCCGACAGTCTTGGTGATTTCAATAGTACATTAAGTGCTTTGACCGAAATAAAGGACAATATCCGTCTTCTAAATATGTCCGATAATTTGAGAGATTATGCAAACCTAAAAAAATATCCACAGATACATGCTGCAAATATTGATCCATCGGATAGAATGATGACCTTTAATGATGTAGGGGCGTTTTGGAATTGGTTCGGAATAGAAGATGATGTAGCCAGTCTTACCGAATTGGTCGAAAAGATGGGCTATAATGCGGATGATTTGTATGACAAGTACGGAAATTTGGATGCAGAAGTATTACAACAAATTCTTGACACATACACAGAACTAAATGATGAGGATAGAGCATGGATTGAGGCCGCGATAGAACTCAGCAATCAATATGCAGATGCCATGCAGCAAATTGCTGATTACATGAGTGGCATTTTCGGACAAATTGCCGACTCACTTGCAGACCAAATGATTGATGCTTTTATTGAAAGTGGTCAAGCTGCCGTTGACTTTGGCAATGTGGTTTCGGATGTAGCAAAGAAAATGGCCAAAGATTTGATTAAGAATTTGATGTACGACAGGGTTTTCAAGGCACTTGAAGAATCCATCATGTACACAATAGATACAGAGTACGGCGGTGTTCTTGACGCAGACTCAGCCGCTGCTGTTTTGTTGTTAGTTCAAGAGGCGTTGGGAAAAATTGATGAAGAAATCCCATACTATCAGCAAATTCTTGAGTCGTTGGCACCATATTTTGAGGACCCAAGAGTTGGCGATACCGCTACAGGCATTGCCCAGGCGTCTCAAGACAGTGTGGATGAACTCAACGGACGCATGACAGCCGTACAAAGCCACACTTACTCCATCAGTGAGAACACCATCCTCATACAGCAGAACACGGCCAACATCATGCAAAGCGTGATGCACATAGAACAAGATATAAATGAGATGGGAAGCCGAATCAACAATATGGAGACCATGACAACACAAATGCGCAACACGCTTGACGATTTCAGGCTGAACGGCATTAGAATCAGATAACGGATGAAAGGAAAGCATTATGCCATTTAGAGACATACAACCGCCAGATCCACAACCACAAGTTGACCCTTTCACTTTGTCAGGAAGGCTCGACATAGACGAATATGATGCCTATGATGAGTGGGGCGTTTGGATTACGGGAAAACTCGAGAGCCTTATACAATGGCCGAAGATGAAGCCTGTCACCGAAAACACATGGCATGAAAGCGACGGCGTGGAAACCGACCTGTCCGAACCAAAACTTGCCAGCCGTGACCTGACACTAAATTTTGCAATGAAAGAGTGTTCTGTAACCGTACTGAAAGATTTTGTTACATATCTGAAATCATCCGTTTACCACACTTTCAAATTCAACAGCCTTGGCGGGCGCACATACGCGCTTCGTCTTCTTTCCTATGCAAGCCTCGACTATGCAGCGGAACTCGGTTTTCTCGCCGTGAAATTCGCCGACGACACACCTCTTCCTGAATATGAATATCTGGCTCCCGAAAGCGAGATAGAGTCTCTCGATGAATATAAAATTGACGGAAAGAAACTGACCGACTATGGTGTCCGTGTATTGCAAGGAAGCCTTTCGGAAGTGCTGAAACATGGTAATATCAAAGAGGCCATGAAGCGTGACATCAAGGTTTTGAATGGTGTTATCTATGACGATGAAGCCGTGCCGAAATACAAGAGCCGTGATGTCAGGTTGAAATGTCTGATGAGGGCTGCAACAATTTCTGAACTTTGGCAGAACTGGGATGCTCTCCTATTCGACCTAACGAAACCTGATGAGCGCGTCCTCTATGCACAAGGAGCCGACTACACACCAGAGGGAATGATTATCGTCCCACAGCCAGGACAGTTCTATTGCTATTATAAGTCATGTCAAGTGACGACCTTCTACCCTACTGACAAGATTTGGCTTGAATTCACGCTGACATTATGCTTTACATACAGGCAGGTCATAGCACCTGAACCTGATGAATAATAGATTTTATAACCTTATAACATTCAAAGACAATGGACACATCAAAACTGATTAAACTCGAATTGGAAAACGGCAATGTGAAGCCGTTTCAAGCGAAAGCCAACTTTGCACACTTCCTGTTTTTTGGTTCAGGTACGTTGACGCTGCATTATTCAGCCGATGACAGCCATTATGACGAGGAGTTGAAGCAGTTCACCATTCCTCCAATCGGTTCCATCAACATTGAAGCCGATCTGAGTAGGTATTCATATTACAAAATCACAACCACAGGCAGCCTCACGGGAGCCTACATAAAATACGAATAAGCCATGTCAGACAACAGCACAAGAAATCAATGGGGTGGCCACCGAAATCACTGGGGACACCCAACCTTTTTTGATGATGAAGGGATTTATCCTCATCTGAGAGCAAACATGGAGGCCATTTCTCCTGCTTATGATCCGAATGCCCCTTACGCTGTCGGAGACCATTGCACGAGGGATGGAAAACTCTATGAGTGTATCGTGGCAATCAGCCCTCATGAAGATTGGAATGAGAACCATTGGCATGAAACAAACCTGCTTGATGCCATTGCCAACGGCACGTTCCCTAATCTTGTCACAGCTAATGGAACCTATCCAAACCTTATCGCTGGCGACCTCGTTTCTCTCAACGACCGCGTTACGGTAAAAGACAAATTCGTCATAAGGACCACAGCGGGCAACGAGAGCATCGATAGTAGCAAAGAAGCCCTACTATTACAACTCATTGGAGGTTGCGGCGGTGCCGAAAGCGAGGCTTTCAAAATCAACGCCATGAGATGGAACGGAAGCAACCAACTGAATCCAGCAGCATGGTCTTCAGGTAAAACAAACGGTTATTTCCTTGGCGAGGTAAGCGGAGGCACTATCGGATCAGGCAACAATAAATTATGCATCATCCGCTGTCCGAAATGCGAGTTCGGAGAATGGGGTACGGCAGAGAAAAACAACGGTTATCTGATTACCGATAGAAACGGAAACAATCTGAAAGTCGGTGACGGAGTTGTTGTCGGAGTTTGGCATTCGACCACGCTCCCATCTGACGGTTCCGAAGTCAATGCCGTTGAAAGCCATGTGGCAACAGGACACCCGCACACATTCTACCTTCCTGATGAGGGATATTTGGTCATAGAATTGACCAATTCCGCTGTGCTGGCTGACATTTCTGCGCATCTGGCATGGAGCAAGGATTATGATATATTTACTGAGTACACCACTCCTGTGGAACTTGTCGTGGCCGTTTCAGCCCTTACGAGCAAATTTCAAACCACTACAATCAACGGGAAGACCTGCCTTATCCTTAGGGGCATCGAACAAGGTAATAGCGGTATCTTCGACAGCATTATCATCTATCCTGAAGGCGGCGGAACTTATGAGAGAAATATAGCTGCACAACTTCTGACAAGCCTCACATGGACTGAAACCGAGATTGAGGGCGAAGTCATTGAGGGCGAAGGACAGGCAACGAGCGGTTATCGATACACGGCGAGCTTGCCGACATCAGGAACATACGCGGCCATGCGTGACGGTCTCATCCGAAGCGACATTGAGGGCGTTACACTTGACGGCTACAAACTCGTTTTCGACAGTGAGGAACAGATTGACCCTGCAACTGCATTCGCTGGTTTATATGTAGATTACCAAATCGCAACTCCCGTCACGGGAACACACTCGATTAACCCGACAGGAAAAATGCCTAACGACATGGGGACCGAAGAAGTGGTTGGTGGCGAGTCATCCACCGGGACGATTGTTATCAGTTATATGATTGGCTTCAAAGACAGCGTTAGAACCATGATGAAGGAATTCAAGTTGGTCATGGCTGAATTGGATGAGCAATCATATACCAAACCGCTCTATTGTGTCGGTGCTTGGCTTGAAAACGCAAACACGGCCAGTCCGACAGACCAGGACAACCCAGAAGCCTTGGCAGTGTTCGGAAATAAGGAATGGGCATTGGATTGGCGACCTTTCATCGTTGACATGACAGCCGTGGAAGGCGAGACGAAGAAGCGCCCAGTGATGGAGTTACGTAAAAACAACTGGTTACGTGATATTTACGGCAATTGGGCACCCGTTGTGGGCATTACCACAGCAATGCGCGACGAATGCATGGCCAACGCACTTTACACCGACAACGAGGGGCAGAACCAATATTGCGCAGCAGGCTCTTTCGACCCTGAGACTTTCCTTGCGCTTTGCAGTATCGCAATCGTGGATGGCGTGAAGAAACTCACTCACCCCACTCTCTATAAGGCCGTGACCGAAAACGAGGAAACCACCTATGTGGAAGTCTCTCACTATCTCATGCCATGGGAAACTGTCGAAACGAAATACTCTATTTTCGTTGGCCGTAAAGATGAAGTATTTCTTCTCGACAATGTGGTTGGATCATCGGGCAAGGAGTGGAACGGTATTCTTGGTGCTAACGCGAATGTGTGGGACGGTGTTGACGTGAAGACCTTTGCTTTGAAACCTACGGGTATCTGCCCGTCACCCGCCACGGCCATCAGTGAGAACTCCGTAAATAAGCTCCGCAGTTTCTTCTACAATTATCCGTCGAGTTTGACAGGTGTTAGAGGAAGAAAAGGCTATGCCTCGAACTGTGCCATGTTTTACGACAATGGCCACTATCCGACTTCGGGATACAGCCAGATTGATGCCAAGACCACGGCACGAAGAAACAACCACGACACTACGGCTCCATTCCCTGTGTCCGAAGGTGGATGGCACGCCCGCAACACATTCTTGCGTTGCATCGAGACAGCCTTGGGGACGAAATATCTTTGCTCGTATGCTCGTTTCAGCAGCGGCATCACCGCCGTTGACGCATGTGGCGACGAAAGCCAATGGCTTGCAAGAGGCGGTGTACGCATTAAAGCCTCAGGTGACAGCGAATGGACATACAAGAATTGGGGAGGAAGCGGCAAAATCTATTACAAAGACGGCAGCACATACAAAACTACCGACATGGCCGCCATGTTGACCTCCTATGGTCCTCACGCTAAGACTTTGGAGGCTCAGATTGCCGTGTCGTTTGCCGTCGAGTTCGGCATTGCCGCAGGCGAAAAGTTTGAGTTCAACGGTTGCGTGTGGTGGTATGTCGACCCGACCACATCCACTTTCACGCCTCCCACCGTGGCCGATGGCTACATGAACGCAAGGGTGTACAAAATTGTGACGGGTGAATTTGCCGCCTATAGTGACGCGAACGGCACCCCTGAAACCTTCACGGTAGAATGCTGCCTGCGTACTGGATTGATGCTTGGATGCGACATGTCAGGTGATATCGGTCCATATTGGGGAGGTGGAATTGAAGTTTTGGGCGAGTGTAAGACTGCACCTTCCAGTGGCAGTTACGGCTATACGCTGAAAGCCTACATTGAACCTGACCAAGAAAAGTGGGTCAACGAAGGCAACACCAGCGTCAACATTGGAGAAAAATTTCCGTCAGGCTTTGAGGACAAATACCGTTACGCAGGAAGCATTGTCACCCGTGCCAATAGTTACATTCGCCGTCGCTTGCCAAACACGCCGTTGCCAGTCACGCAAGGTGCAACCTTCGGCAAAGGCGAGTGCGGCTACGGCTACATGGCCAACTACTGGGGTAGCGCGGGAAAGAAAACCCGTGTAGGTGTCCGCTGTGGCTCCTACGCTACCAACAGCTCTTTGTCAGCGCGTTTTCTCTCCGCGCACTCCCCGGTAGCCTACACGCTTGCGTACTATTGCGCTTCTGCTCAAGTTTTGTTGGATGTGCAATAGCGTGCAACGCCGTGCAACGGCTGCAAGGGCGATGCAATCGCCCGACCCTTACCGCCCCAAAGGGCGGTTTTTTTTTGAAATTTTCCTATTTTTGCCGCGTCGTAGCGCACGAGTGCGGCATAGTGACCGCACCTCCGAAGGCGTGAGGACAAACAAAGGGCGACAGGCAGGTGTCCGCTGTGGCAACAACGCTAACAACAGCAATTTGTCAGCGCGTTATCTCAATGCGAACAACACGGTAGCCAACACGAATGCGTACTATTGCGCTTCTGCTAAAGTATGAGCAATGGAATAAAGATTGCCTGTCACCCGTGCCCAGAAGCGGCAGACATACATAGACAAGCTGGCGAGCCGAAAGGCTGAGGCCAGTGGCAAGATTTGGTTGAAATGCCTGATTCTTGCCGACTGCTCAAACTTGACATTGAGCCATGAGAGTGACGAAGGACATAGTGCTTGCCGCGATGACCAATGCGGCCAAAGGCCACTCCAACAAAAAGGAGGTGGAGCGCATGATGGCCAACGCGGAAGCCTATGCCGAGTCCGTCATGGCATCTATAACCAATGGCTGGTACCGCAAACAACTCAAGTATAGAACACTCACTAAGCAGAACCCGAACGGAAAAACTCGGCATATAAAATCGCCTTTTCTTTTCCCGTTTGTTTTGCAGCACCTTTTCATATTGTTGGCCAAGCCTTATTATGACTGGCACGACAACAAAAACGGCATCAACTGCAAGCCTGGTTGTGGAATCACATCATCAGAACGGGCTAACTCTGTCATCCATCGGCTGAAGCATCTGATGTATGACAGACGCGATTTGACCTATGGCCTAATCATCGATCAGAGGAAATGCTATGAGCATATCACCCCAAAGATATTTCGCAAGGCGATGCGGGGGTTGACTGGCGACCGTGAACTGATAGAGTTCGGTATTGCTGTCAGTTTTGTTGACGGGCACTTGCCTATCGGCACTCCGACCTCACCCCTCATCCACCATATTGTCATGCTGGGGTTTGATTTATGGAGCAAGCAAGTGGCTCCATTTGCAATGCGCTACGCTGACGACTGCCTCTTTGCTACCTATACCAAAGAGGATGCCAACCAACTGAAATGGCGTGTACAGAACTTTTGGTGGTATAAGTTGCAGATTAGAGCCAAAGCCTCGGCCATCAGGTTACAGCCACTGACAAAGGAAGTGTCGTTTTGCGGCTACATCGTCCACAGAAACCCTGATCGTGGCGTTACAGACCATAACAAAGGCTACACCACCATTCGGCATAACATTCGTACCCGTGCATCTAAATGCAGAAACGACAAATCATGGGCGAGTTACTACGGCCTGATGAGACATGCAGACGCATACAATCTAATGCTAAAAATAGAACAGAAAATGAAACTGAGACAACTTACCGAAAAAATCAAAATTAACCGCAAATTGGATGCTCCGAATATTGCTCCAAAAGAACTTGAAGGCAAAATGTTTACAATCTTCGACTATGACATGAAATCCGATGCAAAGGGCAATAACAATTGGATTAAGTGCTTGATTGGTATTCCCGAAATGGACGAAGAAGGCAACCAGACAGGCAGAATGAAAGCCTACGAGTTTCATGGCAGCTACATGTATATTGTGGAGTTCATCACAATAGCTGAACGAACTTTCGGCAAACAAAACATGCTGCCCTTGGAGGAAATGGAGATTGAGAACCAATGTGGCTACATCTTCAAAGGCTCAACAAACCAGATGGAGTATATTGAACCATAGCATGTTTTTCGTATTTTTACTGATTGAAACATCAATGTAAAATACGAAATGCAAATCTACGATTCAAATGACACCGTATTGCTTAATGTGGAGGTCGACGACAATAGTTGCCGCAACCGTTCCATCATGGGCAACGATACGCTTACGCTCTATTTCTCGCTTGCCGAGCATGCCGAAATCCCGATAGGCGCATATTGCGAGTACCAAGGCTCGCGATACACCCTTGAAAGGCCAGAGAACCTAAAAATGCAGCATACACGTCTGTTTGAGTATGTCGTGACAATGGAAGCCTATCAGTCAAGGGCAAAGCATTGGAAATTCAAAAATACCGTTGACGGAAGGCTGAAATTCCCGCTCACGGCCAAGCCCCATGAACACCTGCAGATGTTTATTGACAACATGAATCTGCGCGACAACGGATGGACCATGGGAGAATGTGTGCCAGGCACCGAGCACCTCATCAGTTACGACCACAATTATTGCATCGATGCCTTGCAGATGATGGCCAATGAATTTGACACAGAATGGGAAATCGTCAACAAGCGCGTTTCATTAAAGAAGGTGGAATACAACAAGGCCACCCCTCTTGCCCTTGCTTACGGAAAGGGTAACGGATTCAAGCCTGGTGTTGGAAGAAGCAACAGCAGTGACCAAATGCCGGTGGAAATCCTCTATGTGCAAGGCGGAGAGCGCAATATCGATCCAAGTGCTTACGGTTTCAGGGAATTGCATTTGCCACCTGTCGGCTCTTCATTAGGTTTCGATGGCACGCACTTCGAAGATGAGTCTGGGTACGACAGCTCCATTGCGCGTCAATATGAAGTCAGAAGCGACCGCATGTCAATCCAACGCAGTGATAGGCCGCTTGATACCTATGCAGAGGACAGCATCGACTGTTCCGACATCTATCCTAAACGTATCGGACAGGTCGGTAGCGTTGTGGTGGTGAGTGAGGAAAACCATTATTACGACATCATTGACAATGAGACATTGGTTATTGACGGGGTGACTCACCCTAACCCATGTCCGAACTATTCGCAATGCGTTATTGTGGGAGAGACTATGACCATCGTTTTCCAAAGCGGAATGTTGGCTGGCCGAGAGTTTGACGTTTCTTATCACGATGAAGACAAGCGTTTTGCAATTGTTCCGTGTGAACTTGACGGCAGAAAAATGCCTGATTCTGTCTTTTCTCCTATTGGGGGTGATACATTCATCATTTTCAACTGCACACTTCCAGCAAGTTACATTTGTGACAATGCTACCAAGTCGGGAGCCGAATGGGACATGTTCCGTGCCGCAATACGCTATTTGTATGAGCATGAAGACCAGAGATTCACTTTTACGGGCGACCTTGACGGGATATGGTCAAAGTCGCGTTGGGATGATGTCGGACCGAAAATAATGCTTGGCGGTTATGTCAGTTTCCAAGATGACCGATTCCAATCTGACGCCGTGTTGGTTCGGATCACCGCAATCAAGGATTATATCAACAATCCCTTCTCTCCTGAAATCACCCTTTCCAACCAATTGACTGCTGCGGGGTTTGCATCCAGCATGAACCTCGTACAGAACCAGGAAGTGGAGATGGGAACCCTTTACAACGACAGCATCCTTTTCACCAAACGCCGATTCCGTGATGCTCTTGACACGATGGAAATGCTACAGGAATCGCTGCTGGATTTTTCTGAAGGCATTAACCCAATAACAGTGCAAACTATGCAGGCACTCATTGGAGACAGAGGATTGCAGTTCGAGTTTAGGAATGGAACCAATGTGGTAATTCCATCTTCGGCAATTTTTCACATGAACAATGACACGAGGGTTTTCAGCGCAACCAATCCAAGTACAAGTACTCCACCGGACGTTCTCGTTTTGCTACATAAAGAAATGGACACAAGTCTTACATACCCTCAAGATTATATGACATGGATTATGTCTGACTTTGTTTCGGAGGTTCTAACAGACGACACGCAGGGGTATTACCTTTATGCTAAATGCAGCAGTGTTGAGGGTGTTGAAACTGGTGAGTTTGTGTTATCAGATATCGCAATCACGATTGACCATGAGGCTGGTTACTATCATTTTCTCGTTGGCATTCTTGGTAAGGTTCATGATGGAGAGCGGAGTTTTGTAACTTTGTACGGGTTTACGGAACTGTTGCCTGGACGGGTCACGACCAACCTAATAATAAGTGGCGATGGAAAATCATTCTTCAACCTTGAAACAGGGCGAATTGAGGCAAATGACGCTTTAATTAGGGGCACATTCAGAAGCCCGTTCCAAAACGGGAACACAAATCCGTTTTCCTCGATGAATTTTGACAATGTTATTACCTCGTCAGGCCATACGATAAATCTTGTTTGGGGGCCATCGCAATCCGGTCGAAAAATTATGATATGCGGTACTGGAACCATAGCCGCTCCATCTGAAAGCGACCAATACATTTATATCAATGGTAGCCGCAGGACAACTCAATTGACCTACTCAAATGAGATTCTTTCTCTTGTTGGTTATGGTACCGAAAGTGAGTTTTATGGATGGGTGGTTGTAGATCGTGACGCTTTTTACGGCAACCCTGAGTCTTACGGCAATAATCTTCGTGCTTTGATGATTGGCAACGTTACAATAGGCAAAGATGAACAAAGCCATAGCGTTGCCACGTTGTATGGGTCTGTGTTTGATGATGAAGCGACCGTTGGTTTTGATATTGGTCCAACAAGGGGTAGTTATGTGTTGACTGTGCCTGCTTCATGGTTCAAAAGAAGTAATATTGGAATGAATGGAGTGTTCGCGCCGATTCTTGATACTGTTTTATTGATTGGCTCATCAGATGCCGAAGGTGTAACTGTACACACAATTAGTAAAGTATATGATCATAACAATGATACAATTAAAATCACGATCCGAACCGTTATGATTTCAGGAGCCACTCCTGTTTGGTCTATATATAGTTTCATTCTTTTGAATAGCAATCAATGGCAGAACTCAAGAAATATTGGAAAATTCATTATTCCATAAAAATTTTGCCAATAATATGATTATAATATAATCATTTTGTATTTTTGCTGCAAATCTAACTGCTATGAATCTACATGCTCTAACTGAAATGCTCGTTGTGGTTGTAATTGCCTGTATTATTGTATTTTTCGCTATGATGATTGACCTTGCCAGCGGATTGCACAAGGCAAAAATGCGCGGCGAAATCCGTTCATCATGGGGCTTGAAACGTACCCTCACAAAGTTCATTACTTATGAAGGAGGCATGATGATTGCCTTCGGCGTGGACATGCTCATTTACTTTTCAAGGTTGTTTGAATTGTTCCACCTCAGTCCAATTGACGGTATTCCAGTAGTGACTTGTTTGATAGGTATCTTTCTGCTTGTGGTCGAGTTCCTGAGCATCCGCGAAAAGTCAGATAAAAAGACCAAAAAGGACTTTTCAGAGGCAGGTGAGTTTTTGACCAAGTTATTTGAAAGTAAAACCTTCAAAGATGCGATTGTAAAGGCCATCGAGGTACAACAGCAAGCTCAGACGCATGCAGACCAGATGAATGATGAGCACGAACAAACAATTGATGACTATGGCAAAAGTTGATTTATTGCTGCCCATAATCCTGAAATGGGAGGGCGGTTTTGTGAATGATCCCGCCGACAGCGGCGGCGCAACAAACAAGGGCGTGACCCTTGCGACCTATAAGGCATACCGCAAGGCTCACAAGATGAAGACCCCGACCGTTGAAGACCTGAAACGGATTACTGACGCGGAGGTGCTGGCCATTCTCAAAGAGTTCTTTTGGGACAAGATGCAGGCCGACCAAATCAAGAGCCAATCCATCGCCAACCTTTGCGTCAACACCCTTTGGGGGAGCGGCAAGGGTTACATCAAGACCATTCAGGGCGTGTTGGGTGTTCGTCAGGATGGCGTTGTCGGACCAGTAACCCTTGGCAAGATTAACGGCTGGCAATCTCAAAAAGACCTTTTCGACCGTCTTTGGGCGCGGCGTAAGAAGTTCTTTGAGGATATTGTAGCCTCCAGCGTAAGAGCCTACGAGCGTAAGATTGGCCGCAAGGCTACTGAGCGCGAAATTCTGAAATATACCAAGAAACGCTTCCTTCGCGGTTGGCTTAATAGATTGAATGATTTCCGCTATGAGGACTAATTTACCCAAACCATATATTTTCCTCTTGTTGGCCTTCGCCACGGCGTTCCTCACGGGATGCCGTGGTTGGAGGCTGGTAAGGTCGGAGGTTGAGCGGAAGATGGATTCGGTAATCATTCGGACGGAGTACCGAGAGCGTATCGACACGGCCTACATCACAATTGAAAAGTGGTTTCAGCAGGTATTGGCCGACACGACTTCTACATTGGAAAACAAATATTGTATTTCCCGAGCCGAAATCACAGAGACGGGGATGCTTTACCATTCACTTGAGACCAAGCCGCAGCAGTTACCCGTCCCTGTCAAAACCACAGAGACGGCGAGGGATAGCATTATATATAAAAAGGTGCCTGTGCCCTATCCAGTTGAAGTGAAAGTGGAAAAGGAATTGACACGGTGGCAGCTTATGAGGTTGCACGGGTTCTGGTATATTCTTTCAGCACTGGTATTGGCTTTGGTATGGATTTGCAGGAAACCCCTTGTGAAGTTGTTTATTCGTATATTCGTATAATGAAATGGGAAAAATGACTATTTTTGCAGGACAATTCAACACGGGATTCGGGCTGTTTTAGTACAATTTTGTTGCTCCCTTGTTGCTTGAAAAAACAGTATATGACATCAAAATACTATATAACAGATGATTATCAACTAATGATGAGATTCTGCATCGGTAAATAACTGATTATGAATAACGTAAAAAATACTCTTAAAAGTGCTCACAACAGGTCCAGCATCGCCATCCTCATCACAGCGGCCGCACTTATGCTATTGATTTCGGCCATCCAGCAGTATTCTGCACGAAAGCAAATCCGCAATGATTTGGAGCGTAACGCCGAAATGGAGTTGGTCATCAAGTCTATTGCTGTTAAGCATTCACTTGAAGATGTGGAACTTGCACTGAGAAACCGCAATTGGGAATTCGAGCAGTTGCTCCCCTATCCTGATTCCTTGTTTGCCGTCACGCGCCGCATAGTGGAACAGAACCCCGACTTCGACGGTTGTTGCATCGCCGTGGTTCCCAACTACTACCCAGAAAAAGGCCGTTTGTTTGAGCCATATACTGTAAGGCGCGGTGATTCTATAGAAACCGTTCAACTTGCTTCAGAGGAACATGACTATAGCAAAAACAAGGATTTCATTTTGGCGGCTAAGAACGACAGCTCTTTTTGGGGCGAACCCTATCCTGACGAAAGCGACCCGAAAGTGACGCTTATCACCTATACTTTCCCCATCCACGATGAGTTTGGGGACATTGCAGCCGTCGTCGGCGTTGACTATAATGCTGAAGAGCTCGGCAAAATGTTGAATGCCAAACACATGTTCCCTTCTTCCTATCACATTCTGATTTCAGGCAAGGGTAAACTGATATGCGGTCCGGAAGAGGTTGGAAACACACATCAACTTGCGGAGGAAACCCTTGACATGATTAACGACAGCACCTTTGAGCGCCATGCCAGTTCTACGGGACATTCCACACTCTTGTCCTTTATCGACAACGAAGACGGCTCAAAAGGTTATGTGTTTTATAGTTCGCCCAAAAGCATAAAACCATGGAGGATTGCTGTAGTCAATTATGACGATGAAGTGTTTGAGCCTTTGATAAAAATCCGATGGAGAGACCTGCTGTTGACTATGGCTGGTCTGCTGGTTCTTGCCTTCATCGTCCAGCGTTCCGCCAAGAACATCTCTAAGCTGCAACAGGCCACTATAGAGCGGGAACACATTGACAGTGAGTTGAATATCGCACGGAAAATCCAAATGGACATGTTGCCCAAAGGTGAAAAAACCGCATTGCGCGACGACTGCGATGTGGTCGGATTGCTAGATCCAGCCAGGATGGTGGGCGGCGACCTTTACGACCATTTTATCCGTGACGAGAAACTGTATTTTTGCATTGGAGATGTAAGTGGGAAAGGTGTTCCCGCCGCCTTGGTGATGGCCGTGGCGCACACACTATTCCGTTCAATATCAGCACATGAGAGCAATCCAGCCCGCATCATGCAGGCATTGAACGAGACCTCTTGTCAGCGCAACGAGCAAAACATGTTCGTCACCATGTTCATCGGCGTGCTCGATTTGCCGACGGGACGTTTGCGCTATTGCAATGCCGGCCATGACAAACCTTTCGTTATTGGTGAGGAAACCAAGCAATTACCAGCCAAGCCTCATCTGCCTTTGGGCGTGATGGACAATATGATTTACACCACTCAGGAAACCGTGTTGCAGTCGGGCGAGAGCCTATTCCTTTACACCGATGGTCTGACTGAAGCGATGAACGAAAGCCACGAACAGTTTGGGTTGAAACGTGTTGAAAAGGGGTTGCAGGATTGTATTGGCAACAAACCAAATGTGGCGGAAAAAATCATTCGGACTATGACCAATCGGGTGAACGCTTTTGTCGACGGCGCTGAGCAAAGCGACGACCTCACCATGCTTGCCATCCATTACACGCCACAAGAGAAGCCAATCGTCTTTTGCGAAACGCTTAATTTAAATAATAAGGTGAGTGAAATCACGAAACTCAATGCGTTTGTGAAGTCGGCAACAACTGCCCTGAACATGGAAACAGGGCTTGCCAACCAAATTAAGCTGGCTGTCGAAGAAGCTGTTACCAATATTATTGATTACGCCTATCAAAATGGTACTGAGGGCAATATAAGCGTAACCATTGAGGCTGATGAGAGCCGTATACGATTCATCATTACAGATTCGGGCGCAGAATTTGACCCCACAAGTGTGAGTAAGGCCGACACTACCCTCAGTGTGGAGGAGCGACCCATTGGCGGTTTGGGTGTTTTCCTTGTCCGTAACCTGATGGACAGCATCAACTATGAGCGCGTTGACGGGAAGAATGTGCTTCGGATGGAAAAACGGTTTGCTTGAGTGGACTTCATCCCATCACGTCAAAATATGACCTTTTCCCTATCCGCAAGCCTTTCGGCAAAAAAATGTCTTTTTGTCCCTGACAACCAAATTTTTCCCTACTTTTGTCGGTTCTTTTTTCGGGCGGGTGGGCTCGTCCCGGAGGGACGCTACTATAGTAACCCTCGACAAGCGCAGCGCAGTCGGGGGGGGTACGAACAGACAACAATAATATAATAACATAACAAAATGAAAATCAAAAGATTACTCAAACACAACCTCATGCGGGCGGCCATGACGCTGCTCGTGATGCTGCCGTGGGCAGCCAACGCACAAACAAGAGAATGTAACCCCATCACCACTTACCCGTGGACCGAGAACTTCGACAGTTACACTGGCACAACGTCCGGCAGCACCAACAACCTGCCCGAATGTTGGAACTACATCAACACCTGTACGCATAACTCCTACAAGGGCTACCCCGTCGTCTATGGCGCCAATTACACCAGCGGACATTCTGGACACAATTTTCTTTATTTCGAATCATATTATCAATATGACCCGAAACCCCAGTACGCCATCCTGCCCAAGATGAGCGGCTTGGCAGGCAAGCATATCACCTTGTGGGCAATGGGCAACCTCGCCACCAACAGCACCTGCACCTTCAAGATAGGTACGATGAGCGACCCAGCCGATGCCTCCACCTTCGGTGCATTTGCTGAGCAGGAATTATCCGATTATTCGCTAGGTTTAGGTTGGCAAGAATATGCGTTTACTGTGCCTACGGGAACCACAAACACCTACTTGGCCATCTTGATGGAACCTGCTCCCTCATCCAATCAAAACAACAAATGGATTAGTATTGACGATATTGCTGTTTTCGGTGACTTTTCGCAGACCGGCGACAATGAATACACCATCTTCACCGCCGCAGGCTGGGGCCTCTTCTGCGATGCCATCGCAGGCGGCGAGTCGTTCAACGGCAAGACCGTGAAATTGGGCGCGGACATCACCATCACCCGCATGGCGAGCACTGGCGCCCCCTACTTCCGTGGCACTTTCGACGGCCAAGGGCACACGCTGACCCTCGACTACGGCACTGCCAGCAACCCCATTGATGCACAGTTTGTAGCACCCTTCGGCGAAATCACTTGGAGCACCTCGCCCACCTTCAGCAACCTGAACATCAGCGGCCACATCTACGAAGCCTACACGGGCAGCGAGGCGCATAACATCGGCGGCCTCATCGGCCACCTCTTTGGCAACGTCACCATTGAGCACTGCACGAGCAATGTCGAAATCACCAGCACGGGCGGCGCGAGCGGCTTCGTGGGCCTCTGCGAGCACACCGTCAACTTCAACGACTGCATGAGCAGTGCCGTCATCCATAGCGCGGGCGGCAACAACAGCGGCTTCGTGGCCTGGAGCCGAGCCTCGGGCTGGAATATCAACTTCACAGGCTGCGTCTTTAACGGCAAACTGTTACAAATCAACGGCCAAGGCAATAGCAACGGCGGCTTCATCGGATGGACAGGCTCGAACAAGACCGTCACCATCACCAACTGCCTCTATGCTCCTGCAGCCCTCGCCGAGGGCGAGGCCTACGCCAGTTACAACAGTGCCACCTTTGCCCGTGGCTGGCAAGAACACTGCTCAGAAAGTTACTACACCACCGCGTTCGGCGCGGCACAAGGCACGCAGGCCCACAGCATCACGGCGGGCAATTTCGTCACCGCGGCCAATGCCGGAACAGCCACCGCGTATGCCACTTCCGGCATCACCAGTTATGGCACAGGCATTAAATATAATAATGTGCTCTACGCTGGCAGCGGAGGGTCGGTTGCACTCACCATCAGCAACACAGTGCCTGCGAGCTTTAACTTCACGGGCTACAGCGTAACCGACGGAGCCTCTTTGAGCGGCAGCGGAAACAATTATACCCTCACCATGCCCAATGCAGAGGTGGATGTCGTCATCACTGCCAACTGCACCATTCCTCCCGTCAGCTATATCGATGAGAATGGTGTTGCGCAGACCTGTACCTATTACTATCCCCTCGAAGGCACGGAAACCACCCTCGGCACGGCAGGCCAAGAAACATGGTATGTGGCGCAGCCAGGCACACTCAACTATTCCCAAGGCATTCAGCTTTTGGGCAACACCCACATCATCCTCTGCGACGGCGCAGCCTTGAATATCGGCACCAATGATAGTCCTGTGTCGGGTGATGGATTCTACTGTAATGGAGTTTACGATTTGTCCGTCTATACACAAAGCGGCAACACCGGTGCGCTCGCCATCTATTCCTCTCAGTGCCCATTCGTTGTCAATAACCTCACCCTCGCCGGTGGTAACGTGAACACTACCAGTTATTACGATGCTAATTGTAACAACCTTACTGTTTGCCGCAGCACCTTGGGGATTAGTGCAAGTAGTGGTTCGGCCATCTATGCTCTTGGCGATGTCACCTTTAGTTATGTTACTGCCACGACAAATGGTAGTATTACATGTGCTAACACTAATTTTGCTGTTGACCACAGCCAGTTGACGGTCAATGCAACAAATATGACTGCCATCCAAACCTCTGGCGGCAATGTCACATTAAGTTACGTCACTGCCGACATCACTTCGTCAAATTACCAAGGCTTTTATTGTTCAAGTTTCGCTGTTGACAACAGCCAGTTGACAGTGACTGCTTACCACGAGGCCATCAATGCCCTCGGCGGCGTCATCACCCTCGGCTGCACCGCCGCCACCGATTTCATCAAGGCAACCAGAACTGATGGTTATATAAACTCTAGCTACTCCGGCACCGTGAAGATTGCCGACGGCCAGACGCTCTACGCTGGAACCAACGCCTACACCGGCACGCTGACCGACGCAGAGCGGCAAGCCATAGGCGGCCAAAAGCTCACGAACGTCGCTCCTCCCACCTACGACTACATCGACATCAATGGCACAGGGGCGACACACGCTGCTGTGGTCATTGATGCCGACAACATGCCCACCAAGCTCTCGGGATGGTATATCGTGCAGGGTACGGTGAACTACACCAACACGATTAATCTCGGAGGCGACACCCACATCATCTTGGCCGACAACGCCGTGATGAACGTCACCGTGACAGGCAACAATTATGGAATCCGAAGCACCAGCGGAAACAATTACTCCTTCTTTGTTTACGGACAGACCGGCCAGAGTGGCGAACTGAATGTGACGAGCAATGAATATGCCTGTTTTATTTATGGAGGCGACATCACCATTGCAGGTGGCAAGGTGACAGCCTCAGGAACAACAGGCATATTCGCTCTATACAACAACAATGGCGGTAATGTGACGATTAAGAACGCCACGGTGACAGCCACAGCAAGTTATGCTGCCATCCGTTCAATCAATGGCGACATCACCATCGACAACAGCAACGTGACGGCCACAAGAACAGGAAATGACAATTACAGAGCCTTCTACTCAGATGGAGGTGGCAACATCATTTTCAGAAACGGAGGAAAGACAAGGACGGAAAGAGGCATCTATTGCGGGGGCGATGTCACCATTGAAGGCGGTCAGGTGGAAATTTATGGACGCATCATAACAAACAACATCACCCTCGGCTGGACGAACCCCACCGACTACGTCTATGCGAGCAGCTACTCTGCTGGCGGTACTCTCTCCATCGCCGACAACACGACCTTCATCGACGAGTACGGCCAAACCTACAGCGGCACCATCGCTATGGTGAGCGGAGCCTACGCCATCGACGGGAAGACGCTGTATCCCTACAGTGAGAACGCAGTCCCCTATTTGGACGAGAACGGTCAGCAGCGGTACTGCGTAGCCTACACCACCCTCACCGGCACGGAAACCTCGCTCGGCACAGCAGGCCAAGAAACATGGTATGTCGTGGACAGCGATGTCAGCTTCACCGACTTAACAATCAACGGTGACATTCACCTCATCCTCGTTGACGGCAAGACGATGAACCTAAATCATGAACAAGGGTTTGTAACACTTTGGGGCCAAGCCAACTTGACCATCTATGGCCAGACCAACGGCACAGGCACTCTCTCTTCTCTCGGTCTGATTAGCGCAATGAATATCACTATCAATGGCGGCATAATCAATGTCAAGGGGGACGGCTTCTTCAAGGAGGAAAACTACATTCCAGCCATTTGGTGCGTGGGTGATATGGTTATCAACGGAGGCAAAGTCTATGCCCAAGGAGATATGGGCATAGTAGTAGCAAGCATGGGTGCTAAGTCTGATGACATGACGACCTATAACTTCACGCTCAACGGCGGCCAGGTGACAGCCATCGGCATGAGTACAGACATGG
>JAEEGH010001715.1_pt1 | contig 61948 bp, 45 predicted proteins | sample 9134181 | NCBI WGS metagenome assembly JAEEGH01 (sample SAMN16246544, study PRJNA631951) | gut metagenome | biome: gut microbiome; feature: rumen; material: DP-attached | host: Bos | place: Iran: Karaj | collected 2018-10
CGCCTTTGTACTTGCGTATGTTGAAGCCGAGGAAGTCAAACCCGTCGTCGATGTGCGTTATCAGTGTCTTCTCCTCTGAGAGTTCCAAGCCCCTTTCCGTCAGGAACGGGATGAGGTCTGCCTTTATATCCTCCAGCACCTCGCGGCTCTCGCCCGTGATGATGAAGTCGTCGGCATAGCGTACAAGGTTCACCTTTCTGCTGACGGTCTTGCCGTCCTGCTTTCGGGTGCGGTACTTGTCGAGAAGCGCGTCCATGCCGTCGAGCGTGATGTTTGCCAGCACGGGGGAGATAATCCCTCCCTGCGGCGTGCCCTCGTCGGTGTCGTGGAACACGTTCCCAATCATGACCCCTGCCTCCAGCCATTTGCGCAGCATCTTCCTGTCAGTGATGACGTTCTGAAGCAGCCACTCGTGGCTGATGTGGTCGAAGCAGCCCTTGATGTCCCCCTCCAGCACCCACTGTGCGGCGTTCTTGCCGAAGAGCACCTTGTACAGCTGGTCTGTCGCGTCCGCACAGCAGCGGTTGCGCCGAAAACCGTATGAGTGTCTGTCGGCCTGTGTCTCTGCCACAGGTTCGAGCGCCATGAGGAAGAGGGCTTGCATCGCCCTGTCCTTGATGGTCGGGATGCCCAGCGGACGCATCTTCCCGTTGCTCTTGGGAATTTCCACCCGCCTCAATGGCTTGGCCTTGTATCCTCTCAATGTCAAAGAACTGATGGCTCTGTAACGCTCCGCTGGCGTGAGCCAGGTCTCCCCGTCCACTCCTGCGGTGTTACCGCCCTTATTCGATGTCACCCGCCGCACGGCCAATGCCTTGGCCGCAAACGAGTTCGTCAGTATGCGCTGGAGTTTCCTTACCTTTCCAACGCGGTTCGCTTTCAGAGCCTCCACTATTCGGACTTGCAGCTTGCGCACCTCAGCCTCACACTTATTCCAGTCTATCGACTGCCATCTGTTCAGCACGGCAAAGGATGCCCACGGGGCAGTAGCCCCGCTCCACCAGCGTTTCCTCATTTCTTGCAAGTTCTACAATGTTGCTTTTCCCTTTCATGGAGAATTACCTCGCGGAAGTCTGCCCGCTTTCGCGTGGGATGATGTCGCAATCCCTATCCTTGCCATTACAGCAAGGCGTTCGCTTTCTCCGCGTTCATCTGCCTGCAGGCCGTTCAGGTCTCGTCGCCAATCCCTTACCTCTCCCTTGCGGGAGGTCGGAGACCTACAGGTTTACCGAGTTCCGTATAAATAACTTCGTCCGATTTAGGACCCGCCTATCCACCGGTGGAGCTACATCCGTGTGGCCTTTACAACAACAAGGCCAGCCTACCCACCCGCCATTTTGGCCTCGGCTCATAAGCATCCGTGAGCCGATTCTTCGTTACGATGGTTGCTAACGACGGTTACTTTACGTTATCCATGTCAGACAGCCTTGCAGCTGCGCGGGGTGATGCTCCCCGCCTCGCCACGTTGTCCCGATGCTCCGCACCCCGCCGTTGCCAGCGACGCACTTTCGGTAGGCTACTCTTAACGGAATAAGAGGTTCATTAGTTTCAAAGAACAATTACTTATACGACTTCTCGTCGCAATGATGATGCAAAGATAGTGCAAATCGAGTAAAATGCAAAATAAATTGTGATTTATTTTCATTTTCGAGATGCTGCCTATCTTCACCAAGGGTGAAAGATAGTGCAAATCGATGAAAACACCAAATAATATCGCAAAAAAATACCGGCACTGCACGAGGCAATGCCGATACTCCATTAACTATAAAACCTAATCGTGATGTAACATCAGACTTAGTCGGCCACCAGGGTGAAGCGCTTGAAAGCGGTAATCTTCAGGTCCTTGTCCTGCTTGGCGAGCCACTGAGCAACAGTAGCCTTGTCGCCGTCGCCGAACTGGAACTCCTGGTCGACCAGGCAGCTCTCCTTCAGGAACTTCTGAACACGTCCCTTGGCGATGTTCTCGATCATAGGCATCTTGAGGTTGGCCTCACCCTCGACCTTTGCATCGGCAATGATCTTGCGGGCTTCGTCGGCCTGTGCCTGTGTGAGCCATCCCTTGGCCATATTGGACTCGATGTGGTCCTCGGAATCGACGAGGTTGGGGTTCAAACCAGCCTTCTTGAGCTTCATCTCGACAAACTTCTCGACCTGCTCGAGCTTGGTCTTCTCGAAAGAGGTCTTGTACTCCTCGTCGAGGATCTTCTGGTCGACGCTCTGGGCATCGAGGGCTACGGGCTTCATGGCAGCGACCTGCATGGCCACGAGGTGACCCTGCTCGGCAGCGGGCTTGTTGGTCTGGACCATGGTGCACAGGGTGTGCTTGCCCATGTGGTCGTAAACCTCGACGTTGTCGCCAGCAAGGGTGAGGTAGCCGTCGAGCTCCATCTTCTCGCCAGTGATACCCGAGCGCTGTGTGACAGCCTCCTGAGCGGTCTGACCGTTGATGTCGAGTGCCTTGACGGCCTCGATGTCGGCAGCCTTAGCAGCGATGGCTGCATCGAGGATGCTCTGGGTGAGGGCAATGAAGTCGGCTCCGTTAGCAACGAAGTCGGTCTCGCACTTCAGGGCGAGCATGGCGGCAAAGCCGTCGACCTTCTTTACGAGTACACAACCATTAGATGTCTCACGGTCGCTACGCTTGGCAGCGATGGCCAGTCCGCGCTCGCGGAGCAGTTCCTTGGCCTTGTCGAAGTCGCCCTCGGCCTCGGTCAGTGCCTTCTTTACGTCGGCCAGACCGGCGCCGGTAATGGCGCGAAGCTTCTTGATATCGTCAATTGAAATTGCCATAATAATGTTGAATGTTGAATGTTGAGTGTTGAATGAATTATTCTGCGGCGGGAGCCTCAGCAGCCTTTGCCTCTTCAGCAGCGGGAGCCTCAGCAGCAGCGGGAGCCTCGTCGGCAGCAGCAGCCTTGCGGGGGCGGCGAGCCTGGCGCTTGGGCTTTGCCTCTTCGGCATCAGCCTCGACCTGTGCGTCCTCGGCCTTCTCGTCGGCCTTCTCGACCTTGCGCTCCTCAAGACCCTCGGTGATGGCGGCGCAGCAAGCGGTGAGAATGGTCTCTACGCTGTCCTTGGCGTCGTCGTTGGCGGGGATGATGAAGTCGATGTTCTTGGGGTCGCTGTTGGTGTCGACGATACCGAATACGGGGATACCCAGACGGTTAGCCTCGTGAACGGCAATGTTCTCCTTGAGGACGTCGACAACGAAGAGTGCGCTGGGCAGACGGGTCAGGTCGGCGATAGAACCGAGGTTCTTCTCCAACTTGGCACGCTGACGGGTTACCTGCAGCAGCTCGCGCTTCGACAGGTTGGCGAAGGTGCCGTCCTGCATGAGCTTGTCGATGTTCGCCATTTTCTTTACGGCCTTGCGGATGGTCGGGAAATTGGTGAGCATGCCACCCGGCCAGCGCTCAATCACGTAAGGCATACCAACGCTCTGAGCTTTCTCGGCGATGATGTCCTTGGTCTGTTTTTTAGTAGCGACGAACAGGATCTTCTTGCCGCTCTTGGCAATCTGCTTGAGTGCGTCTGCAGCCTCGTCAATCTTGACGACGGTCTTGTGGAGGTCGATGATGTGGATACCGTTACGCTCGGTATAGATGTAGGGAGCCATTGCGGGGTTCCACTTACGCTTCAGGTGGCCGAAGTGGCAGCCAGCCTGCAGCAATTGGTCAAAATTTGTTCTTGCCATTTTGTTTGCTTGTCTTTTTTTGTTGTTGTTTACTTTCTTTTTTAATCTTTTTTGTTAGATCAGCCAACTGGTAGTCGGAACGAGTCCAGTCGGTTTAGATACTAAACGGTGTCCAGCAGGGATTAACGCTTACTGAACTGGAAGCGACGACGTGCCTTGGGCTGACCGGGCTTCTTACGCTCTACCTCACGGGCATCGCGGGTCAGGAAACCGGCATCCTTCAGCTTCTTCTTGTCTTCCTCGTTGACCTTCACCAGTGCACGGGCAATGGCGAGGCGCAGAGCCTGGCTCTGACCGGTGAAACCACCACCGTCGAGATTTACCTTGATGTCGTATTTTTCAGCAACCTCGAGCAGGTTCAGCGGCTGCTTAACCACATACTGCAGGATGGCTGAGGGGAAGTAGACTTCCAAATCTTTCTTGTTGATCGTAATCTTGCCAGTACCTTCTGACATGTATACGCGAGCTACTGAGCTCTTGCGACGACCTATTGCGTTGATGTATTCCATCTTAACTTTAAACTTTAATCTTTAAACTTTATACTTACTTGTACTGGTTGATGTCGATAGCCTTGGGCTTCTGGGCCTCGTGCTTGTGCTCGGTGCCGTTATAGACATACAGGTTGTTGAGCAGTGCGCGTCCGAGGGGGCCTTTGGGCAGCATACCCTTGACGGCGTGCTTGATGATGCGCTCGGGGCCGAAGGGCTTCTTGCGGAGCTCGGCGGGGGTGTTGAAGCGCTGACCACCGGGATAGCCCGTATAGCGGGTGTATACCTTGTCGGTCTCTTTCTTACCAGTGAATACCACCTTGTCGGCATTGATGATGATTACGTTGTCGCCACAGTCCTGGTTAGGAGTGAAGGTGGGCTTGTACTTTCCGCGAATGATCTTAGCTACTTTTGAAGCGAGGCGGCCTACTACCTGGTCGGTAGCGTCGATTACCACCCATTCCTTCTGCTCGCGAGCAGCTTCCTTAGATACGGAAACGGTCTTGTAACTTAAAGTGTTCATTTCTTCTTAAAATTTTTACTACTAAAAAACAGTTTACTTAAATAAATATGTACGCACATAAACAACCACCCGAGGTCTAACTCCCGGTTGTTAGTCTAACGTGCGCTCCGCAGTCCCTTGCGGGAACCTGTCGGATTGTTGAACCAGCGATTCACGAACCACTGCGTCCGGCCAAAGACGCCGCTATTCACACTCCGGCTCACGGGGGCTCTAAGCCTACCCCCAAAATCGGACTGCAAAGGTACGATAATTAAATGAGAAATGAGAAATGAGAAATGAGAAATGCCCTCAGAAACTGTGATTTTATGATAATTTAACTTTCTGTAACTTTTATTTCTTTGCTTTTGGTTGGTAGAGCACCTGCAGTGTGGGTTTGTAGGTGTTCTCGAGTGTGACGGAAATGAAGCCGTCGGAAGCATCGAAATTGGCAATCTTGTGGTCGTCCTTGAGCATGGGGCAGTTGGGCCATGCGCCGAGTTCCTTCTCGAGACCGTCGCGCAGCTGCTGCCACATGTGGCGCGTGCTGTCGTTGGTCGACAGGCGGTAGTTCTCCTGTACGGCCTGCACGCGGTCGCCGTCGAAGCCTACGAGTACGCGATAGGGTTCACCGGCCTTGACGAGGGCCACGAGGCGTCCGCTGTCGGATGCTGCCGAGTCGACGACGAAGCCGCGCGCCAACAGGGAGTCGACCATCTGGGGTGCCGTCAGGGTGAATGCCAGACCGCGATAGTTGAAGGGAGACTTGCTCTCCTGACAAGCTGTGAAGGCCATGAGGGCCACCAGGAAGAATGCTATCTTTTTCATAAGAATAATGGTTGTATTGTTGAAAATTCGCTGCAAAGTTAGGAATAAAATGGGAAAATGATGACATTAGGAGTGCTAAAACGTCTTAAATGATGTAAACTATATATAGTTCGATCTACTAAATGGGTAAACGATGGTTAAAAAGATGTCTGTTGGCAGGCATGACGGCAGTGTGGCTGACGACGGCTGCATGGCCCTTGGGCGCGTGTGCGCAGGAAGGACAGCAGTATCGTGTGGCCGCCTGCGACTGGATGATGCTGAAGCGCCAGAAGCTCGGTGAGTTCCAGCTGGCCAAAGACATCGGTGCCGACGGCGTGGAAGTCGACATGGGTCCGCTGGGACAGCGGGTGCTGTTTGACAACAAGCTGCGTGAGGCCCATTTCCAGGAGCTGTTCCGCCGGACGGCCGACTCGCTGGGCATCGAGGTGCCGTCGATGGCGATGTCGGGATTCTTCGCCCAGAGCTTTCTGAAGCGCGAGAACTACCGCGAGCTGGTGGACGACTGTCTGGACGCAATGGACGTGATGGGCGCCCGCGTGGCCTTCCTGCCACTGGGGGGCAGCGGTGACGAGTGGCTGACGGAGGGCGAAGCACGCCAAGAGATGGTGCGCCGCCTGCACGACGTGGGCGAGCGGGCCTACAAGCGGGACAAGGTCGTTGCCATTCGCTGTCCGTTGGACGCCCGCAGCACGCGGAAGCTGCTGAAGGCCGTCGACAGCAAGGGCATCAAGGTGTACTACAACCTGCAGGATGCCGTCGACCAGGGGCGCTGCGTGACGAAGGAGCTGAAACGGCTCGGTGCCGCGAACATCGCGCAGATTCATGCCTCGCTGACCGACAGCGTGACGCTGGACCGCGACCCGCGCATCGACCTGCACCAGGTGAAGCGCACGCTGGACCGGATGAAATGGTCGGGGTGGCTCGTCGTCGAGCGCTCGCGCAACGCCCAGGACGTGAAGAACGTGAAGGGTAACTTCGGAACGAACGTTAGATTTCTGAAGGAAATATTTTGCGGGCTTCGCCCTAAATAAATCGGCCTGAAGGCCTAAATAAAAAATAAAAAATAAAAAATAAAGACAACACGAAACAACGAAATAAATAACATTTTTAATAACTTAAACAAATGAAGGATTTTATGAAGAAGAATCATTTCTTTACGTACAGTAAGCTGTGCGTGCTTGCCCTGACAGGAGCAAGCGCCCTGCTGCTTGCATCGTGCGCCAAAGATGGCTTCGACGACGAATCGTTCGACCCGGGCGTATCGAACACGCAGGTGGCAGCAGTTTCGGCTGACGACATCAAGATTACGCCGAGTGCCGACGGTAAGTCGCAGACCATCTCGTGGCCCGTGGTGATGGGCGCAGGAGGCTATCGCGTCAGTCTGTTCGACCTCGCCAATCCCGCCGAGCCGGTCATCAACGACAGCATCGTCGACGGTTGCCAGGTGACGGGAAAACGCGAAGAAGACTGCAACTACGTGTTGACCATTCAGACGCTGGGTAACAGCAAGCGCGGCAATACCGACGCTGCGCAGATGACCTCGAAGGAGTTCTCGACATTCACGCCGACGTACAAGACCATTCCCGCAGGGGCCGACCTGAACGAATGGTTCGCCGCCAACCCCGTGCCGGCAGACTCGCTGGGCAAGAACCTGAACTACGACCTGGAGGCCGGCGGCAGCTACACGCTGAGCGGCGAGCTGGACTTCAACGTGAACTGGGTGACGCTGCGCTCGAACAGCAAGGGCAACCCCGCCATCATCCGATTCCTGGGCGAGGCCTGCATCACGTTCGTGGCTCCGTTCAACCTGAAGTATCTGACCGTCGACTGCTCGGCGCAGGACATCGCCAGCACCAATCACGGCATCTTTGCCTTCAGCAAGGACCCGTCGGCAGCACCCGTCGGAACGGCCATCGACGCCAAGTACAAGTGGGACAAGCCCCTGATTGAGCAGCCCGTGACATTCGTCAGCTGTACCTTCAACAACGTGAAGAGCTACTTCTTCTGGGACAACCAGCAGGCCGTATGCGCCATGACGATGCTCGTGGACAACTGCCTGGTGCACCTAGCCCCCGAGAAGGCATTCGCAGGCGGCGTGTTCTGGACCAACAAGGGCGGACACGTGAACGACCTGTATGTCACCAACTCGACATTCTACGAGCTGGACACCAACGTGGGCGACTACAAATACTTCTACCAGGCCGGTATGGTGAGCGGCGAGGAGATCTATGCCGACAAGAATGCGGCAGAGAACACCGTGAGCTACACCAATTCGACCTTCTACCACGTCACATGGAACAACGGTCAGTGGGGTAACTACAACCGCATGGGCGGACGCGCCACCTCGTGGTGGGTGATGACCGACTGCATCTTCTACGACTGCTCGCCGTCGGGTGTGCCCCGTCGCTTCCTGCACGGTAAGAAGAACCAGCCACACGTATTGTTCAATAACAACACCTATATGAAGGCCGACGGCACCTTCCAGGATATCACCGCTGACGGCGGGCACGACTACGACCTGTCGGGCACGACCATCGAGGAAGACCCGCAGTTTGCCGACCCTGCTGCCGGCGACTTTACCATCAGTGGTCCGACACAGGTGGCCCGCAAGACCGGTGACCCACGTTGGCTGCCATAATACGGGCTTCGCCCTAAATAATAAATAAAAAATAAGAGACTCTATGAAAAAATATATCAAAACCTTATGTCTCGGCGTGGTGCTGATGTTCTCGGCATCGGCGCTGGCGCAGAACCAGACGGTGACAGGTACCGTCGTCGACGAACTCGGTGAACCTGTCATTGGCGCTACGGTGACGGTGGTGGGCGAGAAGACCGCTACCATTACCGACATGGACGGTAACTATAAGATTGCCGTTCCCAAGGGTAAGAAAGTAACCATTACGTACATCGGCTACATGCCTGCAACGGTGGTGCCCGGCGGTACGGTAAAACTGGAAGAAGACAAGCAGACGCTCGAGGAAGTCGTCGTCGTCGGTTACGGCACGCAGAAGAAGGCGCACCTGACGGGTTCGGTAGGAACCGTCGAGGTGGACGACATCCAGGACTTGGCCAACGGCGGTCTGGGACAGTCGCTGTCAGGACTGGTGAACGGTCTGTCGGTGAGCGGCGGTGACGCCCGACCCGGCGAGAATGCCCGTCTGTCGATTCGTGACGTAGGCTCCCTGGGTGAGGTGGGTTCCACCGCCCAGCAGCCGCTGTTCGTCATCGACGGATACATCTATCCCAACGACGTCAAGGTGGGCAACAGCACGCAGAATCTGGGTGCTGAAGCCTTCAACAACCTGGACCCCTCGGAAGTCGAGAGCATCTCGGTGCTGAAGGATGCGTCGGCAGCCGTCTACGGTGCCCGCGCCGCCAACGGTGTCATCCTGGTGACTACGAAGAAGGGTAAGCAGGGCTCGCCCAGCATCAGCTATAGCGGTAGCATCGGTTTCACCGACGAGGTGGCCCGTCCGAAGCTGCTCAGCGCCTACGACTACGGACGTCTGTATAACGCCATTGCGGCAGCAGACCCGACGAACACGTCGCTGAACCACACGACAGCACTCTTCCAGGCCGACGAGCTGGAGGCCATGAAGTCGCTGAACTACGACCTGCTCGACAAATACTGGTCGACGGGCTATACCACGCGTCACGCCGTGAACGTCAGCGGAGCTACCGAGAAGGTGAGCTACTTCGGCGGCATCACCTACTTCAAGCAGGACGGTAACCTGGGCAAGCTCGACTACGACCGCTGGAACTATCGCGCCGGCATCGACGTGAAGATCAGCGACCACCTGACGGCCAACCTGACCGTCAGCGGTGACTACGGCAAGAAGAACACGCCGCTGGTGAAGGTCGGCGGATCGGGTAACGAGAAGGACTACAACCTGCTGCTCACGCGCCCGACATACATTCCCGAATATGTCGACGGTCACCCCATTCCCGCCTATGGCGTCAGTGGCGGACAGCGCAACCAGAATCAGAACTACCACTTCGACGTGCTGCAGAACAACGGCGACTACAGCCGCAACATGTCGAACAACATGAGCATCAACGGTAGCCTGTCGTACGACTTCGGATGGAGCAAGCTGCTGAAAGGTCTGAAGCTGCGCTTCTCGTATTCGAAGAGCATCAACAACGACAAGACCAACCAGTACGGCTCGCACTATACGCTGTACCAGATGACGCGCCGCTACGGTTCGGGCAACCACCTGTACACGCCGACATCGGGCGACGACCCGTCGTTCAACTATCTGGACCCGGCGAACTTCAACGGTACGACCTACAACAACGGTAACATGCTGTACCGCACGACGACACGTACGGACAACTACCAGATGAACTTCACCGCACAGTATGCCCGCGACTTCGGCAAGCACCATGTCAGCGCCCTGTTCTCGATCGAGAAGTCGGAGGCCGAGAGTGAGTACCTGCAGGGCCAGCGCGAGAACCCCTACCCCTTCACCACACAGCAGTATAACTCGGCCGACGGTGAGATGACAACGGTGTTCACACGCTCCGAGAGCGGTACGCTGTCGTACATCGGACGCGTCAACTACGCATACGCCGACCGCTACCTGTTCGAATTCCTGCTGCGCTCGGATGCCTCGACGAAGTTCGCACCCAACAACTACTGGGGCACCTTCCCCGCCATTTCGGCTGGTTGGGTGGTCAGCGAGGAACCTTGGTGGCAGAACATCCAGGCACTGAAGTTCGTCGACTTCCTGAAGATTCGCGCCAGCTGGGGTCTCACCGGTCGTGACAACCTCGCCGCATGGCAGTGGATGCAGATCTACGCACAGGACGCCAACCGCGGTCCCGTGTTCGGCGTCGGCGCACAGAACGACTCCGAGAACCGCATCACCATCAACAAGAACAACTCGGCCGTCAACGAGGACGTGCACTGGGACAAGTCGTACAAGACGAATATCGGTATCGACTTCCAGGTGCTGAACAAGCGCTTGGCCGTCAACTTCGACTGGTACTACGAGAAGAACCGCGAGATGCTGCTCAACCTGTCGCAGGAGATTCCTACACCCATTGGCACACAGACTGCTTCGCAGAACCTCGGCGAGATGAACAACTGGGGTTGGGAGCTCGGCATCACCTGGCGCGACAAGATCGGCAAGGACTTCAAGTACCGCATCGGCATCAATACCGGCTATCACGACAACGAGGTGCTCTTCATGGACTTCCCCAAGGAGTATCTCTACCGCCAGATTACCAAGGGCAGCCGTACCGACATCGGACTGTGGGGCATGCAGTGCATCGGCATGTTCCGCACGTTCCAGGACATCGAGGAGTACTTCGCCAAGTACAACATCACGTCGTACATGGGTATGACCAAGGACAAGGTGCGCCCGGGTATGCTCATATATAAAGATGTACGCGGAGCCTACAACCAGGAGACCGGACAGTACGACGGTCCCGACGGCATCGTCGACAAGGACAACGACCAGGTATGTCTGTCGAACCGATCGAACCCCTACGGATTCACCGTCAACGCACATGCCGACTGGAAGGGCATCTCACTGACCGCTCAGTTCGGTGCATCGTGGGGCGGGTACACCACACTGCCCTCGGCAGCCATCGGTGTAGCCAGCGGATCGAACATCGAGTTCTACAACATGCCGTCGTTCTGGAATCCCGACAACATGTACGCTTATCAGGATGTCTACGACGGTAGCGGCAATCTCGTCGTCAAGCAGAACCGCGACGCCACCTATCCCAACCTGCAGTATCAGAGTGTCAACAGCGTAGCCAGCAGCTTCTGGCGCATCAGTTCCGCCAGCGTGCGACTGAGCCGTCTGACGCTGGCCTACACGTTCCCCAACGCCTGGTTCAAGAGCATCGGCGTCAAGAACGTCCGTCTGAACATCACCGGTCAGAACCTGATAAACTTCTACAACCCGTATCCCGAGAAGTTCACCAGCCCCATGGCCGGAACTTACGGTGCCTATCCTACACTGCGCCGCTGGGACATCGGTATCAACCTGAGTTTTTAATGAGTAATGAGTAATTAGAAATTAGTAATTATGATTACCAAGATATATCAAAGAAAGAAAGAGCAGATAGGCTTTTTATTTATTATTTGTTCTTTATTATTTAGCGTAGCGTTTACGGCCTGTAGCGACCAGTTCCTGCAGGACAAGAAGAACTACGACAACGTAACCACCGACGTGTATAACTACATCGAGGGAGCCAACGCCCGACTCAACGACCTCTATGCGTGGTGTCTGCCGCAGGCTGCCGACCTGTCGACGGGTACGAACTACCTGTCCGTAGCAATCGGCTCCAACGACCTGGCCGCCAAGTCGACCGAAGAGTACTCCGGATTCAGCAACTTTGTCGATTCCGAAATCGAGCTCACCACGATGAGTAATACCAACGGTGTGCCCGACTTCTTCATGGGTACCCACAACAACATCCAGAACTCCGTCTACGGACGCATCCGCAACATCAACGACTTCATCAAGGGCGTCAGCGGCAGCACGCTGTCGGCCGAAGAGAAGAACCTCATGCTCGGTCAGGCGTACTTCTTCCGCGCATGGTGCTACTACAACCTCGTCAAGTGGTACGGCGGTGTGCCCATCGTCACCGACGTGCTCGACCCCGTGCCCGAGAATTACACCCCGCGTTCGACCACCCGTCAGACCATCGAATTCATCCTCAACGACCTCGACCAGTCGGCACGCATGCTGGCTGCCAAGACCATGAGTGGCGGATGGACCGGCAAGGACTACGGACGCATCACCACCGGCACCGCACTGGCCCTCAAAGGTCGCGTGCTGCTGCTGTGGGCTAGCCCCATCTTCAACCGCAAGAACGACGAGAGCCGCTGGCAGGCTGCCTACACGCAGATGCACCGCGAGCTCGACAGCATCCGCGCCTGCGGACACGGGCTCTACCAGACGGGAACGAACGTCAACGGCTCCGACTTTGCCGCTCAGTTCCTCACCTCCAACCAGAATCCTGAGGCAGTCTTTGTGGCCCTGCATAACAATGTTGCCGGCGATGGCCTCGACAATCAGAAGAACAACTCCTGGGAGCGTGCCGTACGTCCCGCCAACGTCGGCGGTAGCGGCAAGGGCGCCGGTCTGGCACTCATCGAGCTGTTCCCCATGGCCGACGGCAAGATACCCGACCTCAGAGGGCTTACCGACATCGAGAAGCTGGGTGGACGAACCTACAAGGACACCTATTCGAAACTCGAGCGCAGCCAGTATGCCTACGACGAGTTCGCACCCTTCATGAATCGCGACCCGCGCTTCTATCGCACCTTCGCATTCCCCGGATTCCGCTGGGCATGGCAGGGTAACGCCACCGAGCGCGACTCCCACAACCCCGACTACAACGGCGGCAAGGACTACGTGCTGTGGAACTACGTTTGGTATACCGATCTCAACGAGGCCGGCGATGCCTTCAGCGGCAATTCCTACGGTGCCGACAACCTCCTGGGCAGCAAGCAGGGAGTCTATGTCCGCAAGAAGAGCGACGACCTCGACGTCAACGGCTCTCCGCTCTACCAGTATGTCGCTGCCGACACCAAGGGCTCCGCACCGTTCTATTCGGCAGCACCCATCATCGAGCTGCGCTTTGCCGAAGTACTGCTTAATCTGGCTGAAGCCGCCTGCGGTGCTGGTCAGCTGGGCGAGGCTGTGCAGCTGCTGCAGCAGATTCGCGCCCGCGTGGGCTATACGGCCGAGAACAATTTCGGTCTGCAGGCTAATCTCGCCAGCGACCAGGCAGCGTGCATGTCGGCCATACTCTACGAGCGGCAGATTGAGTTTGCCTACGAGGGCAAGCGCTTCGACGACATGCGCCGCTGGATGCTCTACGACGGCGGTACACAGCTCCCCGAGGGCGCTCCCGCTTCCTGGCAGCTCACCGGCTGGGGCAGCAACACCTGCACCTGGCTGGGCTTCAAGCAGTTCAACGGTCAGCGCCGTGAGAGCATGCAGTTCCAAACCAAGATCGACTTTGGCGTTGGTGGCACTACCTACGATAGCGACCCGCTCCAGAAGGCCGGCGTCGTCCGTCCCGACGGTGTCGACTTCCGCAAGGCAGACATTGCAACACAGCTGGCCGACCTCGAGACCTGGTATGCCGCAAACCTCACCACCAACTATCGTGCAGGCGACGGCTACGACCAGCAGAAGAACCTGAAGTACATCACCTTCCGGCCCAAATACTATCTGCTGGGCATCCCCTATGGTGCACAGACGCACAACAGCCAGCTGCCCCAGACCATCGGTTGGCAGGACTACAACAACGGCGGTGCCAACGGCACCTTCGACCCCCTGGCTGACTGATTCATCAGCCATCACCCCACAAAGAGGCCCGAGCATTTTCCGCCCGGGCTTCTTTCTGCTGGTAAGCACGCTGTGAGGTCTGTCGCTCAATTAGCTATATGTCCCAATGCAATGATGGCCGACATGCCTGGCTTGAGGTGGGGATGTGGCGTGAGGGTGGCCTCGAGATGTATCACGCCGTTCTTTTCCACTACGGGACTGACGGCGGTGATGCGGGCATAATGGCGGTCGTTGGGGAAGGATATCGGAGCCAGAGTGATTTCGGTGCCTTTTTCGAATCGCTGCAGTTCGTTTTCAAGGATATCGAAGCACACCTTCAGATGCTCGGTATCAACAATGCGGAACAGCGTCTCGCCAGGCACGGCTGCCGTATAGAGCGATGCAGTGAGCTGGGTCACCACACCAGAAATGGGTGCCTGGATGGTACAGTAAGTCAGCTGATGTTCCAACTGGCGGAGGGCAGCTTTTGCGGTGTTATAGCCGCTGTTGACACGTGCCATCTCACGGATGTTCTCAGGTGCCTGGTCGAAGGCTCCGCGCTTATAGCCTTGGCCCATCAGAATGTTCTGATACTGGTATTCGGCATGCTCCAATTCCGCGCGGCCTTTCAAGATCCTGTCCTCTGTGGCGGTTCTGTCGAGCCGGGCTAACACCTGCCCTTTCTGCACGCGCTGCCCCATCTCCACACCCAGCATGACAATCTGCTCGTTGATACGGCTGGTGACGGCGACCTCTGAGATGGACTCGATAGTGCCCTTGCTGAAAAAATCGACAGGGACAGCTTCTTCCTTTGCAAGCTTTGCGGTGTCGCCAGGCTGTTGGGTAGGCTGTTGGGTAGCGACAACAGAATCATTGCTCGCGGCAGGTTCATTCTTCTGTCCACTATGGCAGGCTGTCAGCAGGGTAAAGGCAATAGTGAAAAGTGTCTTCGTTTTCATATTTCAATCTCCAATTAGCGTCTGCAAATGATAATAGGTGGTCCAATATTTTTCGAGCGCCGACAGATACTGGTTGTATGCCTCGTCGCGCCGGTTCTGTGCCAGTGTGTAGGTGTTCATGTCGCAGAGTCCATTGGCATAGTTCTCTGCGTTTAGTTCAAACACCTCGTCGGCCATAGTGACGGCCTGAGTGGTCTGTTCTAACAACTGACGATAGACATTGATATTGTGCAGGGTTGTAGTGACATCCTCACTCAGTCTGCGTTCAGCCTCATCGAGCGCACTCTCCTCACGCTCTACCCAAGCTTGGGCGGCAGCATGACGGTTCTTGGCTGCACCATGGTCCATGAGCGGCACACTGACCGTGACGGCTCCGAGGGCGTAGAGCCGCTGGTCGCGATAGGCTCGGCCAAGGACGGGATCGACCTGCTGCATACCCACATTGACATCGAGCGACACGTTGACACCCTTCTCCTTCCGGGCCTTCTGTTCCTGATGGCGCGACTCTGTAACCGTAGCTATCTGGTGCTGATAGGCGGGACTGTTTGCCAAGGCGAGGTCGATGGCCTCGGCGACAGTCAGCGTGATGGGCTTGGGCTCTTGCGGGAACTGCAGGTGCATGGCTCCCAGACCGTCGCCATCGAGTCGAAGGTAGGATGCCAGTCGAGTGCGGGCCTCTGCTTCTGCCGTTAGGGCCATGGCCAGTGCATTGGCTGCATTGATGCGTTGCAGCTCCAGTGAGCGCAGTTCGGCCATCGTCACCATGAGGATGGAGGCCTTTTCGCGGGCAATGGCATAGAGGGTGTCGGCAATTTGCAGGTTACGCTGAAACATGTCGGCCTGACTTTTAGCGCAGACCAATCGGAAGAAGCGACGCGTCACCTCCTCGGCAATGCTGTTCAAGTCGTAGTGGTGCTGCTGGCGGGCGGCCTTGATGCGCTGGTCTTCGACGGCTTTCTCCCAGCGGTAGGGATTGTAGCCCAGAAGTGTCTGCCGGTAGCCTACCAGAAGAGGGGCAGCCATGAACTGGCGGACCTCTGCCGCCTGTGAACTGAAGTATTCGCTCCAGATGGCCTGTGTGCCGACATAGGCCTCGCCACCCAGCCCGAGCATCTTCTGCGAGAGTGTGAGACTGGCAGCAGCCGACAAATTGTCGTAGTTGCGCAGATAGACATAGTCGCGCGACAGGTCGCTGACAAGTCTGTAATAGTTCGGAGCCACCCTGAGGTTGAGTTGCGGTTTACGCAGTGCCAGGAACTCATCGTAATGCAAGGTGTGGGAGTCGTACTCGTGACGACTCTGGAAGGCCATCATCGTACTGTCTTGGGCATGACGGATGGCCTGGTCGAGACTGAGCGTCTCCTGCCCCCAACTGCTCAGGGGTAGCACGCTGAATAATGCCGGGCCTATCAGGAGGCGTATATTGATTCTGTCCTTCATATCCTTCTAATTATTTGTGTCCGGGAAATAGCCACGCGCCTTGAGTTCCTCAAAGTTGCCCTCGGCTGCTACGCGTCCCTCCTTCAACACAATGATGCGGTTACACTTCTGGATAGTGCTCAGACGGTGGGCAATGACAATTCGCGTACATTTCAATTTGGCCAGGTTCTCGATGACAATGTGCTGGCTGATGTTGTCGAGCGCCGAGGTGGCCTCGTCGAGGAAGAGCACCTTGGGCTTTCTGACCAATGCGCGGGCAATGAGTATGCGCTGACGCTGTCCGCCCGACACACCCTTGCCATCGACGGTGATGGGCGTGTCCAAGCCTAAGGGGAACTGGCGGATGTCGCCGTCGAGTGCAGCCATGCGTACTGCCTCCCAGACATCATCGTCGGTCAGCAGCGGATCGTTGAAGATGATGTTGTCGCGGATGGTGCCTTCGACGAGCTGGCCGTCCTGCATGCAGATGCCGATGCAATACTGGCGCAGGGTGCGCAGATTGATGTCTGCGAGATCATACTGGTCGTAGAAGATAGAGCCACCCTGTGCATGCTCCAAACCGAGCATCAGTCGCATGAGTGTGCTCTTGCCACAGCCTGACGCTCCGACAAGGGCCACATAGTCGCCGCTGTTGATGCTCAGGTTGAGTCCGTCGAAGAGCAAGGGCATATCATCGGCATAGCGGAACTTCAGGCCCCGGATGTCTATCCGGCCCGTTATGCTCTTGACCACTTGGGTGTCCTCCTTTACTTCTAATTGGGCTGTCAAGAGCGGACGACAGAGTCGCAACTCGGGCAGCAGGCGTGCCACCAGTCTTGTGATGGTCTGCAGCTGCAGGATGGCACTGCATACCAAGCCCAGAACGGTGCAATAGGCGATATAGTCGGAGAGTGTCAGCCCATAATACCATGCTGCCCACATCGTGACAATCATGGGCAGGAACTTGAGGCAATAGCTGATGGCTGTCACACAGAAGCTGGCTAACGGTTGTCGACTGCTATACATTTCTGACGGAGCGTATGCCTTTGCCCACTGGTGGAAAGCACGGAACTCAGCACCGCTGGTCTTGATTTTCTGAATGCCGGAGAACAAAGCGAAAAGCGTACCGATGAGATGTGAACTGCTGTCGTTCACGCTGATCTGCAGTCTGCGAGTATAGTAGTTCTCAAGTATAATGGCCACTATCTGCAGCGCGATGACACTGATGCCAGTGTAGAGCAGCGTGCCGCCATAGATGAAGAACTGTACGAACATGATGACGGAGAACAGGAAGGTGAGCAGCGTCGACAGGAAACTGGCCGTCAGACGCGAGCTGACACGCGACAGCGACAGCAGGCGGTTGGAGAGGTCGCCCGGCGTAATCTTCTTGACAAAAGTGGCTGGCAATAGCAGCAGTCGCGACATGAGCACCGTCTGCAGCGTGTATTCCACTTTGTCCTTGATGCGTACCACCACCAGGTTGCGGGCTATCTGTACCATCGTCAGACCGACACCCGCACTCACGAGCAGCGTCGCTATGGGAACAATCTGGGCGGAATCGCCAGAGGGAATGACTTCCGAGAAAATCAACTTGGTCACATAGGGTGTGAACATTGTCAGCAGGATGACACCCACACAGGCTATCAGGGCGTAGATGAAGTCATACTTGCAAAGACTGTTCATCGCATAGCGCAGGAGTTCCTTGACAGTCAGTTTATCTTCTGTGAGTGGCAGGCAGGCTATGATGGCTTCCTTCTTCAGCAGGTCGGCACTTTTACTCGCCGACATCTGCCTGCCTGTCTTTGGGTGGGTGAATGTATAGTCCGTGAAGCCGGGCACAAGGATGACAGGAGTATTGTCGTCAGCCAGGAAGCCAAGGATATAGCCCGTACAGCGAGTCCACCATCCGTCGGAAAGTTCTATTTCGCGGAAGAAGATGTTATACTGCTCCAGCAACGTCTCTATCTGCTCGAAGTCTGAGGGCGTTTCCTGAGCCGACTGCATCTGCTTCCACAGCTTTCTGTCTAACAGCGAGCGCAGGAGGTCCATCGTCTGGCTCATTGCCTTACGGTCGCCGTCCATGCGCTGGGCTAACTGCTGGAGGAATATGCTCGTTTTCATGGCGTCAGGCGTATTTTAAGAGGTTGCGATACAGACCGTCCATCTGGCTCAATTCGTCGTGGGTACCATGCTGGGTGACGCTTCCGTGTTCAACCACATAAATCTGGTCGCACTTGGCAATGGTCTCCAACCGATGGGCTATGGTGATGAGTGTGATGCCCATGCCATAGATATGGCTCATCACCTTGGATTCTGCCTCAGGGTCGAGTGCCGACGTGCCTTCGTCCATCAGCAGGATGGTGGGTTCCTTGGCCAGTGCGGTGGCGATCTCGATGCGCTGTCGCTGTCCGCCGCTGAAGTTCTTGCCGCGTTCAGCCACCTCACCATGATAGGCTCCTGGGCGCTCCATGATTTCCTGGTGGATCTGCGCATCGCTGCAGGCCAGCACCATAGCGAAGTCTTCAATCGACTCATCCCACATCTTGACATTGTCTTCGATAGTGCCCTCGAAGAGCGTTACATCCTGATTGACCACTGAGACCGAATTGACAAACGTCATGCGGTCGATGGCCTTGCGGGGCTTGCCGTCGAAGAGCACCTCGCCACCCCAAGGCTCATAGAGTCCTGACACCAGACTCAGCACCGTGCTCTTGCCACAGCCCGAGGGACCTACCAGTGCGATGCGCTCGCCAGCCTTGATCTTCAGCGAGAAGTGGTTCAGAATGGGTGGCTGACTGCGATCGTAGCCGAAGGTGACGTCACGCAGCTCTATCTCGCCTGTCAGTTTAGCCACGTCGGGCAGTTCGTCGTCTTTGGGCAGTTGCAGATCGGGGGCTTCATGGCCACAGTCGGTCACATCCTTGATGCGCTGGATGGATGAACTTAGCCTCAACAGCGTCTGTGTGCTGTCAATCATCCTGTTGATGTGGAAAATGCTTTCATTGACCAGTCCCTGTGAAGCGAGAATCATACCTGGCGTCATATCGCCTTGCAGGATAAACCACGTACCCAGGCACAGAATGGCAGCATTGGTAAGTTGCAGTACTGCCACTGGCAGTGCGCTAAGATAGACGGTGTTGGTGGTTGTCATCACACGGGCATTCATGGCCTGTGCATAGCTTCTCTCCCACTGTGCAAAGAAGTAGCGCTCACCGCCCAGCGACTTGATGGTTTCCAGATTGCTCATACCCGTCATCGTCACATTCTGCAGCCGCGCCTCAGTCACCTCGAGGTTCATGGCGATTTTCTTCTGCATCTTTGCAGTAGAACGCATCACATAGACGAGCAGCAGGATGGAGAAGATTTGCAACAAGCCCAGTTTCCAATTGAAGAGCATCACAATGTAGCAACAGGCAATAGGCAGAATCAAGAAACTGACGGACGGCAGGGCGTAATCCATCATTCTGATGGTTTTTGCAATGGTAGAATAGCGGGCCACCAGTTCGCCGGGACTGAACTGGCTGAGCCGCGTCATCGGTAGCCGCAGTACCGTCCACAGGAAATTCGACGAGGTGGTGATAGTGAGTTTTGCCTGACTCTTACGCCGCAGAATGGACATCGACACCCATACAGCCAGCTCGAGCACGAACAGCAGGATATAGATTGTCAGCAGCGGGGAAAACCATTCGGGGTTCTTCTGCGTGATGATGTTGTCAGTATATACATTCTGGAACAACGGCGGAAGGACGTTGGCTACGGAGTCGATGATAGCAAGCACAATGCCATTGAAGGCAAACAGGATGTTGCCCTTCAGAAAATACCTGAATGCCGACAGGGCAGACTGTTTGGATTTATTGGCTTGCCGTTTCCCTTTCATCACTCAAATTTTTGCTGGAGGTTACGGAAGCGCGAGCGCGATGCTTCGAACAGATACTGGAACATGCTGCGCGAACGGGTCTCGGTGAGCACGGAGCAGTAGGTGCCGAACTCCATACTCACATCGTCGGGTTGGCCAAACGACCAGTCATAGCTTGTGGGATCGGCAGGGTTGCGCTGCAGGTCGATAATCACCTCATAGACCACATTGTCACGTTCCAGCAACTGCTGAGCCAGGATGTCTGATTTCAGTATCTGACGCACCTTGGCAGCATCAGTCGGATAGCGCACCACCCGAGTGATGCGTCCGCGTACGTAGCCTATCTCGTCACGTTTCTCATCGGCTGGCCACACCTGTGCCTCCATGCCTACGCGCAAGTCACGCTGTGCCTCATTGTCAGCATAGGCGAGCAGCAGGGCGCGCTGTGGATGCCCATAATAGTCGTTGCCAACCACGCTGACAATAGGTTCGAAGGCCTCGAATGGCTCATTATCGGTCTTCGTACTGACCACAAGACCGTTCATCGTACTTGTCAGGAAACTGTGACTATTGTCACCGATGGATACCAACGCCACCGTCTGTCCCACTCTTACGCTGTCGCCATTACGCACCATCATCGAGCGCACGATGCCTTTGTTGGGCAGTGAGATGTCGGTAGTACCCTCTGCGGGGAACACCACGCCCGAATAATAGGCTTTGTCGCTCACGGTGCCAAGCACTCCCCATACGATGAATGCAGCGAGCAGTAATGCTGCGGCAGCTGCCAGCAGATAGGTGGGGACGTATGTCACACGCAGATGGTCACAAATCTGTTCTGGCGACTGTAGCGCATCTTCTATACGCTCCCCATCCAACGGTTTCTTTTTTTTCATTATTTTAGGTTTGTATAGTTATCTTGGTGCAAAGTACACAAGGTGTGCGGACCTGTTACTTGTTCAGTTTCCAGGTGACGCCGTCCTTGGTGTCCTTGACTTCGAAGCCGGCAGCGGCGAGGGCGTCGCGGATCTGGTCGCTGGTGGCCCAGTCCTTAGCGGCTTTGGCCTTGGCGCGCAGTTCGAGCACCATGTCGACAACGCGGCCGAAGGCTTCCTCGCGAGCACCTTGGCTGTTGGCTGTTAGCTGTTGGCTATTGGCTTGAAGACCGAGGATGTCGAAGGCGAAGAGCTGCATGACGTCGGAGAGTTCCTTCAGGCAGTCGGCACAGATGGTGGCCTTGTGGTCGACGAGCTTGTTGACAACGGTGCAAGCCTCGAAGAGGAGGCTGATGACCTGTGGAGTGGCGAGGTCGTCGTTCATGGCATCGTAGCAACGCTGGCGCAAGGTCTTGACGACGCGCTCGGTGTCGGCATCGCACTTGTCGGCCACCTGAATGCGCGAGAGGTCGCTGATGGCGTTCATGAGCTTTTCGTAGCCACGCTCGGCAGCGACGAGGGCTTCGTTGGAGAAGTCGACGGTGCCGCGATAGTGAGCCGAGAGCACGAAGAAGCGGATGGTCATGGGCGAATAGGCCTTTTCCAGGAGCGGATGCTGTCCGGTGAAGAACTGCTCGAGGGTGATGAAGTTGTTGTACGACTTACCCATCTTCTGGCCATTGATGGTCAGCATGTTGTTGTGCATCCAGTATTTGACGGCGGGATGACCCATCGAGGCTTGTGCCTGGGCAATCTCACACTCGTGGTGCGGGAAGACGAGGTCCATGCCGCCTCCGTGAATGTCGAACTCTTCGCCGAGATACTTGCGACCCATGGCGGTGCACTCGCAGTGCCAGCCGGGGAAACCGTCGCTCCAAGGCGAGGGCCAGCGCATGATGTGTTCGGGCTGTGCCTTCTTCCACAGGGCGAAGTCGGCCTGATTGCGTTTCTCGCCAACGCCGTCGAGGTTGTCGCGCGAAGCATCTTTGATATTCTCCAGCGAACGACCGGAGAGGATGCCATACTGATACTTCTTATTATACGCCTCGATGTCGAAATAGACGGAGCCGTTCGACTCGTAGGCGAAGCCGTTGTCGAGAATCTGCTGGACGAGCTGCTGCTGTTCGATGATGTGTCCTGTAGCGTGCGGCTCGATGGAGGGGCGCAGCACGTTGAGGGCATCCATATACTGATGGTAGCGGTTGGTGTAGTACTGGGCAATCTCCATGGGTTCCAGCTGTTCGAGGCGGGCCTTCTTGGCAATCTTGTCCTCACCCTCGTCGGCATCGTGCTCGAGATGGCCCACGTCGGTGATGTTGCGCACATAGCGTACCTTATAGCCCAGGTGCTTCAGATAGCGGAACACCAAGTCGAAGGTAATGGCGGGACGGGCGTGTCCCAGATGGGGGTCGCCGTAGACGGTAGGACCACAGACATACATGCCCACATTGGGGGCGTGCAACGGCTCGAAACGCTCCTTCTGGCGCGTCAGCGTATTATAAATAACCAGCTTTGATTCCATAATTTTTGTAATTTTGGGTGCAAAGTTACTAAAAAAATGAGAAATGAGAAATGAGAAATGAGAAATTTTTCGTACCTTTGCACAAAAATAATAGCGATATGATGAAAACTGTGAAATCCTTATTCCCGATGCTTTTGCTGGCAGCAGGACTCATGGTATGGTCTGGTTGCAGCAAGGATGACGACAAGACGGAAGGTCCGGCAGACGTGATTCCCGCCAGTCCGTTGACGGAAGCTGCCAACAGCTTCAACGAACAGATGGCCGGGCTGAACTTCCAGGAGTTGGCGCCGCTGGCTGAAGTGGTGCCTGCTACAACGCGTGCCGACGACAACAGCATCCGCAGCGAGTTCGAGACGAAATTGTCGGCGCTGCTGGCATTGCTGCAAGACGAACAGACCGGCAGACGTTCCGCACAAATGGGCCACCGGTTCTCGTTCCATTCGTTTAACAATGCCTTGCAGCTGGCATGGGACCTGTCGGTCATCCTGGGCGACGAGGGCGAAAGCAGTTCCTCGTGGTTCGGACTGAACTCCACAAAGCAAGGAGAGGTGAACTATACGGCCAAGAACGGCAGCCAGTATCTGGTCAAGGGCATCGTCGACAAGGAAACCACGATTCAGTTCAGAGGTCTGAAGACGAAGGTGGTTGTCAAGAAAGCCGGTGAATTCTATATCTACAAGGATGGCGAACAGGTGCTGAAGATACTGTCGGGTTCAGAAAACAACCGTCCTGTGTGGCTCCCCATACTCATTCAGGACAATTTCTTTACCGGTCAGATGTACTATCGTGACTATGAGATCAACCTGACGTACGACAAGCATAGCGCTCACAACCGGACGCTGGACCTGATTTACGGCAAGACGGGCGAAGAAGTGCCGTTGCTGACGATGAGTGCCCAATTGGAAGACGACGCCGACGTTTGGAAAATCCTGAAGCACGACGTCAACGTACATGCCGACTTCACCGTAACGGCTATGGACATGCTGACCTTTGTGGGTACATCGAGCAACGTGAACTATCTGGTGGTTGACGGTGTGCGCCTGGCCCGCTGCATGAAGGAAGGTACCACCGAACAGGAGTGCAAGGAACTGGTGGAGCGGTTCAACGAGAACCTCACACTTGACCTGCTGCTGGCAGACGTCTCGATGGGTTGGCTCTATATGGGCGTACAGCAGGATGCCAGCACCAACCGCTACTACCCTACCGTCATGATACACACGACCATATTGGGCGAAGAGGACTACCCCGTCACGATGCTGCTGCAGATGATGGGTGTGGACATTCCCGACATCCTCTTGACAGCGGCGCAGATTAACGGAGAATAAAGAAAAACAAGTTTTCTTTTGGCTATTCCTTTGTTTTTCCGTACCTTTGCAGGCAAAATATAAAATTATTGCAATAATATGGCTTATACACGTATGACTGCCGCAGAGGCTGCGGCACTGATTAAGAATGGCGAACACATCGCCATGAGTGGCTTCACACCTGCCGGTGTGGCCAAGGCAACAACCAAGGAGTTAGCAAAAATCGCTGTTGCTGAACACGAGGCTGGCCACGAATTTAAGGTAGCCATCTTCACAGGTGCCTCTACTGGTCAGAGCACCGATGGTGACCTGGCTAACGCACAGGCTATTCTCTATCGTGCACCGTACACGACGAATCCCGACTTCCGCAAGCATGTGAACATGGGCGAGATCCCCTACAACGACCTGCACCTGAGCCACATGGCACAGGAGCTGCGCTACGGGTTCTATGGTCCGTTGGACTGGGCTATCCTCGAGGTCTGCGACATCGAGGAGGTGGGTAACGACTATCACGTCTATCTGACTGCTGCCGGTGGTATTTCTCCTACGGCTGCCCGTCTGGCCAAGCACGTCATTCTGGAGCTGAACTCGTTCCATAACCCCAACGCCAAATTCATCCACGACGTCTATGAGCCGCTGGATCCGCCTTACCGCAAGGCTATCCCCATCGAGCATGTAGGCGACCGCATCGGACAGCCGTATGTGTCGATTCCCAAGGAGAAGGTGGTCGGTGTCGTAGAGTGTAACATCCCCGACGAGGCCCGTGCCTTCAAGGACAGCGACCCCGTGACCGACAAGATTGGATACCTGACTGCCGAGTTCCTCGTCGAGGAGATGCACAAGGGCCGTATCCCCAAGGAGTTCCTGCCCCTGCAGAGCGGTGTGGGCTCGACGGCTAACGCCATTCTCGGTGCACTGGGACAGGACAAGCACGTGCCCGACTTCAACATCTATACCGAAGTGCTGCAGGACTCGGTGGTGGGTATGATGCTCGACGGACGTGTGAAGGATGCGTCGGCTTGTTCGCTGACCGTTTCGAACGAGTGTCTGATGCAGGTGTACGACCACATGGACTACTTCAAGAACCACCTGACGCTGCGCCAGAGCGAGATTTCAAACTCTCCTGAGATTATCCGTCGATTAGGTGTTATCGCTATTAATACTGCTATCGAGGCCGACCTCTATGGTAACGTGAACTCGACGCACATCAGCGGTACGAAGATGATGAACGGTATCGGCGGTTCGGGTGACTTCATCCGCAACGCTTACCTTTCGATCTTCACTTGTCCGTCTGTCGCTAAGGGTGGCGTGATTTCTTCTATCGTTCCTTTCGTAAGCCATCAGGACAGCTCGGAGCACGATGTGAACATCATCGTCACCGAGCAGGGTATTGCCGACCTTCGCGGAAAAGGTCCCATCCAGCGTGCAGAGTGCATCATCGAGAACTGCGCTCACCCCGACTACAAGCAGCTGCTGTGGGACTACCTGAAGATTGCCAAGATGGGACAGACGCGTCACAATCTGCCCGCAGCCTTCGCTATGCACGACACGCTGGCTCGCAAGGGCGACATGAAGCTGACCGACTTTGCGGAGTACGTGAAGTAAGTTGACAGTTGATTGTTGACAGTTGAAACAACACAAGATTATTATACCGGAGGGAGCGCACGAGGTGCTGTTGCACGCTTGCTGCGCTCCTTGTTCATCAGCCATCGTAGAGTGGATGCTGCAAAACGGCGTCCGCCCTACCATATTTTATTATAACCCCAACATCTACCCCCGCGAGGAGTACGACATCCGCAAGAACGAGAGCAAGCGACATGCCGATGCGCTGGGCATCCGTTGGATTGACGGCGACTACGACCACGAAGCGTGGCTCGGTGAGGTGCATGGACTGGAATGTGAACCGGAACGGGGCTCAAGATGCAGTCTGTGTTTCCGACTGCGCCTGACGGAAGCAGCCCGCGAAGCCCGTCGACAGGGCTTGCGGTTCTTCACCACTACCCTCGCCTCGTCGCGTTGGAAGAGCATCGAACAGATTACTGCTGCCGGACTCGAGGCGCAGGCTGCTGTGCCCGATACGGAATTCTGGGCACAAAACTGGCGCAAGGGCGGTCTCTACGAACGCCGCAACCAACTACTGAAAGAATACGATTTCTACAACCAGCAATATTGCGGCTGCGAATTTTCACTCAATTTTTAAATCTAAATTCTTAACTCTTAATTCTTAACTCTTAATTCTTATAGATACTCCATCAGCACATCCCACACCGCAATGATGTGGCACAGGCTTCCTGCCAGCACGAAGAAATGAAATACGGAGTGCATGTATTTCTTTTTGTTCAGTGAATAGAACACCGCTCCCGTGATGTAACAAACACCCTCGGCCACAATCCAGATGAACGCTGCTGTCGACACCGAGTCGATGAGCGGCTTGAAGGCAACGAGTACGCTGAGTCCCATTCCCACGAAACAGAAGGTCTCGAGGTTGGAATGTTCCTTCAGTCGGGCAAAACTCACAATAGTGCCGGCAATGGCACACAGCCAGACGAACGAGAATAGCGACCAGCCCCAATAGCCTTGCGTGCGCAGCGCCACCAGCGTCAACGGGGAGTACGAGCCGGCTATATGCCAGTAGATGGCCGCATGGTCCCAATGGCGCAGACGTTCTTTCCACTTCGAGCGGTGTCCGACAAGTCCCTGTCCGCGACGACGTTCGTAGAGCGGCAGTGCGTGATAGACGGTCGACGCCACATAGCTGGCCAGCATGCCAAACAGATAGAGGCAGACGCCCAGTCGCGCCCAAGGGTTCTCGCCCCTGAAGGCCATCCACAGAAATACGATACCAAAGGCGACTCCCATGACGATGCCGCCAGCATGGCTCCACGCATTCCACAGCTCTTCCCGATGTGTATATCTGATAGGCATAATGCACTTTTTCTCGTTCAGCGTGCAAAATTACAAAAATAATTCTTAATTCTTAATTCTTAATTCTTAATTTATTTGTATCTTTGCCCTCAAAAGAGAAAAAAAGCAATGACACAAGAAGAAAAGACCCTTTTGGAAGAGCGCATCGTGGACGTGCTGAAGACCGTCTACGACCCCGAGATCCCAGTCAACATCTACGACTTGGGCATGATTTATAAGATTGACGTTCAGGACGACAGTTCTGTGGAGCTGGACATGACGTTTACCGCTCCGAACTGTCCTGCTGCCGACTTTATTCTGGAGGATGTCCGCACGAAGGTGGAGTCGGTCGACGGCATCACCTCAGCGAATGTCAACCTCGTCTTCGAACCCGCCTGGGACCAAAGCATGATGAGCGAAGAAGCGCGAGTCGAACTCGGGTTTGATTAAATCCGACATTTCGTTATACCGTTATTCCGTTATACCGCAATTACGAAACAATGAAGAACGTTTATTTCCTTTCTGACGCCCACTTAGGGTCGCTGGCGATTCCGCATCAAAGACAGCAGGAACGTCGACTGGTGCGCTTTTTGGACAGCATCAAGGAGAAGGCTGCTGCCGTCTATCTGTTGGGCGACATGTTCGATTTCTGGTACGAATACAAATACGTCGTTCCCAAGGGCTTTACGCGCTTTCTGGGCAAGCTGTCGGAACTGACCGACATGGGTGTCGAGGTGCATTACTTTACGGGCAATCACGACATCTGGGCGTACGAATACTTGGCGAAAGAGTGTGGCGTCATCCTGCATAAGAAGGAGGAGACCACCGAGATTTACGGTCATGAGTTCTTCCTGGCTCATGGCGACGGCATGGGCGATCCCAACCCGTCGTTCAAACTGATTCGCGCCATCTTCCACAACCGCTTCTGCCAGTGGCTCTTCTCAGGACTGCACCCGCGTTGGGGCATCAGTTTCGGACTCACGTGGGCCCGTCACAGCTACATCAAGCACAAGGAAAAGGATGAACCCCAATATATGGGTGAAGACCGCGAACACCTGGTGCTCTTCGCCAAAAAGTATATCGAGGATCATCCGAACATCGACTACTTCATCTTCGGACACCGCCACATCGAACTCGACATCAAGCTGGCGCGACATACGCGCCTGATGATTCTAGGCGACTGGATCTCGCAGTTCACCTATGCCGTTTACGACGGTGAGCACATGTTCCTGGAAGAATACGTCGAGGGCGAGAGCCGACCCTAACCCTTTCTGCGCTTTTCGTACTGGTCGAGCTTCTTCAGGTAGTGACGGCGGAAGTCGCGCCAATGGTAGTAGGGAGCGCAGTCGGTCCGAATGGGAAGTCGCGCTTCCTGTTCGTTCAACAGCACCTTGAAGAGCACGTCCTTGTCGCGGGGACTGCTGCGGTAAAAGATGAACTGCACATTCGACCCCATGGGAAACACACTGGAACTCCACCAACCACGAGTCTCGATTTCTTCGAGATTATTTGTCTGCAGGTCGTACCCGTTGATGCCCAGCAGACACACCAGCGGCAACAGCACCGTATCATGTCCAAAGCGCAACTGGGCTCCGGGCGTGTCGAGACGCAGACAGCTGTCGGCATCGGCAATCATCTGGCGCAACAGATGGCGCTGGGTGTAAGGATAGTCGCCTCCGTTCAGGGGACAGAATCCGTATCGCACATACCACAGGACATTGTCAATCTGCCACATGCGATAGAGGTCTTCAGCTGTAAAGAGATCCGTCAGGAAAGTGTTCTGATTGAGATGGGTGTTCAATTGGAACAGCCCCATCTTCATCAGGTAGTAGCTGAAGAAAGTCTCGTCGACCAGTTCCTTGACGATATCCGGATTCTTGAAGAGCATCTCCATCAGTCGGCTGTTTCCCACACGACTGGCAATATAGGCATCGTAGGCTTTCTGTGCCTCAGGAGTCATCTTATTGATGCGCAACAGAGGGTCTTGGTAGTTCATGTATCCTTGCGTGCGCCTCGAGGCATCCATCGTGATGCGCAGACGCGGGTTCTGCTGGGTCAATCCTATCAGGAACGACTCCATCGACATAATACAACGCGGCACCACTGTGCTGAAAGCCACCACATGGGCCGAGTCGGCAAACACCTCAGGAAAACGACTGATCATACGATGGGCTATCTGTAGCTGTTGGAATTTTCCCAGTGTCGTCAAATCGCCCCAGCGATCTTCTGAATCGTTCAATATGAAGTTCATCTCACTAAATACCCGTTTGCCCATAGCCGTCAACTCGTCTACCCCATTAGCCTGCACAATCATCTTGTAGGGAATCTCATAACCCGAACGGCGGTTGATATATCGTGAGCCATGACGTCCGTAGTGTGAGATGTAGAAGGGTTTCTTCCCATGAGGGGCAGCAGTCAGCTTGTCGGGGATGCTGTCCGGGTAGACGTCGTAGTTGCACGACGCATAGCCCGGGCTCTCGCGGATGATGTCGAGCACCATCTGTCCCCGTGCCACAAGCATCGAGCAGCATGCAAGCAATATGGCAAGTTTACTCCTCATCCCACTCTCTTGCATACGCATACAGTTTACGTAAGTAATAGCGTTTCACATCGTTCCAATGATAGTAGGGAGCACAGTCCGACTGGATGGGCAACTGCGCCTCACGACCGTTCAGTAGCACACGCACCAGCGGGTCCGGATCGTTCTTGTCCGTGCGGTAGTGAATCATCATCATGCTACCTCCCAGCGGTGCTATACGATAGTCGGCCCACCCCATCGCCTCAAGCGAGTCGAGGTTACCCGTCTGCAGACCATAGCCGTTCAGTTCCAACAGACAGACCAGCGACATCACCGTACTCTCATACGTATAGCGCAGGTGAACAATCGGTTTATCAAGCGTCATCATGCTATCACCCTGATGTATCAGGTTCGTCAGCGTGCTACGCTGTATATAGGGTTGGTGTCCGCCGTTCAGCGTACAACCGCCATAGCGAATATATGCCCACGCATTGCGTCGCATCCAGTGGCGATGGATATCCTCCGGAGCAAAGACATCGTAGAGTGATATATCGTCTGTCTTTTGCGTATACTGCGTGCTGCCGGCCAAGTCGAACAGTTGTCGGCTCAGTTCTGCAGCATCAATGGTTCGGGCATAGTCGGCATCATTGAACAGCGTAGTCATCAGGTGCGTATTGTCTGGTGCCCACCGTGCAGAGAATTCTGCATAGCGGGCCATCGCTGTGGAATCATCACGAAGCGCCTCCAAACGTTTGTCCTGCGGATTCATCCATCGCTGCGACCGGTACGAAGCACCAATGTTGATAAACAGCGGCTGGTGCGCTATCGACATTTGCAAAACCGCCTCACCCATCGTCAGCAAGCAATGGTTACGTACAATGGAGCGCAAATCTACATAACTCTTGTCCGTAAACATCTCGGGCAGTCGCTGCGTCAACTGCCGGGCCAGCTCCTTGGCCTGCAACTTGCCTGCCTCTGTCAACTCTCCCGTACAGTTATAGGCTTCGTTTCGCAACTGAGCCACTTTGCGCAGCGCTTTCTTGCCCATCTCGGTCAGTTTTCCCAGACTGTCGGCACGCGACAACGTGCGATAGGGGTCGTCATAGAATTCACGGCGTTCTTGATAGTAGGCCGACGGACAACCGTAGTGGTTCACGTAGAAAGGTCGTTTGCCTTCGGGTGGAGGCGTATCGTGCACATCCGGAAGCGGCAGCGCATAGTTCATGCCTGCTGCCCGTCGCACGTCGTCGCGCAACTCATCAGCCACCGTCTGAGCCGTCATGCTGACAACGCCCCAGCAACTCATGATTCCAATCAGCAAGCAAGACCAGATTCGCCTCATATCACTAAATTCTTCAACACTACGTTGCAAAATTAGTGAAAAATGAGCGAAAAACAAAGAAAAAGTCAATTTTTCTTTCTATTTGGACCGTTTGTAGCCCTTCTTGCCCTTGACGACCACAATGCCCTGATAGGCGTTGTCGACCCGCTGACCAGCAAGATTATATGTTTCAACAGGGTTTTCTGTCCCTACAGCAATACTGCGTACAGAGGTAGGAACCGTACTGTTGTTGCTGACGGCTACACACAGCCGACGCTGATAGCTGGAGCCCTCGGCATCCTTCACGCCAATCAGCACTGCTGCGATGGTGTTGCCCCCAGTGCTCTTCACAGTCAGCTCAGCATCGTTTTGCTGAATGGCAACACCCGTTCCCACCACCTCGGCCGTATAGACGGGCTGAAGGGTATAGCCGGCAAACAGCGCCGAGAGACTGATGGTTGCCGATGAGGCAGGCTGCACAAACACATGAGGCTGGGCCATGAAGTCGAGATAACGCTCCAACTCGGTATATCCGTCGCCCTCCTTGTCGAGATTCGTCTCTGCGAAATCACCCGAAGGAGTCGCCGGGTCAGTACCGCGAATCTCTTCCCACCAGTCGGGCAGTCCGTCGTTGTCGCTATCGTAAGCCTCAGGACGCTGCTCCTCGGGATAATCCTCAAAACCGCCAGCATCCTGTTCGTCGTCAATCTCGCCCTTGATGCCCGACTTCGAAACCACGTAGGTGTACGAGCGGTTGATGGCTTCCGTCACGATGCGCTGATCGGTCATATCGGCAAAAGGCTGATTGGCACCGACGTCGCTCACCACACTCTTATAGGCATCCTGCGCCGTTTCGATGGCTGCCCACGAATCCCAGAAGGGTGCATCTTGCCAGGTGACCTCCGGCTGAGGACCTGTAGCGCGATAGGTTTCGCCCAACTTGTCGTAGGTCAACGAACCGTCTTTGTTTTCGCGTATATTACCGCTGACATAGGCCAGCTGGTCGCGGTCGCCACCTGTCTCGTTGTCGGCAGAGAAGAGGATTTTCTTCTGCGTGTCGACGCCCATCTTATAGTAGTTATTCACAAACTGCATGCGCATGGCACCACCGTCGGTCGTTCGCGAATACCAGTTGTACACCACGTTGTTGAACATATCCAACCGACCTTTCGAACGTCCGTTGGCATCGGCTCCGCCACCCATGCTCCAGTTACGCCCGTAGCAGTTGGCCAGCAGGTTGTGATGGAACGAACCGATGTCGCCGCCGATGGTTGCCGCATAGCCGTGATTGGTGCCTTCATCGTAGTTGCGATGACCGGCAATGCCCAACGCCTCGCTGATCATCGAACGCTGCAACGTCACATTGTACGAGCCTCGACTCGAGAACGTCTCGTCAGTACCCCACGAGGCGGTCACGTGGTCCAGAATGGTGTGATTGCTGTATACGGTTCCGATGGCGTTACCCGTTTGTGCAGGCGTTCCCAACCCACGACGGGCTCGCAGGAAACGTACGATATTGTCGGAACCCACCCCGACGTCGGCATGTTTCAGACAGATGCCCTTACCCGGTGCAGTCTGTCCGGCAATGGTCACCTGGTCGTCAACCCAACAGGGCGAGAAGTCCATATCGATGATGCCGCTCACCTTGAACATCACGGTTCTCGGACCCGACCCATTAGTCAATGCCCAACGCAGCGAGCCCTCACCGTCGTTCTGCAGATTGGTCACATAGACCACCTTGCCGCCTCGTCCTCCTCGGGCGTAGCGTCCGTAACCCTCAGCCCCGGGGAATGCCTCGTGACGCGGTTGGAAACTCCACACGTCGCCAACGGTCACCAGCCCTTCAGCATCCTCGCGGTCGATACGCCAATAGTAAGTGGTGTGTGATGAGAGGCGAGTGGTGAGGGTGTAGCTCTGGTCCTTGGCACCCAACGTAGCAATAGCTTTCTCGGGAGTCGCTGCCTTGACGGTCTCCTGGTCTGTTCCCAGATAGAGGTACTGCTTGGCCGTCTTCCCATCGATGGGCAGCGTCCACTGCAGCATATTTTCCTCACCGTCGACGGCAGCATGGTAGTCGCCATCAGCAGGCACTGGGTCTGTAGCCAGCGTGGCTACATCGCGCCCACCGGCATCGGGTGTCGTCTCGCTATAGTTATGCACGGGACCAGCCGTTCCCTTCGTCCAGCGACAGGCACCGGGAATGCTCTCTGCATGACTGTTAAGAAGGGCCACAAACTCGTCGGTCTGCATCTCCTCTTCCGTCATCTGCTGACAGTCTTCCGTCGTACCTTTATCTTGTGCCGGCCATACGGCATTGGCACCAGATGCTGACGTGAAGTAGCAGTTACGTACGACGGATCCTTCGGCATTCGTCGCCGTCACACCGGCCTTATTCGACTTTGTGGTCGTAATCTTGCTGGTGGTATAGCAGTTCTCTATGACCACCTGCTCGGTGGTACCGTTACCGATACGTCCCACGATGCCACCGGTATCGTTCTTGGTACTCAGCGTCATCGCAGTATAGCAGTTCTGGATTTTCGACGTGCCGAAAATCTGTCCGCCCAAAGGTCCGCTGTTCGATCCCCAGCCGACAATCTTGCTGTCGACAACGTAACAGTTGATGATGCGTGAGTCTTTGACCAATCCGGCCAGACAACTCAGATAGGCTCCCGCATAGACGAAGCAGTCCTTCAATCCCAGATTCCGAATCTCGGCACCTTCCAACACACGAAACAGTCCGACGTAATTGGCATTGGGAACAGTATAGAACCCGCTGATGACGTGCCCGTCACCATCGAATACTCCCTGGAAAGGTGTATAGTCGTTCTCGCCGGCATAGTCGCCAATCATGGCGGTCTGCGGGAAAGCCTTACCATTCTGCAAGTCGGTCTGCGACACCGCATTTACGCCCTCGTTAATCACAATGTCGGCAGTGAGCTTGAAATAACGTCCCCGACTGAAGTTGGGCGTACTGGCCACATCGCTTGCCAACTGTGCCAGGTCGGCAGCACTCGATATCAGATAGGGCTTCTCCTTCGTACCGTCGCCCCCGCCATATGGCTTGTTCTCCTCACCACCATCCATAAAGCGTCGCTCGTACTCGGTTGCAGCCATGATGAAACCGCCCAGCACCTTGCCTTCGGTATAGAAACTCGACGACGACGGATCATCGACGGTAGGCTCTGTGTCGCGCCCCATCAGGTAATAGGCCGCCGAGCCGTCACGATAGTTGGAACCGCCCAAACCAGCCGACTTACAACTGCCAATGAGGTGGACACCGCCATTCCCGTCGGCAACCATAAACTGCTGCACGAATCCCTGATAGGCTCGCTGGGCCATATCGCTATAGTCGGTATCGAACAGCCCCAGTCGCATACCCTTCAGGTACGCAGCTATGAAGATGGCCGTACACGAAGCCTCCAGATAGTTAGCCACCGGACCTGCCGTATAACGGTAACTGCTGTTGTAGTTACTTGCCGTAAAACTGCCGTCGTGATTCAGCAACTGATACCAACAGCCCGACGCAGCGTCTTGCTTGGCAGCAATGCCTGCACCCAGCTGTTGCAACATCTGGTGCATCGTTGCATAGTCGGCAGTCGCCGTACGTCCGGCCTGCTGCATCTGTTCCAGCACATCGACCAATGCCAGGAAATACCAGGCGACGGCCCGTCCCCAATATTCTTCTGAATGATACACCTCTGCCCCCTGCTCTGCCGAGATTCCGGCCCACCCGCTGGTATTGGCTGGATTAGCGGTAAAGGCATGATACAACAGCTGCACGTCTTTGTTCCACAGATACTTCCAGGCTATCGTAAACTGACGGACCAAGAGCGCCCAGTCGTCGTCGCTGATGGGGGCATACCCCTTGTATTCGTTCTGCAACTGAGCCAGCAGGGCCGGACCCATATACTGCCCGTCGCACCACATCTGATTCGTATAGCTCGACTTATGCCACCAACCGCCAGCAGCATCGGCCAGCGTCGACGCCTTGATGACGTAGGTGGTGTTGGCCGCACTGATGCCTTTCAGCGCATCGGCGAAACGGGCATCTGCCGTCTCAATGGTTTGTGCGTTGGTATACTTCTCGCCGTCGGGAAAGACATTGGCTGCTGCCAACTCACGCAGTTTGAAATATAATTTGACGGCGTTCAGGTCATCAAAACTCTTGCCTTTCTTGCCGTTCGACGAAATGTCCTGACGGTTACCGTAATGCTGCACAGCATAGTACCATGGTCTGACATCGACTGCGTCGATACTGCGATAGTAGTCGACAGCTTCTATAACAGCCTTCGCCACCAGTCCCGGCACATAGTCCAACGTGGTTTTCGTACCCGTAGGGGCTGCCGTCTGGTGTCCTGTGGCATCATATACACCGAAGCCCGCAGCCGTCGAGTTGGCCTTGAAGTCGTTCAACCGAGCGTTGATGACTATTTCTGAATAGCGCACTCCTTCTGTGAATACACAGTGTTCACCCTTCGTCGTCGGGATGCCGTCAGCAGACTTAGTGGCACCCCATGCCGTCATAACCGATACGGCAAAACATAGCATTGCAAGTAGTTTTGGTTTCATTTTCTATTTGTTTTAGTTTCTGCCTGCAAAGGTACGAAAAAAAAATGGAACGGAGGTGTAATTCCGTTCCATTTAGGTAGATTTTTTAGTCAAAATGACTAATACGCTTTATTTCTGCATGAATTTTCTGCCATTCATGATGACAATACCCTTATAATCCTTACCAACCTTCTGGCCAGCGAGGTTGTAGATAGCTCCGTCGGCTACGCGAACAACCTTCACGTCGCTGATGCCTGAAGCACCACCACGGGTAAGCTCAATCTTCGTGATGAACACGTTGGTGCTTGCCTTTGAGCGGGCAATCTTAATGGTCTTGCTGCCAGCCTCTGCGTTGATGTTGTAAGTGCGGGTGTTGGGCTGCTGTGCAAAGTCAGGATGGATGTTGTTCCAAACAACCTCTTCGCCCTCGTCGATCTCTGCGCCGTTCTCGAACAGCATGTAGAGCGTACCGTTGGCATCAGTATCCTTATTACGATAACCGGTAATAGCGAGCACGTCACCAGCCTGCAGAGCCTCGTCGAAGGTTACGGTTACGTTCTCAGACTCAACGTCAGCCTTCTTCTTATTGATACGGATAGTCCAATAGTCACCGTTCTTGTAGTTTACGCTCTCGCCGTCAGTAGCGACAACAGTACCACCCTTGACGGTTGCACCAGCTTCGGCACCTTCCCAAGAGAATACAACACCACCCTCAGCGCTAGCACCAGCGTCCTTCACGGTAATCTTCTGGATGCAGAATGTGCTCTCGAATGCCAGATAGGGGTTGTCAACCTTTGCGGTCAGCGTATAGGTGTTATACTCGTAAGCTGTGGGGAACTCAATCTTGATACCACCACCGTCGTCGAAGGTCTCAACAACATCCTGGCTGGTAATCTTCTTGGTCGTGCCACCACCCTTCGAAGAAGCCAGCACCATCTCAATCACCTGACCAGCCTTGGCGGGAATCATTACCTCAGCAGCCTTGTTGAATGCCAGGTGCTTGCCACCATAGTTGCTTCCTTCAGCTGCGGGATAGTTGCGGTAGAACACCATCTTGTTGTTCTCCAGTGCACTCCACTTCAGACCCTTGGTGGGCTCGAACACTACACCGTCAGCGCAGGTAAACTCGGTACCATCGGGCAGACCAGCCTTATTGTAGACCTGCTGCCAAGCAGCACCACCGTCCTCAACAAATACACCGGCATCACCAAGGTTTCCTTCGAGGTTACCAGTTCCGTCAACCTTCTGAGTAGGCAGAATGGTGAAGTCCCAAACACGGGTACCACCTTCAGCACCGCCACCAGCAAGTGTGACAACAACGGTATTCATACGAACCTGATTGGTAGAAGAAGTCATTGAGAACGAAGCTGCATCGCCAGTCCAAGTACCAACCTTACCCTCATAAGCATAAGTACCAGCAGTAGCATCAGTAAAGCAGCCGGGGCCATACTTTGCATCACCTTCTGCGGTGCAAGAGATCTCAACCTTTGCAATGTTACCTGCAGTTGAAGTAACGGTGAAAGTAGCACCCTTGTAGCAACGATACTGGTCAGTCAGGTTCATGCAACCATTGCTGACAGCAATCGTCACACCGTCCTTCGTGATCTGGTCTTCACCAGGGTCAGAAGCAGTTTTTGTACCCTTGTCAGTGGCTGCATCAAACGTAACAGTTGTCTGAGCCATTGTACTCATACTCATCATTGCCAATGCGGCAACAAAGAAAAAGCGTAAACTTTTTTTCATAAGCGTTTAAATTGAATTGAAGTTAATAATATTATTTTCAAGTTTGTGCTGCAAAGATAGGAAAAAAAGTTGAATGTAGAAAGCTTTTTGAGATTTTTTTTCAAAAAAGATAAAGGGCAGCCCTTTCGCCACCCTTTACCTTATTTATATTATTGCTTTTTACTTGTTGCGCACATAAGGATCGTAGCCGGGATTCTGGCCAAACTCCTCAGCATTCTGCAACTTGTCGAGGAACGTGGTGGGGATGGGCCACAGGTTATTGTGCTCGTCTACCACGTCGTTACCGTCCCAAGCGGGATTGTGCTGACGGATGTAGTTCACCAGGTTGCCAGTACGCTTCAGGTCGAACCAGCGCAGCCACTCACCACACAGCTCGCGGGCACGCTCTTCCAATATCCACTCTACCGTCATGTCGCTGGCGCTCACCTGAGCCTCACTTAAGTCGTGGCCGGGCTTCACCACACGGGCATTGCGGATTTCACTGTTGATAATCTGTGCAGCAGTACCAGGATCACCCAGACCAATCTTAGCCTCAGCAGCAATCAGCGGCATCTCGGCATAGCGCATCACAGGAGCATCGGCAAAACCAACGTTACCGTTAGCAGCCTGCAACAGAATGGTGCCATTGGGATCGCGATCCCAGATACGATACTTTCTGAAGCGGGGGAACGCTTCGTACTTCGTCTTGATATCACTACGAATACGGCAACCGCCCTGTGCATTCACGGCTCCTACGTCATAGGTGTCGTTGCAACCTACCAGACAGATTCCTTCGTTGGCAGCAGCCACCTTCTGATCGGTAGTTACAGCCTCCTTGGTGAAACACAGCACGACATCATCGTTCTCAACAGTCTTGCCCACCAGCTCGGGAACGGCATTATAGTTGTCGGCCATACCCTTTTCCCAGGTGTACGAACCACGACGGTTGTTTTCTACAAAGTTCTCCTGGAAGAGCACCTCGTAGCGGATGTCCCAGTCTTTCCACAACTTCAGGAAGTAGTAGGTAGGCATGAGCAGCACGCTCTCTTTCGGGTATTCCCAGCTGTCGCCACTCGTCGTGATACCAGCACGGTCAGTCAGACGAGGAGCCCAGTACAGGTGCAGACGGTTGGGGTTCTTCGGGTTGGGGTTCAGCGAAGCGTCCGAAGAGTGCGACACCACCCACAGGAACTCGGTGTTCGTCTTGTTGTTCTTAGCCTGCCAGATCTCATCGTAGGTTTCATATAACTTGATACCCAGTGACGCCTTGTTGTCTATCACATACTTGGCAGCATCATAAGCCTTCTGGTAGAAAGCCTTCTGCTCGGCACTACCGGCAGTCTCGTACTGGGCACGGGCCAGACAGACACGGGCCAGCAGACCATAGGCGGCCTTCTTCGTTGCACGGCCTATATTGCCTTTATAAGGCTGTACGGGCAACATCTGCGAAGCCTTCTCAGCATCGGGAATGATAATCTCGTCGTAAATCACCTTGCGGTCTGTACGCACTGCGGTGAAGTTAGGCTCGTCGGTACCGGCAGTACGCATCTCGATATCGCCGAACCACTCTACCAGCCACCAGTAAGCAAAGGCACGGGTGAAGCGGGCCTCGCCCTCGAAATCGTTACGAACCTCGTCGGTCAGTCCCTTCGTAGTGGGCAGATACTGGAGCACCGAATTGGCAATGTTCACATTGTCGTAGTTGCGCTCCCAGGCACCTTTCACCTGACCGCGATCGCCCTGCAGATTCACAAAGCGGGTCAGCTGCATACCATACTCATTCTTCTCAGGCACGTTGGCCCAGATGTCGCCGGCACCCTCGAAATACAGCACGGGGTCCTCACGGCCGAAGTATTTCCACTTATAGTTGTAATACAACTGGTTCACCAGACCTTCCATACCCTGCGCAGAGGCGAATACGGCGTCGGCACCCTCGTTCGAGGGGTTATATTCATCCAGGTCGCATGAGGTAAATCCCAACGAACTGGCTCCAAGGAGCAGCGCTCCCACGAAATATTTATTGAATAGTTTCATAGTTTACTTCCTCTCTTAATTAAAAGTTGACATTCAAACCGATAGTCACACTACGCTGCTGGCCCTCGGGATCGAATTCCTTCATCCAGTCTTTCTTGACAATGTAGAGCGGGTTGTTCACCGTAGCATAGACACGAGCACTCTGTATGTTGATCTTCTTGACGACCGACTTGGGCAGCGTATAGCCCAGGGCAATGCGCTTCAGCTTGATGAACGACTGCTCGCAGTAACCCAGCGACTGATAGCCCACATAGTCGAACAACTTGCGGTTCAGCATCAGTCCGGGCAGCGAACCGCCTTCGTTCGAGCCGGCTACCCAATAGTCCATCGTGGTGTACTTGCCACCGGTCGACGGGTCGAAGCTCGACAGCGGGCTCTCACCCCAGTGTCCCCAGCGGGCGTAGATGTAAATGCTCAGATCCCAGTTCTTGTAACGGAAGTCGTTGTTGAAACCCATAAACCAGTCGGGCGACTGCGAACCGATGTAGTCGATATCCTTGTTCTGGTCGATGACGAAGTCACCGTCCAGGTCGGCCACCTTCACGTCACCGGGCTTGAAGGGCTGCGTCTTGTCGGCATCCTTGAAGTACTTGGCGGCCTCAGCCTCCTCGGCAGTCGTCCAGATGCCCAAGTAGTTGAAGGTCTTATACGACTTGATGGGGTGTCCGATCATCAGTGTCGAGGTTTCCTTGTTGGTACCAATCTGGATGTCCTCGCCGTCAATCAGGTCGAGAATCTTTTCCTTATTTGCCGAGAACGACAGTGTCGAGTTCCACTGGAAGTCCTTGCTGACAATGTTGCGCGAATTGATGGTCACCTCGACACCGCGGTTGCGGGTAGAACCGATGTTGGTGTAGGTGGCGAACTTACCGTCATTACCTGCCGATGTGGGCAGCGAACGCAACAGAATCAGGTCGGTAGTCTTCGTGTTATAGTAGTCGAACGTGATGCTCAGGCGGTTGTTGAACAGCATCATGTCGAAACCGAAGTCAATGGTCTTCGACTTCTCCCACGAGATGTCCTTGTTTCTCACCAGATAGTAGTCACCGCTGGCAGCACCCATCAAGTAGCGGTTGGCGGCCTCGTCCTGGAAACCGAAGCTCCAGTTGGCGAAGGTCACACCCGTTGACGAGCCGTAGACGGGAATACCGGCATTACCGGTCACACCGTACGTCAGACGCAGTTTCAAGTCATCGAGCCACGACTTCGTACCCTTCATGAAGGGTTCGTCGCTGGCGCGCCAAGCGATAGCTGCCGAGGGGAAGGTATCCCACTTGTTGCCTTCTGCGAGCACCGAAGCACCGTCGCGACGCAGAGAGGCAGTAAACAGATAGCGGCTCTTCCAGTCGTAGCTGATACGTCCGGCATACGAGAAGTTCTGCTGCTTGGTATAGGCGCTGGCGTGTGTCGAGTGTCCGTCGCCACCGTCGTTGCTGGCCATGTTCCACCACAGGTTCGAGGCCAGTGTCTGGTTGATGGAACTTGCCGTCAGGTAGTCCGACGTCTTCTTGTTCCAGGTGGTCAGCAGGGTGACCGACAGGTGATGGTCCTCGGGCAACATCTTGAACTGGTAGGTCAGAATGTTGTTCCACTCCACATACAGGCCGGAACTCTTCTCCATGCGGGCTTTCGACTGGTTGGTACCGTCGGAGATGACCGTTGCCGAATAGATATCGGCATAGTCGCCCCACGAGCTGTTCGTGATGTGGGTGTTGAACTGTGTGCGGAAGGTCAGTCCGTCGATGGGGTGAATGTCCAGATAAGCGTTGGCCACCACGTTGGTGCCGTATCCCTCGCGGGCATACAGATTATCGGTCACCGTATTGATCAGCGGGTTCACGTAGTCGGTAGCACTCAAGGGGCGCTCCACCAGCACGTTGCCCAGCAGGTAGGCGTTCGTAGCCTCGTCGTAATAGCCGTAGGGCGAACCGAGCTGCATGCCCGTTGTCGGCGTGCTCTGATAGGGCGACGACTCGCTGCGGTTATGCGTCAGCTGGAAGTTCACACCGGCATCAATCCACTTATACAACTTATGGTCGATGTTGGCACGCAGCGTGTAACGGTCCGTACCGCTGCTCTTCTTCCACTTGTTGCCGTCGTTGGCATAGCTCACACTGAAGCGTCCTGTGGTCCGCTCGTTACCACCCGAGAGTGTCAGCGAGTGCTGGGTGCTCCACGTGGTCGACTTCTGCAACTCTTTGTCGTAGTCCGTCCACGCACCAGCCCTGTAGGCGGCCAGTGCGGCAGGACTGCTGAACAGGTTCAGGTCATCCGATGTCGAACTCCACTGACCGGCATTCGCTGCTGCAATGCGGTGGGTCTCGTAGTAGTTCTCGCCCGAACGGTAGTCGGGGTGCTGCTCGCGGAAACCAGCTGTGACGAAACCATTGTACGACACCTGCATTTTTCCGGCTTCAGCCTTCTTGGTGGTGATGATGATAACACCGTTGGCACCCTGTGAACCGTAGATGGCCGTCGACGAAGCGTCCTTCAGCACGTCGATGGTCTCAATGTCGTCGGGGTTCAGGTCGCCCATCGAGCCACCCTGCACACCGTCGATAATCACCAGCGGGGCGTTGCTACCGTTGATCGAACGGTTACCGCGAATACGCAGCTCGCTGCCGTTCACATCCAAACCGGTGATGCGTCCCTGCAGAGCTGTAGCCACATCGCTGGTCGGCGTCTGCAGAATGACGTCGCTCTTCACCTGGGCCACAGAACCCGTCAAGTCGCGCTTGCGTACCGTACCGAAACCGATAACCACCACTTCGTCCAGTCCCTGGGCGTCAACCTCCATGGCAATCTTCATGTTCTGACGAGCCTGCAAGGTCTGCGTCTTGTAGCCCGTATAGGTCAGCTGAATCTGCTTGCCTTCGGCAACGTTAAGGGTAAAGTTTCCGTCAAGGTCAGTAATGGTGCCACCAGTACCACCGACGATTTTCACGGTGACGCCAATCATCGGCTCACCCATTTCATCCACTACATTACCTTTGATCGACTTCGCCTGCTGCTGTTCAGCAGGCATGTTGGAAGGAATCGCTGTGTCCGCCTTCGCCATAGCGGGCAGAAACAGGAAAGTTGCCAATCCAACAGTCAAATAGGTCATAAAAGCTTTTTTCATGTTCATTTGTTTTGATTAGTAACTAAATTTGCTGTCTCATTTAAATTATAGACGTTTGTGTGCTAAAATTGTCATCATTATCTGCAAAACACCAATAACCCCCAGCCTTGTGAGCTGGGGGGTGTCTGCCTATTTAGCTTTTCAATATCCGGGATTCTGTTCCAAATTATGGTTCAGTGCCCTCACGTCGGCGGGTATGGGATACACGCAGGTGTGTCCGTCACGCTCGTCGACGGCATCGGGTCCATCGTAGAGCGACTTGTACCGCCCGAAACGAATCTGGTCCTGACGGCGCCAACCCTCCCAACACAGTTCCAGCAGGCGTTCGTCCAGCAGGTTTTCCAGCGTGCACTGACGCAGCTCAGCATACGAGCGATTACGTACCTTGTCGAGATCCTCCTGTCCGCTCTCGCCCAGTCGCACCTTAGCCTCAGCACGCATCAGCAACACGTCGGCAAAACGAAACAGTACGATGTCATTATCCATCAGCTTACCGTCCTTGGGGGCATTCTTGTCGACGGCATATTTCCTCATTCTCGCGCCAGCCGTTTCGACGTATGGTGAACCGCTGAGGTCCAGCTGTACTTCTTCAGGATAGTAGACCAACGGCTGTCCCGTGCGGTCGAGCACCACATTATAGTTCAGGTCGTAGACGTTATCGTAATAGAAAGTAGCATCGAATCGCGGATCAAGATGATGTGGGTAACCGAACACCGACAGCGTACTGAGCGTGGCACACGTGCCGTTCTCGCCCGTAAAGCCATAGGCTGCCGCATGGCGGTAATGGTACGATCGGAACAGGTTCTGCATCTGGTTCGAGTAGAGGTTCTTGTCCATCGGTATCACGAAGATGTTCTCCTTCGAATACTGGTTATAGACCACAAAGTTGTCGCTCATAAATTCCTCCAGTTCGAATCCCCAGCTTTCCAGTCTGTTACAATACTCCACACACTTGCGGTAGTATTCAGCGACATCTGTCGAACCCGTATACACCGCACTGTTTATCAGCAGCTTGGCCAGGATGAAATATGCCACAGGAATGGTGATGCGACCATAGTAGTCGCCCTCCCTGACACTATTAAAGGGACCAAGTCTGTCAATACTCTCCTCCAGTTCATTCACGCAAAAGCGGAACACTTCAGCCCTTGGAGTACGCGTCACCTGGTTCATCTCAATCTTCGTCGAAGAAACCAGCGGCACGTCACCAAACAGGTCTATCAGATACCAGTAGTACATAGCTCTCATGGCACGCACCTCTGCCCGCCACGATTCATAACGCTCGCCAGCCAGCTGCTGGTGGGAATCCAACGTCTCCAACGACAGGTTGCACAGCGTGATGACCTTATACAGATACAGCCACGCATTCTTGGGTAGGTCGTGACCCGCTGACCACGAGTGCTTGTACATCGCCTGCCACAAGCCGCCGTCAAACCAGTCACCGCCTCGCGTGGGCAACACGGCCTCATCAGAACCGAAGGTCTGCAGGTCGTACACTCCTCGACAGGTGCCCTGCAATCCCTGCCCGTCCTGATTGCCGCCTATATAATTATATAAGGTGGCAACGGTATTGCGAAACAGCGCGTCTGCCGAGGTATATGCCTCTTCCTCGGGAATCTGGTCACGCGGGGTTTCATCCAGCGAACACGATACGAGAAAAAGCGTAAACAGGTAAAGGAAATATCTCTTGCTCATCATAAACTTCAAAACTTTAATCTCTAAACCCTAAACTCTAAACCCTAAACTCTAATCTCTAATCTTTAAAACTGTATATTCAGTCCCACCGAGTATGCCCGATAAACGGGTATGGTACGCTTGTCGTCGACACCCAGCGAGGAGTCTATGACCGTCGAGTTGATTATCGGCGTCAGTCCGGAATAGCTCGTAATGGTGGCTACGTTATTGACCGAGCATGACACGCGCAGGTTCTTGATGTAACGCGATTTCATCGGAATGTTCCAGCCCACGGTGATGTAGTCAATGTTCACATAGTCGCCCCGCTCCAGCCAGTAGTCGCTAATGTCCTGGTCCTGGATATTCATCTCGGGGGCACCCTGCATCACATTATAGTTGGGCAGCGACAGCATGTTCATATAAGCCAGTGCCGTACCGTTGTAGATCTTATGTCCGAAGGCACCGTTCATCTGCACCGTCACGTCCCACTGGCGATAGCGGAAGGCGATGTTCGAACCCATCATAGCCTTCGGCGTGGCCTGTCCGCAGATGTATTTCTCGTCCGACACCATATACTCCTTGCCACCGTTGGCATTCTCTTTGAAACCCAGGAAGTGGGGCAGGTAGAACACGCCTAGTGGCTGTCCAACCATCTGGAAACACACGTCGCTGGCTCCGTGATAGCCTGCTCCGTACAGCGAACTGATGCCTTTTAGGTCGGGAGCTGTCAGGTACTGACCGTTGTAGTCACCATTCAGCGTCACCAGTTTGTTGCGCTCGAAGGTCCAGTTCATGTTGATGTTCAACTCCAGGTCTTTCTGGCGGAGGGGCGTGATGCCGAATCCGAACTCGAAACCGTGATTGCGCATCTTTCCCAGATTGGCCAGTAGCTTGGCATAGGGGAAGGGCGGAACGCTGACGTCGTAGACATACAGCATGTCGCTGGTCCGTGAGGTATAGAAGTCGGCTGTCAGCACGATGCGGTTGTCCCAAAATGCCATGTCCAGACCTACGTTGAACGTCTTCTTGATCTCCCAGCGCAGGTCGGGATTGGCATTGCGAATGATGCCCAGCGTGGTAACCGGCGTACCACCTACACTCACCACACCGTTGGGCTGCACCAACTGTCGCGACATGTACGAGTCTATAGCACCCAGATTACCGCTCTTACCGTAACCCATGCGCAACTTCAGCTTCGTCAGCCAGCTGTACGGCTTCATCCATGCCTCGTCGCTGATGTTCCACGCACCACTCACCGAGGGGAAGAAACCCCAGCGGTTGTTCTCGCCGACCTTCGACGAACCGTCGGTACGGGCATTGACCGTCAGCGTGTATCGGTTGTCATACGTGTATTGCGCTCGGAACAGGAACGATTCCATGTGGTTGTCGGAATAGAACGAATTGGTACCCTCCCATAGTCTGACGGCTCCTGCCGACAAGTTGTTGTAACCATAGGCATCGGTCGAGAAGTTCGACGCAGTGACGTAAAATCCCTTGCGTATCTCCTTCAAGGTCTCAAACAGTCCCAACAGGTCCAGATGATGACGACCGAGGTCGCGCTGCCAGTTCAGCGACGCGTTTGCCAGGAACTCTTCGCTATTGGAATGTCGGCGAAAGGCCTCGCCGTGACTCCACACGATGGTGGGGTAATAATGCCCATTGTCGATGCTGTTATACGAGTACGAGCCAAACGCGGTCATCGTCAGCCCATAGCCCAGATTGGCCGTTGCCTTCACGTGCACATTGAAATGACCGTTGTTCTCGTCGTCCGTCATCCTCAGCAGCGAGTTGGGGTTATTGATCCACAGTGCCTCCGTCACCTGATTAAAACTGCCGTCAGCATTCGCACCGTCAGGAAATGTGGGGTTAAACGTCGCTGCCGAGTAGAGCAGCTTCTGTTGGAACGGTATATAGTCGAACTTCTGCAGCGATCCGAGTATGCCCAGATCGAAGGTCACGAAGTCGTCGAAGGCGCGCTGCGTCAGATCCAGCTTGGCAATATAGTTGCGCAGACGGTTGTTCTTAATGACCGTCTTGTGGTCCTGAATACCCACCGAAGCACGGTAGTTGGCCGTCTCCGAACCACCACCAAAGGCGATGTGGTGGTTGTGGATGAATCCCGTACGCGTGGGCGACTTCGTAAAATCGGTGTCGTAGCCCTTGTCGATGATGCTCACACCCAACTGCTGTGCAGCACTGCGGAACTGAGCAGCATTCAGCATCTCCAGCCGTTTGTAGATGCTCTCGAAACCCATCGTACCGTCGTACGAGATGTGGAACTGCGACTGGCGGCCCTTCTTCGTGGCCACCTCAATGACACCCGAAGCACCACGGCTACCATACTGTGCCGTCTCCGAGGCATCCTTCAGAATGGTGAAACTCTCGATGTCGGCAGGATAGATTGTCGACAGTGTCGCCAAGTCCGACGTCACACCGTCGATGATGACCAACGGGTCGTTACCACCTGTCAGCGATGTCGTACCTCTTACTCGCACCGCACTCACCATTGCCTCCTGATTACCGCCCGTCTGCACCTGCACACCGGCTGCCTGACCACTCAGTGCATCCAACGACGAGGTCACCAGACCTTTGTTCATGCGGTCCTCCGTCACCTTGTCCACAGCACCCGCCAGCGTGTTCAGGTTACCGCTCGAGTAACCCACCTGCATCGTCCGCGTTGTGTCACGCTGTTCCGTCTGCGCCTCAGCCGCTATGGTTATTGCCAACAGGAATAGTAATAAGAATTTCTTCATATCGCTTGCTTTAAGTTTTTAGCCTTTTGACTGCAAAGATACGAATAAAAACCCAAAACTCAAATCCTATATCCAAATTTTTTTGTATGATAGCCAATTGCGTTACTTTCTATCTGACACCCACCATATAAAAACCCCAGCCTTGTGAGCTGGGGGTGACTATGATACAAATAGATGTTAGACGGAAGATGGATGAAGGAAGAAGAATGGTTCAATTATTCTCTTAATCCAATAAAATGACTACAGCATCATTATTATTCATATTTGGCATGGTCTCACCGACATTTGCTCTTATATATGTGGGATCACAAACTACGAACTTACTGTCATTCAGCATGATATAGTCTCCATCGACCTCCTCCGTGAAATTGACAGCCATAGCCAAATGACCTGGATAGTACACAAGTATGACCTTCAATCCCAACAAATCACGAACTAAATGCGAAAGGAGAATAGAACGGTCTTCGCAGTCACAATAGGGATAGAAGAGTGATTCTTCACCAAAGAAAGCACGGTCGTGTCCCCAAACATTGTCGTCATATTCATATTCAAATCCTGTTTGTACCCACCACAACAATTGTTGTACTGCATCTTTTTGTGTCATTCCTGCCAGTTTTTCTTTCATGGGGGGATACAACTGGGACGTTATACCTTTCTCCAAAGGTGTATTGGCATACATCGCCCACCGTGTCATAAAGTTGTCATTAATACAGGACGGCGGATATGTATCATAGAAATCCATATAATTCTTATTGGATTTAATGGTGAACGAGAAATCCTTGTTCATATATGAGGTAATCGTTCGCTCTGGAGTAGGAGCTACATCCAATTCTTGAGCTGCACTGATTCGAAGCGACATAGGACCTTCTTTGGGGAACTGAGCCGAACAAACTTTCAGCATTTTCCGGTCGCCCCCCTTAAACATATAGTAATTATATCCATCAATATGGATAAAACTCGTATTATAAATAACATGTTCAGAGGCAATCAGCAACTGTAACCCTTGATCAGAGCATGCATAGCGCGCCTTATAGCCAGATTGCGAATAAAGGAATCCCAATACTAATGCAGCCTCGTTTGTATCTTTACCATAGAATATTTCAGTCAACGCAAATAACATCTGATAGTAAGCCCAGTCAGACATATTGTATTTCTTTCTCATCTGCAGGCAGTCATACAACAAATTGTCGAACTGAGGCTGTTCAAACATCTGCAGAGCATCTGCCACCTCGTTGTTAGACAATCCCTTCAATTTGAAACGACAGTTGTCGCCAATACGGACGGTAAATTCTGTTCCGAAAATCTTAAAGCTCTTATATGTATTGGCTTCTTCTGAAATCTCCTGCACCTCGGACAGCGGTTGAGGTTGGGGGTTGGCAGGTATAGTGGCCAACACATTCTTATAGCGAATTGGTTCACCTTTACTGCTGCTATTCCGTTTCTGCTCAACGGAATTGTCCTGTTGTGCATTTTCCTTTTGTTGCTTCTTTGACTTATTCTTCTTACGGAATAGCTTGCTGAACCAGGATGCAGTTTCTTCATCTGCATCAGGAACCAACATAGGATCTACCTCATACTCCTCGGGTTGCTCAATAGGCTTTTCTACCCCAAATTCCTTCCAAGCCTGACGCACGAACTCCCTATACTCTTTGAAAGCCTTCTTCCGAAAATCATCATACTCTCTTCTGGCCTTCTTCTTAAACGAGTCAAAGTCAGCCCGAAAATCCTTGCCTTCCTTTTTCTGACCAGGCACTTCCACTAACTCCTCGCTCTCATAGTAATCACGGGTGACAGTAGCAGGATCACTGATATATTGTGTTTGCATAGACTGCCCTCCTCCACGGAACTGTGCCATGACCGTCTTCACGTATTCCTTAGATCTTGCCAATGCTGTGCTTTTACTATCTTTTAGCTTGTCTTCTACGGAAGCCCACCCGATACTCTTAATGGTGTACTCCTTATTTGTAGATTCATCTATCAGGGTAATCGTTCCATTATAAGGGACAAACAACAGTGATTCTCCCGTCAGATGCACGCCTTTAGCCAGCGAATGCTTATGTCCGTTCGACACATATTCCGCCTTACCCTGAACAGCTGTTACAGTCAGCCTGATAACCTGTGCACGAACAGGTGCAGCAAGGAAGACAAACAGCAGACACCAAATTGTTATAAAACGATTGTTGTTCATAGCTACTTCTTTCTTTTAATGATAGAACCCTTGATTGTTTCGTATAGATTATTGGCAGCATAAATAAATGCCGTTGCCACGATGCCATATCCCACATTCAGACTAAAATTATATTCACAGAACAGCATAAAGGATACCCATACCACTAATGCAACGATTACAAATACTAATAGACCTATACATAATGCCGTCGACATCACTGATTTCAGAATCGGATTCCTGCCTCCTGCAAATTTTAGATATTTGGAACGTACGTAAACGACAAACAGCGTAATAAGGAACGACACGATCACTACCAGCCAGGACGGAGCGGTTTTCACATTGTTATGCTTAAGTATGGTTTCAATGCCAAATGCCAGCAATTCCGTACCGGCAATTTTTCCCAAAGGAGTATAGTGCATGTCATTCTCTTCCTTCATGGCACCCACCAGCACGATACGGTCTTCTATTAACTGACGATGGAGTATGACGTCACGATAGGGAACGACATTGAAATGCAACGGGGAGAAATTGATTCGCAGCTTTTCGTCTGCCAATGGTAATATCTCCATGCCTGCATATTTCTCTGCTACCACTTTAGCAAACGAAGGATAGAGCTTTCCCTGATGCATTCGGCCGATGCTCAGCGTACGTTTCAGACCGCCATATAGCTGACGGGGCATATTGATGAAGGCTTCCTGAAGCGAATCGGTCATAAAAAACGAGTGAATCGACTCGTCAGTCCTGTCAATCAATTTAAAGCCATAAACTGCAGAATTGCACTCCTTGACAGTCTGTACCAGCATCTGGTCGCCAATTGTATCTTCCTTCAATCCCTCAAATACAATGTCAACACCCATAACTTTCGGATGCAGGCTTTCAATCTCCATCAGCAGATTAGCCAAATCACGTCGGCTATTCAACTCTGTCATGTCGACAATGGTTACCAGATTACTAGTATCCTTCTTTTCGGAATTACCAAGAATCTGGTAATAGAAATCTTCATAAGAATAGTCACCGATTGCCTTAGCAATAGGACTGAACACCTTCAGGTTGAAAGCCAACAAGGCATATACGCCCATAATGCCAAAAGCTATCAGCGTTACGCAGACATATCCCAGGAATTTTTGGACTCTACCTTCGTGTTGCTCGCTCATCTGTCTAATTTAAGAAGCTTATCCAGTTGGTCGCTCATCTTGGAACCTTTTTTCTCCATCTCTTCACGGATATAGCCTTTCAAGACTTCACGTACAGACGCGTCTTTAATGGCAATACGAACCAACACCTCCTTGTTGTTGTTTTTCAGAGTACGGTAACACTCTAAGACAGGCAAGATTCGACCCATTTTCTGCGACACGATGGATTTTCCTTCGGCCAGCAATGTGGTGACAGAAGCCGCTTCTCCTTGTGACAACTGCTTGTTACCCACTAGATTGTCAATTAACGTCGTTGTTTCCGACTCTATTTTTCCGGCAATCTGCTGACGGGCCAGTTCCATAGCTTGCATCTTGGCAGCATCATAATTTTCACCAATACTCATTCCTTCACCGATGATATAGACGGGAGTCATATCTTCATCTCTATCCAGCGCATACGTATACGCCCTGTCCAGCTGTGTTTCCAATGGAAGTGAACCTGGAGTAATAGTCCAGCCTTCCTTCTTCATTCTCTTGGCTTCCTTACGAGATTCCTTCATATTCTTCTGCTTCAGCTCGTCCTTAGCCTTCTCCCGCTTAATCTGATAATCACTCTGTGCCATACCGTTCAGTGACAGTGACACCATCATTAACACGAGAACTATTTTCATCTTATTCATAGTTGTTTCCTGTTTTAATTCTTAAATATCAAACGTCAAGTGAATTAGAAAGACATGTCACGCCAAACTGAAGAGACCTTCTCTGAACAGTTCGTAGCAGGAGTCTGCTTCTTGCGTAATTTCATTTGTTGAGCCTGTAACGACACATTCGACTTGATATGATCAGCCATATCGCCATAATTAGCATAGCCCTGCGTCGACTGTAGTTCCTTCAGCAAATAATAGGTAAACAGACCGTGACCTTCTTCAGGATAGGCTTGTGCGGTTTCATTGCCCTGTGCAGCAGTGAATACCACAACAGACCCTTCGCCGAAAGTAGCATCCTCAGCCTCGATTTCAACAGCTCTCAGACCATCTGTAACACCTTCATTGTCACGGTTGACACCGCTGAAACAAGCATCCAGGAATACGGAAGTTTGTGCGAAAGCCAAATCACCGAGTTTGCCATAGAAGGCATCCAGGGCAATACCTCGTTTCGGACTGGTTCCTCGAACGTCGGTAGGCAAAATGTAGGCTTTATTCTTGTTCTTCGTATCAGGAACACCATGACCTGCATAATACACAATCAGTTTCTTTTCCTCGCGATTGGCAATCTGTCCTACCCAGTCCTCGAGTTCTTCTTCCAAGATCATCTGCTTCGTGGCATCCTCTGCGATGTGGATATTCTCTACAGGAATTCCCAAGGTCTTCTTACAGTATTCGGCAAACACTCTGGCATCGTGAATGGCATAGGGGACATCCGACACAAAACGATAGTTTTGGTTGCCGATAATCAGAGCATAAGTGTCATAGCGTGTCTTATTGCCTTGAGGAATGATTGTATCAACAGCCGACGTTGCATAATCATAGTCTGCATCGACCATAACCTTATTGGCACACTTGTCGACAGCCTCTTTCGAAAAACCGAATTCATGACAATTGCCCAGATTAACATACGATGGCAAGCGGCGGATTTCACCTTCATACAAGGCATGTCGCTTTTTCCCGTTGAGAGAGATTTCCTGTGCAAAAGTGTGATGTCCGATAATGGCCGTAGGAGCCACATCAATCATTTTCAGATTGTTGCACGACACAAAGGCTTGGTCTGCCAGTCGGCAACGATCAGGAATGACGATTGACGGCAGTGAAACACAATTGGCAAATGCAATGGTTTCAATGCTCTTCGTCTGAATGGGGATAGAAATGTTACGTAAGTGTGTACAATTCAGAAATGCTCCCCATCCGATGGTCTCCAAATCAGTACCCTCGAATCGGACTTCCATCAGGTTTCTCAGATTAGCAAAGGCACACGTTCCGATATTCTTAATGCCATTCATGATCACGACCGCCTTCACATCCAACTTCTTCTTCACCCAGGGAGCAACATTGTGAGCCACATTATAGTCTGCCATCTTGACCACTCCACCCTTTTTGTTGACGTTGGCGATAACCAGTGAATTGCCATCGAAACTCCAATGAACGTCTTCACCGCACATTCCCTCGATTTTATAACTATATTGAGCACTGACTGTGGACAAACCAAATACGCTCAGAATCAGAATCATTAAATATTTTTTCATAATCGTGTTCTCTATTAATTAAAAAAAGATTAATACTGTCTTTTTACAGATACTTTTATTGAAGTCTGAACTGTATGAAAATACGGTTTGTTGCAGACGTAAACTTGTACTTGTCGCTACCGTAAGTGTCTTTATCCAAAGATACATATTTCAATGCAGCAGAGCGGTGCTCATAGCCTATGCCGATGAATTTCCACGTTAAACTGACTCCGAAGGTGTTCGTCAGTCCATGTCCCAGATCCAGCTTGATACCTTCTCTCACCTTATCTTCACCTGAAGATTTGCCATTGTTAGCGTCAGCATCCTCGTCATTCACCATAGCCAACAGGGATGCGTGGTAACCAATGTGATACCACAAATTAAGTTGCAGATAGTGCAGGCCTTTGCTGCTCAGGGTGTTAAAGGGTGCTAACGTTATAGAGGGGCCTAAAGCCATACCATAATTGACCTCATATTTTTCAAGATTCCATGGTTGATAGAACTTGTCACCATTCTTTACGCTGGTGTCGTAGAGATTCTTTCCATCACCTTCCTGTTTGAAATTGTTGACATTCAGGTCTATGTATGTGAAGTCGATATAGAACTGCAACATGTTGGCTATTGGCTTCTTATGAAGCTTATAACCTCTGCCCAATTGCAGCGAGACACCCCATTTGCTCTTATAATCGGGGACGACGCCATTATTAACACCCGTCGGAATGGTTTCATCGGGTTTCAGCGTAGTGCTGTTGTACGAGAGGTTCAGATAGCCTTTTCTGGACCATACATCCCTGAAGTGTTCTTCTTGGAGTCTGTTACTGGTCAGACCCTGCTGAGTCTTCACGATATCTTCTATCGTTACTATACCCGTCGAGTCCTCCGTCCAATCAATATTGGTTTGCCGGTCCAGTTCGTTAACATTCTGTCCGATGGCATTGATGCTCATCAGACCGCAAATAGATAAAAAGAGTAGTTTCTTCATAATCATAATAATATTTTAGTTATTGTTCTGCTTAATATTTATCCATTTCTTATCAATCACCATATCCTTGTCCATTCGCTGACATTTCAGTAGCCATTTTTGGAAATCGTGCGTACTCAGCGAGTTGGGATGTCTGGCGTCACCTGTGATATCATTACACTTCATAAACGAGTTCGGAGAGTAGATGATGACTATCTGGTTGGCCTCTTGTCTCCGCTTCGTACTCAACTTGTAGTGATAGGCCTCAGGGTCTGCTTCCTTGTCAAAGAACACGTAGTCGCGGTTGGCCTTGACGGGATACCGACCATCAGCATCTTTAGGATATGGCAAAAGGCACGACGTCTCGTCGTCACCCACCATCAGATAGATGGCCACATACCCGTCTGCTGGAGAACGGAAATTGACATAGAACCGCTCACCGCTCAAAAACTGAGAGGTCGTTTTCCGCTGGGTCGCTCCGTCCTTCTGAATCTCCCATTTCAAGTCTGTCTTGGCTTGGATAATCTCCCTCACCTTCCCATGAACCTCAGCAGTGAACAGCAGTTTTCCATTAATTTGGACGATATCCACGCGCGGCGCTTTGGTATCGGCCAACCATTCGCCTCGGGCCATAGCCACCGTATTCTCCCAATATTGCGAACTGGTCGATTTCCCATCGGTTTCTGTGTTATTTTCTATCACATCTGAAGTTACCAACTCGCCGAACTCTTTCCTGATGGCAGTAGCCTTGGCCAACTCAATACTTTTCCGTTTAGCTTCGTTCAGCGTTACATCGTCATTATCTCCTACAATATAAGTATATGTACCCGTAACCGTTGCTGTCCTCTGTGCCATAATACCTAAGGACATCAACAGCATACCTACCATAATATAGAAAACTCTTTTACTTCTTCTCATCGTTCAAATAATTATTCAAGGGTTTTGGCAATATAAAAAGCGCGCACCTCATACCTGCCGTCCGACATCTCTCTGAAGAACACGACACTTGGCTTCAGCGACTTTACAGTCTGTTCGGTAGTGGACTGGAAATGGGAACTAATCTCAACATTGCTCGAAGCCTCCTCGCCGTCCGACTTGCTGTTCGTTGTCATTTCGGTAACTCCCTCCACTTTCGACTCTTGCATAGCAGCATATTGTGAAGCAGCATTATATTGACTCTTACGCACTGCCATATTGAGGTCTTTGGCAATTCCATGTCCTTCAATGGTCATCAACATACCTTTACCTTCGGACAATGCCTTATAGTGCGCATCCATGCCGTCCTTGACACTACTTACATTGCCAAAGACCTGCCAACCATCTTTGACAAATTGGGCTGCGGCTTTCTTGCTTTGCTTCTGCGACACCTTATCCTGAGCGCTCGCTCCCGTTGCTGTCAGACAAAACAAAACAGTCGTCAATACAAGTATCGATATATATTTTATCACCTTCATACGGTTAGTAACGTCAGATATTGGTGCAAAATTAAATAATATTTCCTAAACCACCAAACAAAATACGCAAAAATTAGTGATTGGCATAAAAATATGAGCCCACTTTGAAAGTGGGCTCATAAAATCATTAACCAGAATTTGTTGTTATACTAAAAGAGCGAAAGTAACAAAAACCCAGCCTTGTGAGCTGGGGGTGACATGATACGATTAGCATTTGTCAGGCGGGTAACCTGTCGTCGCGGGGTTTGTGGCAGACCGATGGAAGAGGTCTGATGGATGAAGGAAGATGTTTCATTTTAATTGAGCGTTGGGAGATTAGAGTTAACTTTGTTGACTCTTGGCGCGACTCAGCCAAACAAGCAAGCTTGATGGCGTTCGCTGCTTCAAGAGTTGAGAGTGGCGTACTCCTTCTGGACATCGAACAGTGGGCAGCGTTTGGATACGTGAGGGAAATCGCGGTGACCAACGATTTTGGCCTCTGGGTAGGCCTGCTTCAGGTCCTTGAGCAGGAACCAGAGGGCGGCCTTCTGCTCGGGAGTACGGGTATCGGCATCGCGGCCTCGGTCGTCCTTGCCACCAATGTAGCATACGCCGATGGCGTGCTGGATGTAGTGACGGACATGGGCGCAGCACTCAAGCTCGACCCCTCCCGCATCCGCATCACCGAATTCTGGAAATGTCACCATCGCCCACATCACCGTCATCTTCGGTTTCATGCTCGCCAGCCTCGTCATCCGCACCACCCTCCACAACTAATAATTACAGATGTCTCCCACCTTCCAATGTCTTCCTTCTTCCTTAATATTCTACTTACTCGCAAATGACTACAGAATCGTCCTCAAGACAATCTGGGTCTACGTATACAGAATCAGAAATAAACTCATCTGGTGCATCGATATGACCACTTAATATCTTCAGTCGCCCCAATTCCTTGGCATCAATCTTGATTCCATTGCGGTCATAATAGTTTATTAACCACCAGGCTGGTCGTTTACCGAGACATCCCTGTTCATCAGCCTTCTTATAGTAGATAGCAGCAAGTGATTCGTCAATATTAGCCGTTTCTCCATAATTATAGCCTGAATAGATGTCCCCCAACAATTTATTGGCTACAGGAGAGCGACTAGACATGTTTCTCAGCATATCTATATTCACATATTTCCCATACCCGGTCTCTTCCGTTGGGAAAGCACAAAGTAATAGCTCTGCAAAAGAACTGCCCATTTCTGCCCCTTTCATAATAGACTGCTGGCCACCAAGTGTATCTCCTCGCTCAACCTGGACGACACCTCTTAATGCATAACCATCAGCAGATCCATTTGCAATAAGATTCTCAACAATACTATCAGTTGGCAGGATGTTCTTTTTATCCAGCTTCGCTATAGCTTCAAATATCATCTTTGTATGATCCGTATCAGGCAAAGACAAGAGGTAGTCTTCGATACTATGATTGGGAACACCATATTGATCTGCCATCATCAGCATGGTCAATGTTCCCATGAAATCGGATTTCACGCCGATTCCATCATGGTAACATTTTGCCAAGTTTAAGAAAGCGTCACCATCTCCCCATCTGGCCTTTTCCAGATAAGAGTTCAGAATACCAGCATGAGAGGTTTCCTGCTCAGTCTGCGGAGCAGTTACTTCACTCACATACTCGTCAAACAACTGCTGTTCAGAACAGCTGGCCATCAGGATGGCTAACATCGTCAAAACAATATACTTCTTCATTTTTAACCCTTTATAATTTGTTACTAATCTATTCCTCACTTAGCTCCGTCTTATTCTTCCTGAATTGGGAGCGTATCACACCAAGCATCTGGAGTGACTTATCCAGACTGTTCTCCAGTGACTCTTCGTTGGCATAGAAGAACTCGCAGGAGGCCGAAACATTCTTGAAAGTCTGGTCAACAAACACTTTGACCAGCTTCAGTTCTCGTATCATCTTGTTACAGGTAGCAAGGACAAGTGTTTCCTCTCCTTCTGTAATCTCATGAAACTGAGGCAGCAAAACAGCAACATAGGAGTCCTCCTCGTCACCAACAAACACGAAGATGCTCTTCATCTGATAGCGAATCTGGATATCGCCATCTTCATCTATCTCAGGCTTGTAGCCCATCTTCTCCAGCGTATGGAGTATTAATTCCTTCTTGTTCATAATGAATCTGCTTTAATTGTTCATGCTGCCTCTTCGGTGCCATCCGTCGGACTACTGTCGTCATCCTTTTCTAACTCACTCTTGATGCTTGCCATCGTGTTGCGGAAGAAGTTCATGGCTGCTTCCAAATGAAGAATCATGCGAGCCACCAACTTTTCCAAATCTTCACCGCCAAACAGTTCGCGTTCATAGAACAACCATAAACCGTCCCCCAATGTATTTGCCTTCACATACTTCATCTTCGAATTGAGTTTGTCCATCAGCATATGGGCTGCATGTACGTTGTCCTCATTAATCTCCAAGATGGCAGGAACGGCAATATTTAAGAACTCTTCATCATTCTCGTTGGGCATAAAGAGATAGTTAATACCTTCATACTGGAAACCATAGCCCAAATCGTCCATTTCCTCCAGCTGGAACCCCAGCTTTACAAATACGTTCAAAATCTGTTCCTTCATAATCTTTGCTCTTTTTTTGTTGTTTGACAATTGTTTTTTAACGGAATCCGATAGCCTGGTGCTTGCAGCCTTCATCCTTGGGAGATAGTTCGCAGCGAATACGCTCGTATTCGCGAAGATCTTTACTGCTCACAGATGGAGTCTTGTGAGAGATGGTGTCCTCTAGTAGTACTTGAGTTATCACCTTGTAGGGCTTCTCCTTTTCAGCAATACTTGCATTGAACATCTTGCGTGAGGCGACCTTAATGATATAGCTGATGTCACTGCAGTTGTAGCCTTTTGTCATATCAGCCAGTTTCACAAAGTCAATGTCCTCAGCGGTGGGAAGTTTCGACAATGCCAGTCTGAAAAGACTCTCACGTGCCTTTAAATCAGGCATATCCACATATATAAGTTCGTCAATTCTTCCTGTTCTCAGTACAGCTTTGTCAATGCGTTCCGGGTGATTGGTTGCTGCCAGTACATAGATACCCCTTTCCGATGCATTATTCAGCATACAGAGAAACTCATTAACTTCTCCATTCTGATAGTTTCGGTCATCATTGGAGCGACGTGGTACCATTTCGTCAAACTCGTCGAAGAAGATAAGCGTTGGCGCTGTTTTGGCAGCTCTCCTAAACACATCAGCCACTTTCTCTTGAGTACCGTGGACAAGGGTAGATGCAATGTCATCTGGCACAACCTTCATGAAATGCACACCAACTTCCTCGGCAATCTTCTCAGCAAAGTACGTCTTCCCACATCCTGCAGGACCGTAGAACAGCAGACTTGGAGGTGTCACGCCAAACGCTCTGGCACATTCCCTGTTATTCAAAACATTGATGAATGCCTCAATCACCAATTGTTTCAACTCATCCATTCCTGCAACGTCTTTGAATCCTTTACCCGCATTCTTCATGGGCTTGCTCTCCTTCTGAGTAACTTCTGCCCTTACAGGTGCTGGTTCTGTTTCCTGACGCGCAGGCTTCCCACCATTCATCTTGCGGAGCCACTCTTTTTCTGCATTTGTCTTTACGTTCATCTTGTTCTCCTAATTTGTGGGTTATTCATTTACGTTTACATAGGTAGAGAGTGCTAAAACCTGAATCTGTCTATCACTGCCGATAAACTTTTTCAAGTCTGTTCTCAAACTCATTATAGCATAGAGGACGATTAATCTTCAAAGACTATCTTTATACTGCCTAGATGCTTTTCGCGCTTGTCATAGTTATCACGTAACTCCGTTAATATTTGACATAACTCTTGCTCTGTCAAGATAGTTTTATAAGGATTCTGCTCTCCACGACAATGATAAAGCGTCATGCCTCTTGTATACATCAGTGCAGTACGGAAACGTTCGTTTTGTTCAAACATCGACAGATAGGCAGCATTTACAAAATTGTAGAAATCCTGAGACTGGCGATCTATCGGATTTCCCTTCCACCATACTATCTGGTCTGTCTGCCAAGCTGTAGAGGTCATCTTCTTGGCGTTCTTGCCCTTCATGGAGCATATCTGCCGTTGCTTATCCTTGTCTTTCTGCTTCAGGGACTGAAGAAATCCCTCCATACTGCCGCAAACCATCCCGTCGAAGCGGAACCCATTACTGCACAGATTCGATAACACATCAGCAGGGTACTCACTCTTAGACCATATATCAACAGCCTTTCCTCGCCATACCAACCACTTAACATATAACCTCTTAAACATATTTCTGACAGGCTAATTAGATAGCCTCTGTTGTTATGGAGTGTCGAAGAATGCCTTTTCTATCATGGACATTTTAAATTAGTACAGTAGTATCATGGTGTCTGACTCGTCTGCGTAGAAGACGAGAGGTCGCAGATACTCTGGATACCTTCTGTCAATGAGACACCCATATCCACGAGGAATTGCCTCAAAGTCTTTTCTTTTATCGTCAGCATCAGCATTGTCTTTACAGAATAGGAAATGGCGATAGAACCTATTTTCATTGGCATAATCATAGCTGTCGAAGCAGGGAAAGAGTTTACTCCTTTCAAGAATAACAGGTTTTTCACCCTTCCATGACATAACCTCTTCAATTCCCTGGAAAGTGTGCCCCATAATATGTAGTACGCAGTTTTTGTTCAGTCTTATGATTTGGGCATCGTCATTGTGTTCCACCCAGAATTCGTCTGTGTCAATAAGCTTTGCTTCTTTCAATTTCATTTCAAGCGGTGTAGGCCAACTTGCCATCAGACTTTGAACAGATGAATATATCTTATACATACCCTCACGACTTGTTAACATCTTGCCAAGATTATCTATAATTCCAAAATCACTAAAACAAGTGTAGTCTCTTATCATTTCATGCTTCAACTCGACCCTCACACTCACTTCTCGCTCTTTTAATGGCGAAATGGTCATCGTTAATTCGAAATTTTTCTCCTTAATTCTGACCGGCTGAGTCTCTTCAAGTTTGTTTTCCAATCTCCCTGCCTTTGGGAGTTTTGGAACAAGCATCACATATAGGAGAATTGCCGTGTTAGCAACCTCCTCATATTCGCCTCCTTCATGATTGTACCTTTCAATACGCTTGTCAAGAATCCTTTTACAAAATACTTTTAGACGTTTTTCAATACGATCTTGTAATGACGGATCAACATCCTTCTTATAATATATATTCAGTTCTATAGCCTCACGACATACGTACTCTCCGAGTTCAGAAAGAGGATGTGATGGCCTCACCTTGCAGCCATTAAATGAAGATAAGTCTGGGTTATAATAGTCGTTAAGCTTTCCTGTTATAACGATGTTTATATCTGGATGCTTCCCTAGAATATCATTCACTATAGCAGATGCTTCTCTTCCTACGACTGGCAATTTCGGAGACAAAATGTTAGACTGAGGCAGGATCTGCTTCAGTTCAGGGACTGGCCATTGACCTTCCTGACAACCAGAGTCAATACAAACCAAAATATTAAGACCACTTCCATCTTCTCTCGCCAAATCATCTTCTAATGCCTCAAGACGCTTTTGCTCCCTATCAGTTTTCACTTGATAGTCTAACCACAGAGCATTTGCCTTACAAAGGGGGAAAAAATCCCATTTCCTACCTTGTACATGAGTTTCACCCTCTATAAACCGTTTCATGTCTTCCCAATAACCACGAAACAACTGCGCTTCTGTGAAAAAATCACTATCTTTGCTCTTAACAGTTATCTTTGCTATATACATAAGACCTGTCAGAGAATGCTTGTCTTTAAAGACCTCAATAGTGATTTCGCCATATTCACGCTCGGGATTCCGAGACACACACTTCTCTACTATCGGTTCAAATGGAAGTAAATCGCTTGATTCCCTTTCCTTTATCAGTTCCTGCAGATTATGCTGCATCTTAGCGATATCAACATCCAACGGATTCAATTCAAAGCCAAAATCCGACGGATTTCTCATAAATTCTCCTCTTGTCATAGCCATCATTATTATCGCTCTATTTGTTCTCAATACAAAAATAGTATATTTTGCTCGCCCCATTATGGGTAACGGGGCGAGCCTCCGTTACTTAATCTTGTTCTTCATTCACATCTATCTCCACACTGGAGTCATAAGAGTTTGTGGCCTTCAGATTAATGACCGGACGGATGAAGTACTCCACTTCCACAGTGTCCTCTATCAGACGCAGAATCTCCTTCGGATCCTTATAGGCCATCGGACTTTCATCGATAGTTCCGGTTCCAACTGATGTAGAATAGACTCCCTTCATCGACTCACGATATTCATCGAGGTCAATCAGTTCCTTAGCATCGGAACGTGATAATAATCTACCGGCACCATGGGGGGCTGAACAATTCCAATCCTCATTGCCCTTGCCACGGGCGATAATCAGACCATCGCGCATATTGAACGGTATCACCAGTTTCTTTCCTGCCGGAGCGGCAACAGCACCTTTGCGCATCATCTTCATCGAGAAATCGATGTAGTTGTGTGTGGTGTAGATCTGCTCAACAACATGGGCCTTCTTACCGCTACCCTCACAGATAGCCTCCATCACCAATTGGTCTATGACCAGATGATTGTACTCAGCGTATGCCTGGGCTACCACCATGTCTGTGATATATCCCTTCATGGCTTCACCAACCAGGTATCCATTGGTCACTCCCTCCTGCTTCATCGCCTCGTTCTTCCAGTACTTCCATACCTTCTGACCGAGATTACGACTACCGCAGTGAACGGTGAAAGCATAATTGCCTTCTGGGGTCATGCCCACCTCAATAAAGTGGTTGCCGCCTCCGACGGTTCCAATGCTGTGATAAAACATGTGTTCCGTCTGCTCGATGCGCTTCATAAAGGCTGTGATACCTTTCTCCGAAACATCCATCGTACTCACCATTTCCGGCCACTGCTGACGAGCTTGCTGAAGCTTTGTCTGCAGATGCTTGTAAAGTTCTGAATGCGGATAGACTGACTTCTGATGAATCGTCATACCGAACTTTACCTTCTCACGAATCAACCGCTCGATGGCAGGATAGTCCTCTGCATTGATAGGCAGATCAGTGATGGCTGTCGATACTGAGCAACCAATGTCACCACCTACATGATCGGGATTCACATGGTCTGTAAACGGTACCGTGAAACCTATCACGATGTCCTTGCCCTCATGAACGTCAGGCATAATCCTAATCTTGGCGCCCTCAAACATCGGGCTGTCCATAAACTGGTACACCAACGAGAGTGCATCGGATTCTATATTGTCGGTGAATATCTTGCAATCCTTGCAATACTTTCCTTTTAACTCTAACATTGTCGTATTCATTTTTCGCCTCCACTAAAAGAGCCATATTGTCAACTTTGGTTCTTATCTCTACGCCAATGATTCTTAATACGACCTTAGTCCTCAATTATTTGAGGTACAGATTGGCAATGTCGTTTGATACCTTACTTATTGAAGTTTCGGATGTTAATAAAAACGTGAATATATAGGTGCAAAAAAGGCATTGGAATCTTGCATATGTCGCAAGAATTGAGTACCTTTATGGTGCAAAACAAAAAGACTCAATATCCCAATG
>JAEEGH010001716.1_pt1 | contig 61946 bp, 56 predicted proteins | sample 9134181 | NCBI WGS metagenome assembly JAEEGH01 (sample SAMN16246544, study PRJNA631951) | gut metagenome | biome: gut microbiome; feature: rumen; material: DP-attached | host: Bos | place: Iran: Karaj | collected 2018-10
GGGGGAAAGAAAAGTCAAGACCTAGAGTTACGTAGCCTGCAAAATCGTGGCCTCACTCGAAAGAAAGTGAAACTCGGCTCCGCCTCAAACAACACTTTCTTTCTTCGCGATTCTCACGATTTCGCGGGCGGCTACTCCACTATGGTCTTTCCCCCAGCCGCCGTATCAAGGGCAGGCGGAAATATTAGTTTTGCAAATAATCTTACTTGATAATTTATCACACTACTGTCCCGTTAAAGTGGGCGAATCGTTCTTAGAAATCGCTGAAATAAAGTCTTATATGAGCAGTTTTGAGAGTCAACGGACTTGGACAAACGCCAATCAGAGAGCTGTTCGATAAGACTTATTTTTATGATGTCAAAGAGCAATCTAGTCCCTTTATTCCGAGGTTTGTTTGATTAATATTTACTCGTCCAAATTTTAACGGGACACTAATGAATTTATCATAAAACTACAGACTGCACGCGCCCCCTCCCTCGCGCTCATAATACGGTCAAATTTTGGTTTATCATTGGTCTAAATTCGGTGATTGATTTCGGTCGGTTCAACCTTACGCCAATCGATACCCAATCGATACCCGATCCTTATCCGAACCAGACTGCGAGGTGGGATCGTGGGTGGGTGAAGGGATAGGGATTAACGGTTAATGTTTAACGGTTAAAGGTTAAGGACTAAGGGACAAAGGACTAAGGGTTAACGGTTAAAGGTTAAGGGTTATGGGTTAAGGATCTCGCGACGACGTAGTTAAACGATAACCGTTAAACATTAACCATTACGAGCAACGGGGCAACGCAGTTAAACGTTAGCCGTTAAACCTTAACCCTGGAAACGATAACCGCCATTGAATCCCAGACACGGAGAGCGTCCAAGATACAATGGCGGCACATACTACACTTATAAGAATGACTGTAAATGCTATTCTTCAAGCAAGTCACAGAACATCAAGCGCGTTCTAAGTTTTCGGGGATATGAGAAACGCTCTGTGCGCTCAGCATCATCCTTGGGTGGTTTGGTGTATAAATCCTCGTCTATCTCGCGAGGGAAAAGAGGAACGAAGTGGTTCTTTTCATAGAAACGGAGCACTTCCGGCTCGTTCTTTGCATCTACAATAGCGAAACGACAACCTGTCTTGTTGTCTTCATCGAGAAACCACATTCTGATGAAGCGAAGCACTGCCGACCCAATACCTTTTCCAGCAAATTCTTCTGCCACGGCAAGGCGACCTATGAGTACGCCCGGATAGCGGGTGAGCATCTTCTCTCGGTTTGTAATCTTCCACATCGCATTACGCCTACTGCTGGGCAAGTCGTAGATACGGATGCTGTCGTTGGAAACGGTAAAACAGGCAACAATAGTACTTGGATCGTCTTTCAGTCGGAAGCAGTAAGACTTACCCATGAGAAACTGGGTATAGTCGAGGGCATCCTGACGGAAAAACTCGTCCATATCCATGTCGGTGCCGCATGTAAAGGGATGGCATGCGTCAATAACCTCTTGCGTGAGCAGCGAAAGGTCGCAATTGGTAAGAAGCCAAGAATAATCCATAGATAGTTAGAAACCAGAACGTTTCAACATCTCGCGCATAGCGACGTATTCAGGGTCTTTCTTGATGTCGCGCTTGGGTCGAGAGGCGTATCGGCGTTCAGCTTCGTCTGCCATATCACGGAATCGACGAGCTTCTTTTCCGTAAAGTGTCGGTATTGCCTTTATTGCTGTTGCCATAGTTATCTATCGTTCTTATTATCAATTTCAATGTTACGCCGTGTGGAGAAGGGAAACGACCCTTGTTCCATGTCACTTGTGTTACTGCTTTAGCGGCGCTCACGCCGCAAAGATACAACTTTTATTTCAATTAATGATAAGATTTATAGAGTTTAACGTGTTTTTTGGGGGAATTGAGGGCAAAAACGGAGGGAATTGAACAGATTTGATAAAAATTGGCACGAAAAATGGCTAATAATCAATAATTATCTATATATTTGCACCATCGAAAGATACTTCGACCTTGAAACCCAAATCTAATACATAAATAAATAGGTATAATCTGACCGTGTCCCTTGGAACTTCGCCGAAACGTCTCAACCACGACCCGATGGCGACAGGAGATTCTTCACCGAATTAGCTCCGCTGACGGTTTCCCGCCTCGGCAAACGTAGCAAACTCCTTGACGAATCCGTTCTGAATGAACATCTTAGGAAAAAGACCTATACAAACAGAGAACTGCGAGCTTCCAAACAAAGCCGCGCAAACAACACTAATAACATGAAACGAATTTCTTATTTCTTATTCAGTCTGTTCGGCCTGTTCTGTTTTTCCTCTTGTGGCCCAGACTTCGACGATTTGCAATACAAGGACACGGAAGAAGGATTATATGTCTATCAGGACGAGCAACCATTCACAGGACAGGTGTCGTGCAAGAATGGTCGCATCAAGATGGAGGTGGAAAACGGTGTGAGCAAAGGCGTGGCTTTCTTTAACCGACGTGGCAAGCTCAGCATCGTCTATCGTGGCAACAAGACGCGCACCTACTACAACGAGAAGGGCGAAGAGATAGACCGTTCACTCTATCACCACTTGTATGCCAAGGATCTGGACGAGATGACCGACAATCTCTACTACTTCAACAACATCTTAAAAAGTCACTCTAAACAACCATAAGATATTGTCCACGATCGACATGCACAGCCCCTCGAGAGGTGGATGGAATGCCGATTTCGGGACGTTACCATAAAAAACATAGAATGATGAAAAAACTAACTTCACTCACCGTTATCTCCCTCTTGGGAACGGGTCTGGCCTTGGCCAATGGTACGAACGGCAGCGACAATTGTTCTGACTCCATCGTCCTGTGGTGCATCGGATGCACCGCCATTCTGTACTTCATTCTCTTCTTCAAACTGTGGTCTATGACCAATACTATCAAGAAGATACAGAAGGGAATCAACAAGGAGGACACTCCCCTGATTGACGAGGAGGTATTCTATCCCTTGCTCCTGAAGGGCGAGAAGGAAAAAGCAAAAGAGTATCTGGACAACGCCGTCATGGCCGACGTTGGTCGCCGCGTCAAATGGGTCCGCGCACAAGATACCATCACCCGCGAGACCTGCACACCACTGGAAAAGCGCGAGGTCAAGATTAAGAAAACGCTTGAGCCTTACTACGAGGCCATCGGATATACTTTCCCCGACGAACTTGTCTCGAAGGAGAATCTGGATATGATTGTCCGCCTGTCGGGCATCAAGAAGAAACGCAAAGAGGATTGAGCCGCAAGGTGGTGAATCCGTTGCGTTGATAGTCAACAACATAAGCAGTACGCAGCAGACTGCTTACCGCACCTCTTACTGCGAACAGAGTTCCAATGGGGGATTCTGTTCGCGGAACATTCAATTCACGAATCCGTCCGACATCAAGAGAGACGCACTTCGTCGGACGACAGGGCATTTGTTACTGGGCTTCGGCTCTGGTTTTGTGGAACAAGAATAGGATAATCGGAAACTAAATATTATACTACTTCTAAAGGAAAGCATTCGGCATGGAGTGAAACAATTTTGGGCATCACTCCACGGGGCATTTCTTTAGATTCTTTCATTATTAACCATTTAATACAACTAACTATGAGAAAATTTTTGTCTGTTATTTTGGGAATGGCCTTAATGGCCTATGGTAGTGTCTTTCTTTCCTCTTGCGGTGATGATGACGATTCAACAGAAGAGTACACCGGCGAGAGTGTCGCCTCCTTCAACGAAGAGGGCAATGTCCTCACCCTGACTATCGACACTAAGGGTGCCTTGTTGCAGACCGAGACTGCGACATTCAACGATAACGGCCATTTGGAGAGTTACATCTGCCGTTACAAGTATGCAAAATCGGCCTTTGCCGACATCGCCTGGGAGGAGTTCGGGAAAACCGACAGCGATCTCCAGGCTACCCGCGATGGCAACACCATCATTGTGGACATGACGTCGAACTACGGCAGCGAGTACTTCACCAAGGAGGTCATCCGCTCGTACTTCCAGGAACGCGTCGAAGCTACCAACAAGAAGAAGTAGCCGTCCCTGCATGGTAATCTATATCGAAGCCGCGACCCCAACCCGGGCCGCGGCTTTAACGATAAAAATAAGCATTTTTGGGTATTGCCCGTTGTCGGGAAAAGCCGTACCTTTGCACCGCAGTTTTCAAAACAAAGCTGCTCGACAATAATGGTTGAACTAACACCGTACGATATAATAGGATTGCAAAGTTTACTGACTTTCAGAGAGGATTATTCATTAGTCCTCTCTTTTTTTTGAACAATCCTGAATTTTGTTCGTTATTCAATATGCAAGTACAAAAGGATCATACACAAGAGCAAATCCTCAAGGCAGCACGCGATGCCTTCCTGACACATGGGTTCTCCAAGACCACCATGCGCGACGTGGCGCATGGTGCAGGTGTCGGATTGAGCAACATCTACAACTACTTCGAAAACAAGGAGGCCATCTTCCGCACCTTGGTTCAACCCCTCATTGACGAGTTGAACCATCTGGCCAATGCACACCACGACCTGCAATATGCCGACCAGTTCATCGACTACCTGCAAGGGAAAGGGGATGACATGTTGAAGAGCCAGACCGACGACTACCTACATCTGGTTCGCTGCTACCGGGACGAGATGCTGCTGCTGTTCTTCAAGGCACAAGGATCATCGTATGAGACGTTCCTGGACGATTTCACAGACAGCTGCACCCGACAGGTCATCGTCTTTATGAAACGCTTTGAAGAACAGCATCCCAACTACAGTTTATCCTGCTCCCCGTTCACCTACCACCTGCACACGGTATGGATGTTCAACCTACTGTGCGAAGTGATAAAATACGACCTAAGCATGACGGAAACGGAACAAGTGGTTCGAGACTTTTTGAGGTTTGAATATATTGGTTGGAGGGATCTTATCAACAGATAAGGTCCCTTTTTCTTTGTATTCTGAACAAAACGGAACGTTGTTCGTTATTCGGAAAGGAAGTACAAGAAGACAAATAGAGTTGATTTTCCCTTTGGGTCATTAAAATAGTAACTTCCCGACAGACTATTTCAATCGTCTTTATCTCCCTTATCTTCTTTAACTTCTTTATCTTCCCCCCACCCTCCTTCGTTCACCATTTACAAACATAACATATAAATAAAGAAAATGAAATTAGAGAAAATCAATGGGCAGTATGAAAAGTTTGCCCAAAAGTTAATGCGCTGGCGTTGGGCCACCCTGGGTCTCTTCGCCGGAATTATGGTATTGAGTGTGATTGGCATGTCGCACATGGTGACAGAGACCTCGTTCGACGACTATTTCCTGAAGGACGACCCGATGTTGGTCAAGACCAACGAGTTCAAGGCGCAGTTCGGCAACGACTATTATATCGGTGTGTTGACCGAATGCGACAATCACTTCACGCAGAAGAACTTGACGCTGCTGCGCCAACTCTCCAACGAATTGCTCGACAGTCTAACCTACGCCGAAAAAGTCACCTCCATCACCGACATCGAGTTCATGTTGGGCAACGCCGACGGCATGACCATCGAACAGATTGTGCCTGAGGAGATTCCCGCCGACGGATCGGCCCAGATGGACAGCATCCGAATGCGCGCCTACAGCAAACCTCCTGTGGCGCGGAAGTTGGTGACTGCCGATGCACGCAACTCGTGGATATTGGTGAAACTCAGGGCATTCCCCGAAGATTCGGTGTGGCACAAGGAGGGCAACGTCTCGCCCGAGATGATCACCGGACGGGAGGCATTCAACATCATCAGCAAACCTCAATACGCTGCCCTTCATCCCAAAGGCACGGGTATGCCCTTTGTGGAGGCGCGCAAAGTGGAATATATCGGCCATGAGATGAGCCGACTGATGATGTGGTCCACCATCATCTGCCTGATAGTGATGATGTTAATGACTTGGTCGCTGCGCGGCATGGTGGCACCGCTGATTGGTGTCGTCGGAGGATTGTTCATCACTTACGGCATTGCCGGAGCCACGGGTATGTATGTGGATAGCACGGTGTTGATGGTGCCGACCATCCTGGCTTTTGCCGTCTCCATTGCCTATAACATACACATCTTCTCCTACTTCCGGAGCCGCATCCGGGTGCATGGCCAACGTAAACGCGCTGTGACTGAGAGCCTGAGCGAGATCGGTTGGTCCATGACCTTCTGCGGACTGACGACGATTGTCTCTTTGTTGTCGTTCCTCGTCGTCCCCATCCGCCCTATGCAATGCACGGGCATCATCAGTTCGATGAGTGTTTTCTTTGTATTGCTCACCACGTTGATTGTGACGCCGGTGCTCCTCTCGTTGGGCAAAGACAAACAACCGCAACCCAACGTAACCGAGGACACCGACACCCGCATGAGCGGTTGGTTGGTCCGCGTGGGCGACTTCACCTTGCGCCACAACCGCAGCGTGAGCAGTGTGTTCGCTGTTATCTGCGCCCTCCTGTGTGTCGGACTGACCAAGATTGAGCCTTCGTTCGACATCGAGAAGACCATGGGCAGCACCGTACCTTACGTGAAGGAGGTGATGCAAGTGGGTCATTCTCAACTGGGTTCGCTCTATTCGTACGACCTGGTGATGGAGTTCGACAACGACGACGAAGCCAAGCAACCGGAGAACCTGCGCCGACTGGAGCAACTGACTGAACGCATTGAATGTCTGCCACTTACCAAACGAACCACGTCGATTCTCGATATCTTGAAAGATTTGAACCAGACGCTCAATTCGGGCGATTCGGCCCGCTACCGCATCCCCGAGACCGAGGAGGAGGTGGCTCAGATGATGTTGCTCTACGAAAATGCCGGCGGCACGGAGTCGGAATATTGGACGGACTACGACTACCGCCGTCTGCGCCTGATGGTGGAGATGGAGGACTTCAACTCGGCCGAAGTGGAACGCGAACTGGCTGAGATAGACCGTTTTTCCAAAGAAATCTTCCCCAACGCGCACATCACCGCCGTCGGCAATATCCCGCAATACACCACGATGATGCAATACTTGGTACGCGGACAGATGCTGTCGTTTGTCCTCTCCATCCTCATCATCGGCATCATCCTGATGATTTCCTTCCAGAGCATCCGCGTAGGACTTATCGGCTTGATACCCAACCTGATGCCTGCCGTCTTTGTGGGTGGCTACATGGGCTGGATGGGCATCCCGTTGGACATGATGACCGCCACCCTGTTGCCTATGATGCTGGGTATGGCAGTCGATGACACGATTCACTTCATCAACCACTCCAAACTGGAGTTCGACCGCTCGATGGGTCAATACACCGACAAGACCAAAGAACACTACCTCTTCACCATCCGACGCACCTTCCGCGTGGTGGGAGTGGCCATTGTCACTACGTCGGTCATCGCCTCTGCCGTCTTCTCCAGCTTTGTGGTTTCGGACTGCAACATGTGCCACAACTTTGGTCTGTTGGCCATCATCGGCATCCTCTCGGCACTGGCGGCCGACATCTTCATCACCCCTATCCTAATCAGCAAGTGCAAGGTGTTCGGGAAATGAGGGTTAAAGGTTGTAAGGTTATGAGGTTGTGAGGTTGTAAGGTCAGGGGTTAAAGGTTAATTCCGAATACTCCGAGTACTCTGAATACTCCGATTACTCCGAAAACCAAAACGATAACGAAAACGAAAAACGTTAACCGTTAAACATTAACCATTAAACGTTAAACATTAAACGAAAAAAACTATGAAAAAGATACTTCTTATTCTCCTGTCTGTCTGCCTGTTAGGCACGACCGAGATGATGGCCCAGATGCCAACGGGCCGCGATGTGATGTTGCGAGTCAAGAACCGCCCCGATGGTGAGACCCGCCAGTCGGAAATGGAGTTGACCCTCGTCAAGAAAAACGGCAACAAACGTGTCCGCAAACTGACCTCCTGGGCCATGGACGAAGGTCCCGACTGCAAGAAAGTGATGTACTTCACCTACCCGGGCGACGTCAAGGGTACGGGTTTCCTGACGTGGGACTACGACGACATGAACCGCGACGACGACAAGTGGCTCTACCTCCCGGCCATGAAAAAGACACGCCGCATCAGTGGGGCATCGTCCAAGACGGACTACTTCATGGGCACCGACTTCACCTATGGTGACATGGGTGGCCGCAACGTCGATGAAGACAAACATGAACTGCTGCGCCAGGAGGAGCGTGACGGACACCGCTGCTGGGTGGTCAAGTCTGTTCCTGTCGATAAGCGCGAGGTCTATAGTTACAAGGTGACGTGGGTGCGCCAGGACTGCGACGTGGTGGTCTATGCCGAGTACTACGACAAGAACAATGCCCTTCACCGAGTCTTCAAGGCCAGCAACATCTGTCAGGTGCAAGGTTTCTGGACCACACTCACCCTCGAAATGACCAACGTACAGACAGGTCACAGCACACTCATGACGATGCAGAACCCGCGTTATGACATGAGCATCGACAAGTCGCTCTTCACCGTCGCCAAACTCGAACAAGGACTATGAGACGATGTTTCTTGCTCTCGGCAGCCCTCGCCTTGGTCGCTTCTACCCTATGGGCGCAGACGGAAGAATCGGCCATACAGGTATCTGTACGAGGGTTTGCCGACACTTATCATGCCGTAAGGACGGAGGCGCCAAACGACTGGATGTCGTCGCGCACCCGTCTGCGCGGCGAGGTCAATGTGTCGCACGGCTCGGTCGGATTGTTCACGTCGGCCAATGTGATCTACAATGCCGTGGTGCCCGACCGCTCGGGTTTCTCCCTGCGCGAATGTTACTTGTCGTACAACAACCCTCACATCGAGGTGCGCGCTGGCCGACAGATCATCACGTGGGGCGTGGCGGACGGTCTGCGACTCACGGATGTCATCTCGCCGATGGATTACTCGGAGTTTCTGGCACAGGATTATGACGACATCCGTGTGCCCGTCGGAGCTCTTCGCACACGCCTGTCGGGTTCCAGTTGGCAACTTGACCTCGTGGCGGTACCCATCGCCCAGTTCTTTGTCCTGCCCACCGACAGTACCAACCCGTGGTCCATCGGTTCCCTCCCTCCCATCGAAGAACCCTCCCGACGGCTGCATTACATGGAATATGGGGGTCGATTCTCGGTCTTCCTGTCGGGTATCGACTTCTCCCTATGCGCCCTGCACACGTGTCAGAAGACCCCGTCGTTCCACCAAGGGCGCTGGTGCTACCGACGCATGGGGCTGGTGGGGGGCGACATCTCAGTCCCTGTAGGCCAACTCGTTGTGCGCGGCGAAGTGGCAAGTACGCTCTATGACGAAGGGGGCACACAAGCCCTCCTGGGCATCGACTGGTATATGCCGGGCAATTGTACACTCTCGGCACAATATGCTCACCAACTGCTTCGGCAGGGGACTCACCGCAACTCGGGATTGGCCACTCTGCGCCTCTCCAAAGAGCGGACCGATGTGGGTCTCACACTCCAGACGTTTGCCTATGTCGATGTCTCCGAAGGTGGTATCTTCGACCGCAGCAGTGCCGACTATGCCCTCACGGACCAACTTCACCTGCTGCTGGGCTACGACCTCTTCCATGCCAAACGGGGTCAATTTCGGGTCTATCGACACAACTCGGAGGCATGGTTGAAGATGAAGTATAGTTTCTGACGATACGCAAAAATGGGTCGAGGGAGGGTCGTGGAGGGTTTGTCGTTGGAACGAAACTCGCTTTGCAACCCACTTGCAATCTTTTCGCTTTACCTTTGTCCCCAGCAAAAGATAAAACGAGACATTATGGAAGATAAGATTAAAAGTTCGTACAAGTTCAGCAAGAGTTTCTATGATGACGCTATCACCCAGAGCAAGTGGTGGAGCCGCCTCTACTTCAAACTGCTTTGGGGCGACGTGGACGACAACGAGATTGCCCGTCGCGTACTGAGTTGGATACCAGACGATTTCACAGGCAAGTTGCTCGACGTTCCTGTCGGCACCGCTGTATTCACCGCTGCCAAATACCAGCGTATGGAGCAGGCCGACATCACTTGTCTGGACTATAGCCAGGACATGTTGATGCAAGCCGAACAGCGTTTCCGGACAGCCAATATCCGTAACATCAAGACCATGCAAGGCGATGTGGGCAACCTACCATTTGCCGACGAGACGTTCGACATCGTACTGTGCATGAACGGGTTGCATGTCTTCCCCAACAAGGAGAAAGCCTATGCCGAGATTCTGCGCACGTTGAAACCGGGAGGTCTGTTCCTCGCCTGCTTCTATGTGAAAGGGGAGAAAAGGACCGCCGACTGGTTGGCACGGACTGTCATGACGCGCATGGGATGGTTCACTCCCCCTTTCGACACTGCCAACGACGTTCGCCATCGGCTAGAGCACTACTGCGACCTACTCGACTTCCAAGTCGAAGGCGCCATGCTCTACTTCCGAGCCAAGAAGAAATAATCGCCGACGTCCATTAAAGGGCACCGACAACAACACAGGAACTTTGTTACTGACAATTTAAAACAAAAGCCGCGGCCTTTGGGGGTCGCAGCTTTTGTTTTGTAAAGGGGTTGAACAGCAATTAGTTGTTCTCTGGACGGAGCTTACGAACGGTGACAGCGGTCTGCCACATCTCAGACTCGCGGAGAGCCTTGAGTTCCTTCTCCAGACCCTCACGATAGTCGGGCTTAGAGTTGGCGTCGATAGAAATCTGAGCCTCGTTGCCGAGCTTGACGCTCATGTAGAGCCACTGACAGATAGGCTTGATGGCATCGTGGAAACGTGGGAACCAGTCCAATGCACCACGCTGAGCGGTGGTTGAACAGTTGGCGTACATCCAGTCCATACCGTTCTTGGCGAAGAGTGGCATGAGCGACTGAGTGAGCTCCTCGACGGTCTCGTTGAAGGCCTCTGATGGTGAGTGGCCATTCTCACGAAGAACTTCGTACTGAGCCAAAAGCAAGCCCTGGATAGCACCCATCAAAGAACCACGCTCGCCGGTGAGGTCGGAAGTAGCCTCGCGCTGGAAGGTAGTCTCGAACATGTAACCAGAACCGATACCGATGCCGAGAGCCAAGGTACGATCCATGGCACGACCTGTAGCATCCTGATATACAGCGTATGAAGAGTTGAGGCCACGACCCTCGAGGAACATGGTACGGAGTGAGGTACCAGAACCCTTAGGAGCAACCATGATAACGTCAATATCCTTGGCAGGAACACAACCGGTGCGGTCGTTCCAAGTGATGGCAAAGCCATGAGAGAAATAAAGAGCCTTGCCAGGAGTGAGACACTTCTGGAGTGTTGGCCAAACGCTCATCACAGCAGCATCAGAAAGGAGACACATAACGATGGTAGCCTTCCGTGCAGCCTCCTCGATGCCGAAGAGGGTCTTGCCTGGCACCCAACCGTCGGATACGGCCTTGTCGTAGGTCTTGCCTGGACGCTGACCCACGATAACGTTGAAGCCATTATCGCGCAGGTTCAGTGACTGACCTGGGCCCTGTACACCATAACCGATAACTGCGATAGTCTCGTCCTTCAAGATTTCACGAGCCTTGTCGAGAGGGAACTCCTCGCGGGTCACTACGTTTTCGATGACGCCGCCAAAATTCATTTTTGCCATGATTTTGTTGTTTAAAGTTGGTTATTATAATTGTTGTTTATATTTCAAATATTGCAGAGAAGGGAGATAAGGAAGTTAAAGAAGTTAAAGGAGATAAAGACGTTTGTTGTAATGGGCTAAAACATTATTAAACGATAACCGCTAAACGTTAACCCTAAACCAGAATCCCTTAACCCTTAAACTTTAACCCTTACATCGTCTTCTGCGAATCTTCTTCTCGTTGTGTCAAGTATTGGTCAAGATGTTCGACGCAAGACTTGGTGATGGCGATGCGACCAGAACGGACGAACTGGAGCACACAACCGAGGTCGTTCAGGCAACGGAAGAACTCCAAAATATCGTCGGTGATGCCTGTCTTCTCGACCGTTGTGAAGGTTGGATTGACCTCAACGATGCGAGCGTCGAAACGTCGAACGATACGCGATATCTCCTTGTCGGCCAAGACGGAAGGGGTGGAGAGCTTGAGCAACGAGGTTTCGAGGATGAAGATCTCGTCATCGACAAAACAGTTGGCCTGGAGGACGTCAATCTTTTTCTCTATCTGCTTGACCAACATCTCGGCCATCTCGCGCTTGCAGTAGCAAGTAATCGTATATTTATGTACGCCTGGAGTGCTGCTGGCACAAACATTGAGACTCTCGATGTTGACCTGTCGGCGAGTAAAAACGGCAGTAATCTGGTTGAGGATACCGGCGTAGTTCTCGGAGTAGATAATCAAAGTATAGAGCGTCAGACCGGCATGACTCTGGTTGAGCAAGGAACCCTCTTTGCCTGGGGTAGCAGGGGCCACGACGGCATTCTTGGAGAATCGCTCATGATAACCACTTGCTTTCTCGTCCTCGGCCAGCGTGGCAGCGCGCTCGCGATAGAGGTTCTTCTCGTAAGAGTTACGGTCAATGGCAGCGGCGGCCAACACAGCGGCATCGAGAGCCTCCTGAGCTGGGTCTATCTCATTGTCATTCTGACCATTGCAATTACGCGGACAAGTATTGCAATCGCCGCACTCGGCAGCTCCATATTTCTTTTCTTGTTCCATAATATACTCTTACTTAACCTCTAACAACATTTCATCTACATTACCGCCTGGAGGAGTCATTGGCAAGACATTGTCCTCCTCCATCACGGCACACTGCAACAGGAACGGACCCTTGGTGTCCAACATCTCGCGGATGGCAGCATCCAAGTCCTTGCGTTCCACGACAGTACGGCAAGGGATATTGTAGCCCTCGGCAATCTTCTCGAAGTCGGGGTTGCACATCGGCGTGAACGAATAGCGCTTGTTGAAGAACATATACTGCCACTGACGGACATTGCCCAAGTAGTTGTTATTGAGCAAGATCATCTTGACGGGACATTGCTGTTCCATGATGGTACCCAACTCCTGGATGGTCATCTGGAAGCCACCGTCGCCACAGAACATACAAACCGTGCGGTCGGGTGCACCAAAAGTAGCTCCGATGGCTGCTGGAATGCCGAATCCCATCGTGCCGCAACCTCCACTGGTAACTACCGAATGAGGCTTGGTGAACTTGAAGTAACGGCAGCCGAACATCTGATTCTGACCGACATCGGTGACAAGGATAGCCTCGTTATTGGCGGCTTCACTCACCTTGCGTACAATCTCTCCCATCAAGAGGGGTCCCTCCTTCGGATAAAGGGCAGGTTCGATGACCTTATTATATTCCTTCTCGGCGTAGGGCTTGAATCCAGCAATCCACTGTTCGTGCTTGGTAGCATCGACCAACTTAGCAACGGAAGCCAGGGTCTGTTTGCAATCGCCCAACACCGCCAAGTTGACTTTGACGTTCTTGTTGATCTCCGATGGGTCAATCTCGAAGTGAATGATCTTAGCCTGCTTCGCGTAAGTGGTCAGATTGCCTGTCACACGGTCGTCGAAACGCATACCCACCGCGATGAGCAAGTCGCATTGGTTGGTCATCACGTTCGGACCGAGGTTGCCGTGCATACCCAAACGACCCATGTTCAACGGATGGTCTGTAGGGGCAGCCGAGAGTCCGAGGAACGTTGTTCCGAAAGGAATCTGTGCCTTCTCGCACAAGGCCAAAAGTTCGGGTTGCGCATTGGCCAACTCAACACCTTGACCCACCAACATGAAAGGTTTGACGCTCTCGTTGATCATCTTGGCAGCCTGTTCAATGACACCCTCAGCAGGCTCAGGCACAGGCACATACGAACGGATGAAGTTGACCTTCTGTGGCTCATACTCGATGAGGGCGGTCTGTGCGTTCTTGGCAAAATCGAGCACGACCGGACCGGGGCGACCCGACTTGGCGATATAGAAAGCACGCGCCACGGCCCAAGCTATATCTTCGGCGCGACGAATCTGGAAGTTCCACTTCGTGATTGGTTGGGTAACACCCACCACATCGACCTCCTGAAAGGCATCGGTACCCAACACGGAAGCACCTACCTGACCGCAAATGACGACCAAAGGAGTAGAGTCAATCATCGCATCGGCCACACCCGTGATGGTGTTCATGGCACCAGGACCCGAGGTGACGATGCAGCAACCCACCTTGCCACTCACTCGGGCATAACCCTGAGCGGCATGTACTGCTGCCTGCTCATGGCGCACCAAGATGTGGTTCAATGTCTTCTTGTGATCATAGAGTGCATCGTAGGTTGGCATGATCGATCCGCCAGGATATCCGAAAAGGACATCGACGCCCTCATGCTCCAAACTACGCATCAAAGCTTCTGCTCCGCTGATACGTTCGACCCCCTCCCGGCCTCCCCGAGGGGAGGAGTTTTTTCCAGTCTGGACGCTCGATGGTTGAGTGCTGTTATCCTTCATTCATTTCTAATATTAAGCACTTGCGAATTTTATCCAAGACACTATCCATATTGAATAGCACCTCATTATTGGTGAAACGCAAGATTTTATAACTATTACTTTTCAAAAAATCGTCTCGATACTCATCCCAAAGTTGTTGCTTCTCTTGAGAATGATAGGCTCCATCCACTTCGATGATGAGTTTCTTGTCCAAGCACACAAAATCGGCTATATACTTGCCTATAATATGCTGTCGGTTGAACTTAACTCCTAACTGACTCCCTCGAATGAAATGCCACAATAGTTGCTCTGCTTCCGTTGCATGCTGCTTATTCTCTTTTGCGAACTCATGCAACAAAGAATAATATAGCGGATCAGCAACTTTGTATTTCATATTCTAATTACAAAAGAGTAAAATCGTCCAACCAGTGTCCGACCTCTTTTGGTAACTTTCTCACTCCTCCCCTCGGGGAGGCAGGGAGGGGGTCGTTATTCAATTATTCTCACTCCTCCCTTATCGGCGCTGCTCACGCTTTGGGCATAGGCACGTAAAGCCTTGCTGACCACGCGTTTACGCTTGAGTGGTTGCTGTGGACGGGCAGCCAATTCCTCGTCCGAGAGTTTGACGTTGATGCTGCGCGATGGGATGTCGATAACGATGATGTCACCATCCTTAATCTTGCCGATGTTGCCACCGGAAGCAGCTTCTGGACTGATGTGGCCGATAGAGAGACCCGACGTACCGCCTGAGAAACGGCCATCAGTGATGAGGGCACACTCCTTGCCCATGTGCATGGACTTGATATAGGAGGTTGGATAGAGCATCTCCTGCATACCTGGACCACCCTTCGGACCCTCGTGAGTGATGACTACGCAGTCGCCTTTCTTGACCTTGCCACCGAGGATGCCTTCGCAAGCATCTTCCTGACTGTCAAAGACAACGGCAGGACCCTCGAAGTGCCACAACTCGGGTGCAACGCCGGCCGTCTTGACCACGCAGCCGTCTTGTGCGATGTTGCCGAAGAGTACCGCCATGCCACCGTCCTTGGTGTAGGCATGTTCGATGTCGCGGATACAACCATTCACGCGGTCGGTGTCAAGGCTTGGCCATTGGGTATTCTGACTACCCATGACGGTCGAGAACTTTCCACCAGGAGCGGAAGAGTAGATGCGCTTGGCTTCGGGGTCGATAGTATCACCCGTGATGCTGTATTTCTTGATATCTTCGCCAAGGGTAGCACCATTGACGCGCTTGCAAGAGAGGTCGAGCAAATTGCCTTTGGCCAACTCACCTAAGATACCGAGGATACCGCCGGCGCGGTTCTCCTCCTGAATGCTGTACTTCTGCCAGTTAGGCGCCAACTTACAGAGGAAAGGCACCTTTCGGCTCAAGGCATCAATGTCCGACATCTTGAAATCGACCTCTGCCTCCTGAGCCACAGCCAAAAGGTGGAGCACGGTGTTGGTCGATGCTCCCATAGCAATATCCAACGTCATGGCATTGAGGAAGGCCTGACGGGTAGCGATACTGCGAGGCAGGACACTCTCATCGCCCTCCTCATAATATTTAAAGGCATTCTTGACAATCAGTTTGGCTGCATCCTTGAAGAGCTGGATACGGTTGGCATGAGTGGCAAGAATGGAACCGTTGCCTGGCAACGATAGTCCGATAGCCTCGGTCAGGGAGTTCATCGAGTTGGCGGTAAACATACCCGAGCAGGCACCACAACCCGGACAAGCCGAGTGCTCCACAATGTCCAACTCCTCGTCGCTGACGGTAGGGTCACCGCCTTTGATCATGGCGGTGATGAGGTCGGCATTCTCGCCATTCACCTTACCTGCCTCCATCGGACCACCGCTACAGAACACGGCAGGAATGTTGAGTCGCATGGCGGCCATCAACATACCGGGAGTCACCTTGTCGCAGTTGGAGATACAGATCATAGCATCGGCCTTGTGGGCATTGACCATATACTCCACCGAGTCGGCAATCACGTCGCGCGACGGCAAGCTATAGAGCATACCGTCATGACCCATGGCAATACCATCGTCCACGGCAATGGTATTAAACTCAGCGGCATAGCAACCAAGTTTCTCGATCTCGGCCTTGACTATCTGACCGATTTCGTGCAGGTGGGTATGTCCTGGAACAAACTGTGTAAAGGAATTGACAATGGCAATAATAGGTTTGCCGAACTGCTCTCTCTTCATACCATTGGCTACCCACAAGGCGCGGGCGCCAGCCATACGACGACCTTCGGTGGTCTGGGCACTACGGAGTTGTATCTTCATTTCAGGATAATTTAGGGCCGACAGATTGCACCAAGACACTTAATTTAATAACGCAATGGCAATCATCGGCTATATGCCTCTAATTATTATTCACTTTTTATTCGCTCACCCATTTGTGATGCAGTTCGCAAAGATAACAATTATATTTCAATAACTGACAAAAAAATGTCAGAAAAATAACTTTTCCCGACATTTTTCTTTTATTTTGCCTAAAAATACCATCAAAATGCGACTAATTCTTCCCTATAGCATCAATTTTTGTGCAATATCGGTTGGCAGTTCTTCCACGTAATGCGTCACCATGATGAGGGTCTTGTCCGGTCGCTGACAGAATGCACCTATCACGGCCCGTACCAGATTTCGGCGATAGGTATCCAGACCGTGCAACGGTTCGTCCAATATCAAGAGGGCGGGGTCTTTGACAAAGGCACGTGCCAACAGACAGAGACGTTGCTCGCCGGCCGACAGGGTCAGGAAAAGCCGGTCCTGCAAGTGCTCAATGCCAAACACACGCATCCACAATCGGCACACTTCCACCTGTTCGGGACGCGGTTTCTTGTAGAGGCCGACCGAATCATGCAGACCCGATGCCACGATGTCGATGGCCGGGCGGTTCTCTTTGTAGGCTCGATGGAACTCGGGCGACACGAAACCGATGTGTTTCTTGATTTCCCAGATACTCTCGCCCGTACCGCGACGACGGCCGAAAAGACTGATGTCGCAAGCGTAAGCGGCTGGATGATCGGCACATATCAAACTTAACAAAGTCGATTTGCCGGCACCATTCCTACCCTGCAAGGCCCATTTCTCGCCTCGCCGTACCGTCCAATTCAACCCATTGTAAAGCACCCGTTCGGTATCGGGCAATGGCAGACTCAGGTCTCGGATAGAGATAATCTCGTCGGTCTCACTGCCGTCTTCCGTCAGGTTCGCCATCGGATGAACTGGCAAGTCGAGTATCGCTTTTCGCAATTCATCAGTCAGCAGACTTGCCGGCGCACTCTTGAAGTCGGGCAACGTTGCAAGATACTCGGTACGTGTCTGTTTCTCACCCACTTGCATATCGGCCACCTGCACCACATGCGTGATATACTCAGGCACACTGTCCAACATGGACAACACCATGATAATCTGCACCTGATGCTCTTCGACCAGTCGGCGGAAGAATCCATCCAACTGCTCGCGCATCGGAGCATCCAACCCAATGAACGGATTATCGACAATGAGCACCTTGGGCTGCTTGATCAGGTACTTAAACAACTGATAACGACGCATCTCGCCGCTCGACAGCAGCACCATACGCTTCTGGAGCAACGGACGCATCTGGAAAGTGTCCAACAACGGATTGGCCAGGAACTCGGCATCATCCTCGGCACCCGCCTCCCGCGCCTCTTCTTCGGTCAGACCATGTCCTGCGGCACGTGCCTCGTCGGCCGAAAGTCCTGTGGCTGAGACATTTCCCGATGCCAAAGCGCGTTTCAACACCGCCGACACCAGTGGCGACTCATCTCGGTCCTGCGAGTTGAAACGCTGCTGGAAATAATAGGGTTTCTCGACCGACCCCAAGGCATCCTCGAATGTCAGCTGGACGATGTTGCCATACGCCGACGGCTTGACGCCAGGACCAAAATCATACGTCAACGTACCCTGCATCAACAGGTTCTTACCTGTCAACAAGTCAACGAGGCAACTCTTGCCCCCTCCGTTCGGTCCCATGATGGCGATATGTTCGCCCTCCCCGAGACAGAAGTTGACGGGTTGCTTCATCCGCGTCTGTGGCATTCTGCCCAACGCATCGGTCAATAGAATCTTCGACATCGTTAACCAAGAGGTTAAAGTTATTAGATAACAATTACAAATTACTAATTACAAATTACTTACTATTCCTACGACACTAAATTTCTCCCCTCTGTGAGGTTCGGTTGAAGTCTTCCAGCAACTGTCCAATCCCCTCCCCTTTTTGGGAGGCTGGGAGGGGGTCCTTCAAAAAATGCCCCCTATTCATTCAATAGAGGGCATTTTATGTTCAGACATGATTGTCTATAGGTTGTTTGAGGTCAACTTCGCCATGGTCGGCATCCTTGACCTTGTACTGTAAGAGTTCCATGCTTTGGTCGGGCACCAGGTGCAGACCGAAGCCGAAACGCCATTTCCATTTCCAAAGCTGAGAGAACAGGCCTCCCTTCTTCAGGAACGCTGCAACGAACGGGTGGACGTGCAGGTAGAATTTCTTCACTTTCAATTCGTTAGTCAAGTAGTCGAGCTTCGACTCCAACATCTCGGGAAAGAGGATAGAGGGCTTGACCACATGCTTACCGCCACACACAGGGCAAGACTCTGCCGTCTGGACGTCCATCACAGGACGCACACGCTGACGCGTGATCTGCATCAGACAGAACTTGCTGAGTGGCAGGATGTTGTGCTTGGCTCGGTCCGACTGCATCAGCGTCTTCATGTGCTGAAAGAGTTGCTCTCGATGCTCAGCGGTACCCAGGTCGATAAAGTCGATGACAACGATACCTCCCATATCGCGGAGTCGCATCTGACGGGCAATCTCGTCGGCGGCAGCCAAATCTACAGCCAGGGCATTCTCCTCCTGATCGTCGGCCTGACGACTGCGGTGACCACTGTTGACGTCGATGACGTGCAGTGCCTCGGTATGTTCGATGATGATGTAGGCGCCTGCCTTGCAGGAGACGGTTTTACCCAACGACGACTTGATCTGTCGGGTCACATCGAACTTATCCAGAATGGGTAATTCACCCTCGTAGAGGTGAACCACGTTTGCCTTTTCAGGGGCTATCAGATGGACATACTCCTTTATCTGAGTGAACGTGGCTGGGTCGTTAACCCAGATGTTCTCGAACGATGGGTTGAAGATGTCGCGAAGTAATGCCACAGCACGGCTGGTCTCCTCATAGATGAGTGACGGCAGCTGGCCTTTCATGAATTTTTGCATCGATTCTTCCCATCGGTGCATGAGCGCGGACATTTCCTGTTCGAGGTCCTCGGCGGCGGCTCCCTGTGCGGAAGTACGTATGATTACGCCGAAACTCTTAGGTCGTATCCCATTGATGATCTGCTTGAGGCGGTTCTTCTCTTCGCTCGATTTGATTTTCGCGGACACCGAAACCTTGTTCTGGAAAGGCATCAGCACCATGAAGCGGCCAGGAAGACTGATCTCGCTTGTCAGGCGCGGTCCCTTTGTCGAAATAGGCTCTTTGGCTATCTGTACCAATATCTCCTGCCCTTGTTGCAAGACGTCCGAGACGGTGCCATCCTTTTCGAGGTCCGGCTCGGCCTTTACCTTGTCTATCGGGAGCAGATGTTTGCGGTCAGAGAGCTGCTGCTTGACGAACTTGGCCATCGTCTTGAAGTGAGGGCCAAGGTCCTGATAGTGAATAAATCCCTCCTTTTCATATCCCACATCGACGAAAGCGGCGTTCAGTCCCGGCATCAGTTTTCGAACCTTAGCCAGATAGATGTTACCCACCGAGAAAGAGGCGTTCTGCGACTCGCGCTGGTATTCAGCCAGTCGCCCGTCCTCCAGAAGACCGATAGTAATCTCCTTCGGTTGCACATCGATGACGACTTCTCTTGTCATGCGTGTTCAAAATTAGGGATTAACGAAACAGGGGTACACACGTGCACCCCTGTCTAAGATCAATGCTTATGGCGATTCTTGCGCAAACGCTTTTTACGCTTGTGCACTGCCATCTTATGACGCTTGTGCTTTTTACCGTTTGGCATAGCTGTACGTTAATTTAAAAATGGTTAAACGATATTTTTTATTTCTTAATCTTCATCATCCTGTATGTCAAGATCACCACTCACGCGACCCATGAAGCTCTTAGCTGGCTTGAACGCTGGGATATTGTGAGCTGGGATAATGATTGAACGCTCTTCCTTGATGTTACGAGCGGTCTTGGTGGCACGCTCCTTGATGATGAAGCTACCGAAGCCACGCAAGAATACAGGCTGGCCATCAACCAAAGAATCTTTAACCTTCAACATAAACTGCTCAACTACAGTCAAAACGGTCTCTTTATCAAGTCCAGTTTCTTTAGCAATCTTGGCTACAATTTCTGCTTTTGTCATAATTATATAGTACTTAATTAATATCCAGAATTTTTAATTCGGCTTGCAAAGATACTGCTATTTTTCGAATTTACAACTATTTCCTTGTATTTTTTTCAAAAAAAACTTATCTTTGCGTCTGAAAATGGTCAAATTGCCAACTCAAAATCAATAATCCAATGGACATTAGCCAATTCCTCCAGGTTTGGTACTCCGAAAACCGACGTCTTCTGCCCTGGCGCGAGACGCGTGATGCCTACCGAATCTGGCTTTCCGAAATCATTCTCCAACAGACGCGCGTGGCGCAGGGGTTGGACTACTACAACCGCTTTGTCCAGTGCTACCCCACGGTGCAGGCGCTGGCAGCAGCGTCGGAAGACGATGTCCTCAAACTCTGGCAGGGATTGGGATACTACAGCCGCGCCCGCAACCTGCACAAGACGGCACGCGCCGTCGGCGACCAGCCCTTCCCCACCTCCTATGCCGACCTGCTCCGCTTGCCTGGCATCGGCCCCTACACCGCTGCCGCCATTGCCAGTTTCTCGGCCGACGAGGCGGTCGCCGTGGTGGATGGCAATGTCTATCGCGTCCTGTCCCGCCTCTTTGACCTCGACCTACCCATCGACAGCACCTCGGGGCAGAAGTATTTTCAGCAACTGGCCACGGAGTTGTTAGACCGACGTCACCCCGCCCTGCACAACCAGGCCATCATGGAGTTCGGCGCCTTGCAATGCACTCCCACCTCTCCCCTCTGTCCGACTTGCCCCTTGGCCGACAAGTGCCTTGCCCTGCAACGCGGCACCATCGCCCAACGTCCCGTCAAGGCGGGCAAGACCAAGGTGCGCGACCGGCACCTACATTATTATTTATTAAAGGAGGGCGACCGCCTCTGGGTGCACCAACGCGGTGCCGGCGACATCTGGCAAGGACTGTGGGAGTTCTACGTCGTGGAGGAGGGCGTCGAGGATGATGCCGCCACGCGATTGAAACTGCCTGCCGACAAGGCCGCTTTCACCCTCCGTCACCTCCTCTCGCACCAGCGTCTGACCTGCGACTTCCATATCGTCCACATCGACCAGACATTGACCTCACTCCCCTCCGACTACATCCTCCTTTCGTGGGAAGAATGGCAGAAAAAAGCGGTTGCGAAACCCATTTTTGATGCCAACCGCCGTTTTTCGGCGCTGTTTTCTGCAAAATAGCGCAATTTTTTGAGAAAATACCCCTAAAATGTTGCACTCTAACAAAAAACAACCTATCTTTGTAGCGCAATCCTACCAGGTAGGTTGTTACTACTGTCTGATGCTAAAACCAGCGTCCATGATACTCACACATACCATGCCCCCCGAACGATTGCTCCCCGTCCCCTCCATCCACCGCTCTTGCTGTTGAGCTGCGAAGGAGTCGCGATAGACCTTCTCCCTTTTTTCTCCCTTTTAAAGGTAGCAAAAAGGCAGCAACTCAGGAGAAACTCAACCGAAGGTCAACGGAAGCATAAGGGGAACATAATAGGGTCATAATAGGATCATAACTGGCACACGGCAGGAAGGCAACAACGCGGGGAGTTGCATTATTCACAGGAAACAACTAAAAACCGATTTAATATCAACAAATTTCAATCATCTTAAACTTATACTATGGCAGTTAACAAAGTAATTCTCTTAGGAAATGTGGGACGTGAGCCCGATGTTAGACGTACAGACGATGGCAATGTCTGTGCATGTTTCCCATTGGCCACCTCCGAACGCGCTTATCACAAACGTTCCGGCGAAGAGGTCCCGGAAAAGACCGAATGGCACAACATCGTGGCTTGGCAGGGTATTGCCGAGCGCATCGAACGTCAAGTGCACAAGGGCTCTCTCGTCTATCTGGAAGGCAAACTCCGCACCCGTCAGTGGACCGACCAGAACAATTCCCGCCACTATGTTACCGAGATATTTGTCGACCAATTTGAACTTCTAAAAAACCCCTCTCAAAATGAAAACATTCCCCCTACTGACAACTCTGGCTCTCCTGATTAGTCAGGCGTTCGGAGCCACATACGACGACCACCACTTCCTGCTTGATCAGTCGCTGACTGAGGAACAGACCGACCAGTCGCCTTACCTCTTCCGCGACGTCAGGGATGTGCTCAATGCTATCAATCATCTGCAATACCCCTATTCGGACACCATCACGCTCGACATTGCGCCTGGCGTTTATTGGGTGGACGATCCCGACGACCCGGAAATACGCCGAGGCAACAACACGGGTAGCACGGTGCCCTACGGATTCAAACTCCAGGGTCCGAACCTGCACCTGAATGGTCTCTGCACCGATGCTCAGGATGTGGTGTTGGCCTGTAACCGAGGTCAGATGCAAGGTGCCATCGGCAACTTCACCATGTTGCGACTGGACTGCCCCACCATCAAGGCTCGTAACATCACTTTCGGCAACTACTGTTCGGTTGATCTGGTCTATCCCCGTGACCCGTCGAAGAACCGCGCCCGCCGTTCATCGGTCATCACGCAAGCGCAGTTGATTCATACTTCGGCCAAGTTTGTCGAGGCAGTCAATTGTCGTTTCATCAGCCGCCTGAACCTCTGCCCGTTCCACGGTGTGCGTCGCGCCTTGTTTACGGAATGTCACTTCGAGTGCGCCGACGATGCCCTGGAGGGTGCCGCCATCTACAACAAGTGCCACTTGGACTTCTACTCCAACAAGCCGTTCTGGGCTACTCCCGATTGCGGTCCCGTCTTCCTGGATTGTCAGATTGACTGCCACGTCGAGGATGCTATTCAGTACTTCATCAAGACGAATGGTCCGTTGACCCTTATCCGCACTGCGTTACGTCAAGTGGATGGCAAGGACCTGGTTGTTCTGCCATGTTTCGGACCGAACGATGCCCCATGTTACTATTCGGACGTGACCCTCAACGGCAAACCGCTCCACATTCCTGGTGCCATCGACATTACCGACATGCGTGTCTATGGTGGTCTGACGTCAATCGACAACCTGTTGCATGGTCCCTATCCCACCTACATCAAGATCCTTCCTGTGGGCGGCGACGTCATCAAGGAGGATGAGGACAGCAAGACTTTGCAGTTCAAGTATTACTGTTGGAACGGCGAATTGGCCGACCAGCGCTTGTCTTCAAGTCTATTGATAACTGCCTCATTACCAGCCGGTATCCAAGGGCACACCCGACTCGCGTTGGATGCGCACCTGCGTCCGGCACCCGAGTTTACCGAGAAACCTACGCTCAAGTTGGAAAAAGCGTCCGGCTCGTTGCTCCTCGACTACCTCTTGCCGACCGACACGCATGAGACTTCGCAGATCTGTTGGTATCGATACAAGAAAGCGGATGGCTCGGATGCTGTTCCGATTCAAATGGAATGGGAACCGACCGACAAGCACCATCACCTCACGGCAGGCGATGTCGGCTATCGCATCAAGGCGGTCGTCATACCGAAATACCTGGGCTCGCACGTTGGCGAACCGACGGAAGCTATCTTCCCCAACGTCATCAAACCTAACATGTTGACGGAGAAGGGCGAAGAGTCGATATATGCGACCGACTTCCACGACGTTCCTGTATTGCATCAACCTATCATTCAGGACGGTGCTTGGACTTTCGACTCCTACAAACCGCTTGATACTCAGACGTTCTTCTGGTCACCGATTCAGGAGCGTTGTTGGTACTACGGTTTAGGTGTGAATGGTGCCGCCGACAGTCTCGGACTCTTGCAAGGCACGCGCGGCGCCCGCTGTTTCTATATGCCGGCACGCAAGAAATGCTCCGACATGGAGGCCCACATTTCGGTCATTCCTGCCAAGAATAAAGGTCAGGGTTTCGGCAGTGCCACGGGACAATACATGGACGTCGGCATCAAGTTCGACCCTCATACGTTGACAGGTTATGCTCTGCGCATTCAGCGATCGGCCAAGATCAATAACCAATGTGCCTTCTTCTTGGTGGAATACAAGAACGGTAAGGTCACGCCGTTGAACGAACCTCAGTACAGCAGTTGCTATCGCGGTAATGTTGAAATCGCCATTGCCATCAAGGGTAATATCCTCACGGCGCGCATCGGAAATGGCATCAAGCAACAGGATGTCACCCTGGCCGCCACAGGTATCAACAACTCCAACTTGAAGGGCTTCTACATCCAGCACACCGGCACGACCGGTCCGAGCGCAAGCCTCATCAAGCAGGTCAAACTGAGTTGGAAATAATCTTTTTGCCTTTCTCTCAATTATCAATAAGAAAGTCATTTAAATATTCGAAGAGCCCACGTTGCGAAATGCAACGTGGGCTCTAAAGTTTATTGTTGAAGGGAAGGTTACTTGAACCTCTCACATGCCTCCTTATATGTATCGAGGCTACCGATGTCAAAACGTCCAGCCGACATTGGCCAAGCATGTATCTCGGTGTGGTCCACCATGTAATGGGCCAAGTTGCCGGGAGCATCCTTGCCACAACCTTGGGCAACGCTGTTACGCACCAAGTCAAGGTCTTTCTTCAGATAGATATAGAATGGCGGAACGGCCCAATGGCTCTTAGGCACAGCAGGTTTTTCCTCCATGCCGAGCACTTTGCCGTTGGCATCCAACTCGACGACGCCAGTGCGTTGCAGTTTTTCGATGGAAGGCTGCTCATGACACATGATGCACGACGTACCTTTCTGCTTGGCAAAATCGACAAACTCCTGGAAAGAGAAGAACAGGATATTGTCGGCAGCCACGACAAGCAGGTCATCGTTCACCGACAGTTTGTCCAAAGCGAAAAGCAGGTCACAGACTGCCCCCAAACGGGTTTTGTTGGTCTCTGTTCCATCGTCGACAATGGTGATGGGTTTCTTATATTTGCTCGCCACCTCCTTGCGCCAAGCCTCGAAGTGCGGAGCGAACTTGTGGTTGGTGATGACTATGTGCTCGTCAATGTCGGCAATAGTATCAATGTCGTCCAACATGCGGTCCAAGATGGAACGTTCGCCAATCTTCAAGAGTGGCTTCGGGAAATTTTTGGTCAATTCACCCAATCGGGTTGCATAACCGGCTGCAATGACTATATTCTTCATAAAAACGTGTTGCTTAACTAATTAGATTGATTCACGATGGTTACGCCCGAAGTTATACGAAACGGGCACCATCGTCGGTCTTGACGAAATAACACTTGAAGGTCTTCTCGTACTCGGGGAACTGGGCAAGATATTGTTCCGTTACAGCCTTCTCTATCTCTGCCTTGTGGGCTGGATCGATCAGAGCAATGACGGCGCCCTTGAAACCTGCGCCCGAGAATCGACCACCATATACACCTGGCAACTGTCGCATGATATTGTAGATAGCAATCAGTTCGGTACTGCCACATTCATAGTTGTGGATAGACGACTCACAACTGTCGAAAGAGAGTTGGCCAAAGAGAGGCAGGTTACCCGTTTCCCACGCCGTAACGCCTTGGCGCACACGACGATACTCGCTATAGAAATGCTCGGCACGGCGGGCAAAACGTGCAGGCATGGCGTCGCGCGTCTTGTCGAACGTCGCCTTCGGGATGTCGCGCAAGAAGGTCTTGTCGAATGGCTTCAAAGGTTGGTCGGTATAGGCCAACATGTTCCATGCTGCCGTTTTACACTCAAAGACGCGGAGGTTGTAATCGGAGTTCACCAAACTACGGGTCAAGCCCGAGAAGAAAATACCTATCTCAAAAAGGTTGTTTATATCCGTATTGCCTTCTCCCGACTCTCCGCCGAACTTGATATGGCGATACTCGTTATTGTCGCAATCCAAGAAAAGCAATTCATTCTTTCGGCCCAATGCGATGCAAGCCTGATCAAGCAAACCGTTGTTCAAGCCGATATACTCTCGCTCTGCCTCACTGGCAATCAGAACTACCTCAAAAGGATTCAGTTCTACGCCGTTGGCCTTGGCAAATGCCATGACATAAGCAATGAGCACAGCTGCACTGGAAGACAAACCGCCCACAGGCAAAGAGCCTTGCAAATGACCGTCTATACCGTATTTCAACTCAAAACGCTTGCGCAAGGCATACTTCGCTCCTCGGGCATAATCGCCCCAATGCTTCTCTCGCACCTGAACAGGTTTTGCCAAGTCGAACGAAACGGCACCTTCGAACGAGCCGGAAGTCAGGTTGACCATACTATCGGGACGCACATTGAACCACAGGTCAACACCTTTGTCAATAGCGAAACCGGTCACCAAACCATGTTGATGATCTACATGCGCGCCCAACGGGCAAACTCGATAAGGTGAAAAAATATGATACTGATAATCCATACGCCCAATTTTAACTATTCTTCCAACGCACACGCATTTGGTCGCCGATGATTGCCTGAACCTCCTTGACCAATTGCCAGTCAATAGGAGCTTCGGCATAGGCAATATTCTTGCGGACATTATCGGGATTGGCCGAGCTGAACAAAGTAGTGGCAATGCGCGGATTGCTGACGGCATATTGAATGGCCAGTTTTTCAATAGGATAACCCTTGCTGTTGGCATACTCGACAGCCTTGCGGCAAGCCTCTACCAACGACTTGGGGGCTGGATGCCAATCCGGTACGCCACGGGTAGAAAGCAAACCCATCGACAAAGGAGAGGCATTGATGATGCCTACCTTGTGCGCCTCGAAGAAGTCGAAATAATCATTCAGCAACTCATCGTTGAGCGAATAATGGCAGAAACATAAAGTGGCTTCGACAGTCCCAGCAGGCACATGTTCGATGACCCACTTGATGTTCTCGGGCTGCAAGTCGGTGATGCCGACATGACCGACAACGCCCTCCTGCTTGAGTTCGACCAAAGCAGGCAACGTCTCATCGACCACCTTCTGCAAACCACCTGGCAGACCCGCCTGGAACTCAATGTCGTGCACATTGATCAAGTCGATATGGTCGATGTGCAGACGATCCAGACTCTCATAGACACTCTCCTTGGCACGCTTGGCAGAATAGTCCCACGTGTTGACACCATCCTTACCATAACGGCCCACCTTGGTGCTCAGGTAATATTTCTTGCGGTCAATCTGTTGGAGTGCCTTGCCCAACACCGTTTCTGCCTTATAATGGCCATAATAAGGAGAGACATCGATGAAGTTCATCCCTCCATCAATGGCAGCGAAGACAGCCTCAATAGCCTCTTCCTCCTTGATCTGATGAAAAACGCCGCCTAATGACGAAGCGCCAAATGACAGGGCGGAAACTTTCATGCCCGTGTCTCCTATCTCTTGATACTGCATGGAATATTAGTTTTACAGGTGAAAAAACTGGAATCTTTGCCAACCGAACTTCTTCCCACCAGGAAGAGCAATTTTCTGCGCAACAAGCATTTCGATTGGCATGCAAAGATAGTTCTTTTTTGTTGTAAATCGCTCGTTCCACCCTCTATTTTTTCAAAAAAAGAGCAATTTTCAGTGCAATCCTGTATTTTTTACCAATTTCGACTTTCCAATTAACAAAAAAAAACTATCTTTGCGGAAAATATAATAGGATGAAACACCTCTTATTCCTGATCGTTGTACTGCTTCTCGTGAGTGGAGGTTCCCTCATGGCGCAGAAAATATACGACGATGATATAGTCATTCTTTTCGACAACGACGTACATGGCCACATGGAGGGCTATGCCAAAATGGCGGAACTGCGCAAAGAGATGCTCCGCAAGACTCCTCATGTCTGTCTGGTGTCTCTGGGCGACTTCTCTCAGGGCGGTGCCTTGACCTCAATTTCCCATGGACAATATGCTGTGGATGCCATGAACCTGGTCGGCTACGACTACATCGCTCTTGGCAACCACGAGTTCGACTACGGCATTGAGCAACTGCACCAACTCACCAATTCGCTGACTGCCAAGACCCTCACCTTCAACTTCTGCGATGCCAAGACCCGCAAGCCTATCTTCCAACCCTACGTTATCCGTAAGTTGAGCACCTTGAAGATTGGTTTCATCGGATGCGTCACCCCTGTCACAAAGTTCAGCGATGCGCCTGACAGTTTCGTCGATGCAGACGGCAACGACCTGTACGACTTCTGCCACGGCTCTTTCTATACCTTGTTGCAACATTATATAGATGAGGTCCGCGCCAAAGGGGTGGACATGGTCATCGTACTCTCCCACCTGGGCGACGTTGACAGCAGTTACGAGACCTCCGAAGAGGCCATTCACAAGACGCATGGCATCGACATCTTCCTGGACGGTCATGCCCACCACGTCATCCCCGAACGTTATGTTCCGAACGACCGTGGCGACTTGGTTCTACTCTCTTCGACGGGTGCCCACTTCGCCAATATGGGTCGGCTCATCATCACTACCGAGCGCAAATGCAAGACCGACCTCATTCCTGTCAAGGAATACCGGAAAGACGACCCCACCCTCCTTGCCGCCATCAAGCAGTTCCGCGAGTCGCTCACCAAACTTCCCGTCATCGCCCAAAGCGAATACGACTTGGCGGGCTTCGACGAGGAGCACAACACCTACGACCGCAACTGTCAAACCAACCTCGGACAACTCTGCGCCGATGCCTTCCGCATCATGGGACGTGCCGACATCGGTTGGATCAATGCTGGAGGCATCCGCAACTCGATTCATGCCGGCAACATCACCTACAAGGAGTTGCTCGATGCCTTCCCCTTCGAGAACCAAATTTGCGTTTGCGAGTTCTCCGGTCAGCAAATCATGGATGCGCTGGAATATGGCGTATCGCGCGCCCCATTGGACAACCCCAGTTTTCCACAAGTCTCTGGACTTGACTACACCCTCAACACGAACATCAAGTCGAATATCTTGACGGATGCCACCGGCACCTTCGTCGGTATTGGCGAAGGCCCACGACGTGCCACCAACGTCCGCGTGCTCAACCACAAGACGCAACAATATGAACCCATCAAGCCCGATGGCAAATACACCATCTCATCCATCGACTTCATCTTGCTCAAAGGCGGTTGCAACGGTATGCTCACCAACGGCAAACTCATCTCCAACGACCAGATGATGGACACGCAACTCATCGAGAATTATCTCCGCACCTACCTCAACGGCATCGTCGATGAGGCCTACAAGAACTACGTACAGAGATAATTTTACTCCAGACGTTATAGATTCACAAAATAGCCCGACTGTTGCCACTACGCACAGTCGGGCATTTTTATAGGTAGCCAACGGCCGGTTGGACAAAACTATATGGTTCCGAATGCTATGAAAAAGAGCAATGCCAAGCAGTATCAACTACTACTTGGCATTGCTCATATATGATATCGTCTCTGGAAGCGATTACTTCACGACGACCTTCTTGCCGTTGATGTTGTAACGGCCCTGCTTCAAACCGATGTTCTGGCTGCCAACTGCAGTTTCAGCTTCCTCCTTCAGGGCGGTAGCGTCGATGGCAGTCGTACCCTCATCATTGGCCGAGAGGAAAGTCAACTTCAGGTTGTCGGAGATAGTTTCACCGGCTGGCATCACGTCGGCCGAGAAATAGGCGCGATAAGGAGTAGCCACGATGGGCTGTCCATTGTTGAAGTTAATCTTGTCGTGCGACAGGAAATACATCTTCTGACCACGCAGCATCTTGCGCTGATAGGTTCCAACAAAAGCACCCTCCACACCGGCGGCATCGGCCACGGGATTCTGGCAAGCCACCTCTTCGCCCACCTTGGTGAAAGAGGCTTCGAGCGTTGTGTTGTTATCGACGACGAAGACGTATGGTGTATTGGCCTCCATACTGGTCACCTGCTGGAACACCCATTCCTGAGCCGAAGCCGACACCAGTTTATATACCGAGCAATCCGATGGCTCGGCAGCATAAGGCAGACAAATGGTGCCCATCTTGTTGGCAATCACCTGACCAAAGTCATTCTTGCAAGGCATCTCGCGGGTAAATGTCTCTTGTGCCACAGCAGCCACACTGGTCAATGCCAAGGCTGCAAGGAGTAAAGTCTTTTTCATAAGCATGATATTTTTTAAGAGTTTTAGTATTTTTCAAACTGTGTTTACGCGGCAAAGATAATAAATATTTTGAAAAAGAGCGCAAGAAATCCTATTATTATCAACGAATATGACCAAATATCACCCTTTTTCTACCATAAAAGACACATTTTAATTCATTTTATTTGCAATCAATAAAAAAATGTATACCTTTGCATTAACCAGAAAAAACAGATGAAATATGATGAATGGCAACAAAGACGAAAGACATCAATCCAGACGCGATTTTCTGAAAGCACTTGCAGCCAGTACTTTAGTATTGTCAAGCGGATTCTTCTTGGGAGGCAAATTAGCCGTAGCTCGAGAAATAGCTTCTGCCCTCGGTGCATGCAGTCACTCTTATGAATGTGCTGGTGGCGGTGGCGAGTGCGGCATGGGGTATAACTGCGCTGGTCAAGGGGCCAAAGGAAAAGGCAAATGTGGCTCAGGCTACGACTGTGCAGGTGGTGGCGGCGAGTGCGGTGCTGGGTATAACTGTGCCGGTCAAGGGGCCAAAGGAAAAGGCAAATGTGGCTCAGGCTACGACTGTGCCGGTGGTGGCGGCGAGTGCGGTGCTGGGTATAACTGCGCTGGCCAAGGGGCCAAAGGAAAAGGCAAATGTGGCTCAGGCTACGATTGTGCCGGTGGCGGTGGCATGTGTAGCAGCAGCATTGACTGTGCAGGTAATTGACCATGGAAAACATGAAACTATCCCTTCCTGAGTTTGTTGAAATCATTGAGCGAGATGATAAGTTCATCTTTTTCAATGGGGAAGTTCCCGCATGGGTTGTCACCAATAGGAATGGTGCCATCCTCCTCTCAAAATGTGATGGCAGAAGCATAGACGAAATTGTTGACGATTGTGCCTCAACCATACCAGATGTAGCTGCCCAAATCAAGACCTTCCTGACAGAAGCCTACTGCACGCATCTTTTCGAGGTCCCCGATCCGAGGCAATATATCGTACATCGCTCCGACAGAAACCTATCCATCGTGCAATTGCAACTCTCGTCGAAATGCAACCTGAATTGTCGTTACTGCTATGCAGCAGACCGCAAGGAGCATGGAGCGAGGAAAATGAGTTATGCGGATTATGTGCGTGTCATAGACGGACTACTGGAGATTGTCCCCGACTTGCGCTTCTCCCTGACGGGCGGTGAACCGCTTTTGAATCCTAATGTCTTCAACATCGCCAAATATATCCAATCCAAAGGATGCACGGTAGATATTCTGACCAATGCAACTCTCTTGACCGAGAAGAACATCGATAATGTCGCCGAGGTCTTTGACAAGGTCACGATCAGCGTTGACGGCAGTACAAAGAAATTGCATGAAAGCCTACGTGGACAAGGCACTTACGAAAAGGTTCAAAAGGCCATTGACCTATTGTCTGCCCATCGTGTCTCCTATCAACTTTCGATGACTGTCACCCGAAAGAATATCCATGATATCGAAGCCATGGCAAGGAAATATGGCAATCTGCTGAATTTCGCGCCTCTTTTTCCTGCTGGGAATGCACTTCTCTCGGCCGAGGATATCTCTGTCTCGGGAAAGGAGTACTATGAGGCTCTTTCCAAGTCGTTTGGCGTCAATCCATTATCCTATTGTGAATCATCCTTGGATTCATCCATGAAATGTAGGGCCTGCAAATGTGCAATCGGCGACTCTGAGCTCAGTATTTCCGAGAGTGGAGATGTCTATCCATGTCAATTATTGCATTACCAGCAGTTTTATGCTGGCAATGTTTTCGAGCAATCCATCCAAGATATTTATTATCACTCCCCAGCCATTGAATATTGCCGTCACCTGACGGTCGATAACCTAAAAGGATGCAGCACCTGTTTCCTGAAATATGTCTGTGGTGGGGCGTGTCGTGCCAGAGCATTCTTCGAGTGCAACGACATCGAATCATCTGGAAGCTTTTGCGAATATGAAAAGAATGCTTTCATCGATGGTATCTTCAAAATCTATTCCAACAATATATTGACTCCTTAATTTCTATCCGAATCTATTGACAATCTCCGAATATCAATACACCGACAAGGGCTGAATCCTATGGACTCAGCCCTTGTCGGTGTACACAACCTAAGGATTAATATTCTACTTCTTGCCGAAATAGTAAAGTCACTTTCGATAGGATACGTTATTCTATCACCCCATATTTCTTTTGCCAGTCTTCATAATACTGGGGCTTGTCGGTGAGGAGTTTGCCTTCGGGGTCAATGAAGAGTTGGGTGGTAGTGGCTCGACAACAAAGGGCGCCGTCACTCTTGCGACGCATCTCGTAGTTGTAGTCAAGGCGGGCACCGGGATGATAGACATAACGGGTGCGGATGACCACGATGTCGTTGAGTTCGAGGGGGCCATAGTACTTGACATGGATATCGACGATGGGAGCATAGATGCCCGAAGCCGTGATATCGGCATATCCGATACCAGGATAATGGAGGCCGAACGACTCTCGTCCATCCTCCATATAGGTGACATAACTGCCGTGCCAAGCACGGCGCATGGAGTCTATCTCACTGAATTTGACCCGAATCTCGACAAAATCTTCCAGGATTACTTTCTGTTCGGCTTTCATAATACGACAAAGGAATGGAAGGGGAGTGAAAAAGAAGTGAAAGGGAAGTGAAAGGGACATTTGTTGAAAGTCGCTACAAATTGTCTCAAATAACTCTCCCTATTGAGAATTTACTTTTTCACTCTGATACCATTCCCGATTTGGAAATTCTTATTTGGCAGAGAACACAGCATCATCGATGGTACCGTTCTGCTTAAAGTTGGAGAAATCATACTGGGTATAATTCTTGCCCTTTTCGTTGAGGCGCACCGACTTGAGTTCAGCTTTCTGTTGGTCGATGACCACGACGAAGGACTGGAACAGTTGCTTGCGCTTCTGCTTGGGGTCGGAGACAATAGGTGTGATAGTGAGCGTCACGGTGTTACCCGACTTCTCGACATCCACGTCAGCAATCTCGGAGAGGTCGATGTCGCTCTCCTGACCAGCACTGAAGTTCTGCATCATGGTCTTGAGCGCCTCCATCTGGCTGTTGCCCTTGCCGCTCATGGTCTGCGACTTGCCATCCATCACCATCGTGAACTTCTCGCCATCCATCAGGAGGACATCGGTACCAGCGGTAAGGCACATGCGCGAAGGCTTCTTGAAATAGAACTTTCCCTTCGAGACGATATCCTTGGTAACCATCGTGTTGTGCTTGGTCACTGTGACTTCTGCTTGGAGCGTCTGCATGTTCTTGAAACGCTCCTGTGCCTTCTGCATCATCTCGTCATCCTGAGCCGAGGCCATAAACAACGAACATTGGCAGAATAAAAGTGTGAGTATAAAGAGGACTTTCTTCATAATTTTGTAATGTCTTTGGAGTTAATGTGGAGTTAACAGAAGTTATCGTTTCGCTCAAGGAGTTAACAGACGAAACGAACTGATATACAGTAGGCTATTAGACAAGAAACGCATCCGCCAATAGAACCAACTTTACTCCCTCATTGAACTTATGTATCTTACTCCCCTCCCCATTACGGGGGAGGGTTAGGGAGAGTTTATTTTTAGGTGTATAATCCGCCGTTGATGCTGATGACGTTGCCGGTGATGTAACCTGCCTCAGGAGAAGCGAGGAAACCGACCAGGGCTGCGACCTCCTCCGGCTGACCGAAACGGTTGGCTGGGATGGTCTTCTTGAGTTCCTTCTCATCGAGGCCCTCCACCATGTCGGTCTTGATGAAACCAGGAGCTACTGCATTGACAGTGATGTTCTTACGGGCAACCTCCTTGGCCAATGCCTTGGTGGCAGAGATGAGTCCACCCTTGGCAGCCGAGTAGTTGGTCTGACCCTGCATACCCATGATGCCGCTCACGCTGGCCATGTTGATGATACGGCCGAACTTGTGGAACTGCATCTGTGAGATGAGAGGAGCGGTGACATTGAAGAATCCATTGAGCGTGGTGTTGATGACCGACAACCAGTCTTCGCCTGGCATCAGTGCCATGAGGTTATCTCGACGGATACCGGCATTATTGACAACGACTTCGATATATTCGTCATTGTCGGCATGTGCAGCCTGCCAAGCCTCGATAGCCTCTTTCACCTGAGCTGCATCGCCCACGTTGAACTTCAGCATCTCGCCATCGGAACCTGCCTCGCGCACCAACTGAAGGGTCTCTTCTGCAGCGGTTGTATTATTTACATAGTTGATAATGATGCGGTAACCCATCTGAGCCAACTTGATGCTCACTGCGCGGCCGATACCACGGCTACCACCTGTAACTAATGCATATTTCATATTATTATAAATAAATTACAAATTACTAATTACAAATTACGCTTTATAATCAATTACTAATTACAAATTACTTTCTTTTAGTTAGACCCGATGTGGGTCAATGGGTTTAAACTAAAGTCACTTATCCCCCCCCTGTCGTTAATCTTTCTCGTAAGTATATTCAAACACAATGCCGTCGCCTTGCCTGAGTTGAAAGATCAACAGTTTGTCATCCAAGGTGACGATTTTATAGTCGAAATCAGCAGGAAGGCCTTCCGGTACATCTTTCCAAGTTTTACCACCATCGTAGCTATATTTCTTGAAATTGACAGTTAGCACCTTTTGGTCATCACTTAAATGATAACGGCCTTTCGACATATCCACCGTTCCTCTTCTTTCCTGTGCGTCAACCACTTCACTGCCTTTGAAGGTCATAGTGGCACCGATGTTGCCATCCAGTATCTGCTTTTCTGTATCATGCAATTTGTCATAGTCTTGACCAACTATGGTTACTTTTTTACAAGTCCATACGCCATCCATTGCGTCGCCACATGACGGAAAGCAAACGGCAGCAATCAATAATGCTAATATGTAAAACAGTCTTCTCATTTGTGATATTGGCCGATTTCGTTTAAACAGTCTGAGTAATCTTCCAGGCCTCCTCCTTGCCAATAATCTCAGCCACCGTAAAGAGCGAAGTCATCGTGACGCCCAACAGACCATGCAACGTAAGACTCTGCCCTGTCAGATAGAGATTCGGGATAGGCGTCTTGGCCGACAGGAGTGTCATCATCGGGTTGTGATAGTCCTTGCGAACACCGTATGCCGAACCGTTCGGGGTCAATGTGTAGTCGCGGTAGGTCAATGGCGTCGTGCTATAATGTGCCTCAACCATATTGTGCAAACCAGGGATGAAGGTCTCGGCCAACGCAATACACTCTTCGGCCAACCGCTCCTTCATAGCGCGATAGTCATCACCGCGATGGCCCACTTTCGTGTCCGCCCATTGTTCGATACGCTCCCAAGGCAAAGGAGTCAGGATGTCGAGGATACGTGCATCGTCGCCCGACTCGGGCACACGACAAGAAATCAGGATACCACTCACCGGTCCATCGGCCTTGTAATAGTCCCACACGTTGGGTTTCTTGTAGATATACTGGTTCCAATTAAAATACTTCAACTGACCCGGTTTGAGCACCAGGCTCACCGTGTACATGCCATAGGTATTCTCCAATCGGGCAATGCGGTTGCGATACACCTTCTTGAGTTTGGAGCTCTCCTTCACCAAGTTGCAAGTCACGGCAGGATGGGCATTGCTGATGAAAATGTCGCCTTCATAGACTTCGCCATTGGAGCAACGGGCGGCCACCAGCCGACCCTCTTTTTCAATGAGTTCCTCGACTTCGGCATTGCAAATCAACTCGCCGCCGAAGGAACGGATACTATCCAGCAACTTGTTGACAATCAAGTTGCCATCGCCCTTCAGTCGGTAACTGCCTTGCACAAAACTGTTGTTAGCCTGGGCAAAGTTATAGAGAGGCAAGGTCTCTTTGGCCAACTCCATCTTCAACGACGAACCACACAGCACATTGATGAGCAAATCATCTTTGAATGTCTCGTGCAGGTAGTCGTAAGTGCTTGACGCAAAGAGAGATGTCGTAAAGAAGTCCACCTCATCGCGTGGCTGGATGGCGTCAAAGAGGTGATTACCAACCTCCTGCATGGTCTTGGCATAGCTTTCCAATCCCTTGCGCTCTTGCGGAAACTCCCGAGCCAGCGTTTCGACGAAGGCCTCATGCCCTTGGGCATAACGGAAAGTGCGGTCGCCAATAGTCACACGGTCAAAACCCGTTGGGTCAAGTTGTTGCCAAGGCAACTCCGTCAGGCCCAGATACTTGAAGGTGGAATGCAGACAGTTGCCTTCGCCGAGGCCACCCACGTAGTGCATGCCGGTATCCAACCACTCCCCATGACGTTTGTAGCTCTGCATACAACCACCTGGCTGCACTTGGCGCTCCAACAGCAGCACCTTATATCCCTTTTTACCAAGGATATAGGCACACTGCAAACCGCCCAGTCCGGAACCTATGATTACTATATCGTATTTGGACATTGTGTACAATTTTATCCGATTTTTCGGAGTTTTCGGAGTACTCCGATTTTTCAGAGTACTCGGATTATTCGGATTACTCAGAGTATTCCGACTATTCCGATCATTTCTTCTTTCGGGTCAACAACTTAAACAGGAACGGTTGCACCACATAACTCAGCACCACGGCACTGACCATACCCACCAACGTGGCAAAGCCGACACTGGTAATGGATGGGTGGCGGGCAAAGAGCATCGACGACACCGTCACAATGAGTACCACTGCCGAGAAGAGGATGGCGGTCTTGTGGTACGACAACAACTGGATGTCGCGCTTCTCGCGGTCGGTCTCAGCGCAAGTGTCTGATTGTCCGGCCAACAGGCCATTCATCACAAAGATGGAGTAATCGACGCCGATACCGAAGATGAAGGTCGATATGATGATGTTGATGAGGTTGAACTCGCGGTCGAAGATGTTCATGGCACCCAACACGATGACCCAACTTGCCAAGATAGGCAGGAAGCCCAACAAGGTGTGACTCAACTTGAAATGGAACGACACCAACAACACCAGGAAGACAAATGCCATGCTCACCCACTGGAGGACATTGAAGTCGTCATTGAGTTCGAGCAAGGTGTCCTGCGTATAGAAATAGGTGTCGAGCACCATCATATTGGGCATCGTGCTGATGGCACGACAGATCTGCTGATAGGCCGTAGTGTCGCTACGCACCGAGTCGTTGGTGCAACGTACCGAGGTGAAACAGAGATACTTGCCATCGGCCGACTGCTCCATCATGGTCGATTGCAGACCATAAGGGACGATGCCTTGCTCATAAAGAGGCGAAGGACTGTAGTCCTGCGTAGCGGCGTCAAAGAACGGTTCAAAGAACGACGGCACGATATCCTGCTTCGGCGCAGTGCGTCGGATGAGTTCTCGCACCTGGTTGAGGCGCTCCTCGGTCCAGAAGTTGTGCCAGGCGTCAATGCGCTGTTGCTGAACACTTTGCGGCACAAAGAGGGTACTGGTAGGTGTATAGCTCTTGACCAATCCCTGCTGTTGCAAGGTGTCCAACTTGGCCGACAACAAAGCGAAGTTATCTAATGCCTCCTCCATCGTCGTTCCCGACGAGGCAAAATACTGCTGCTTGTCGCCCGTATGGGTCTTGGCACGAACCAACTCCTCCGAGTAGGTGATGTTCTCCGAGAAGTAGCCGATATTGCGCATATCTGCATCGAAATCAACACCATCCTTGAAGTAGAAAGCCACACAGACTGCAACGATGAGACCGATGACAATCAGCAACGGCTTCTTGCGGTCAAACGGATAGGCGTTGACGCGGTCGATGATGGCAAAGGCGCGACGGTTGCGCTTGTTCTTGACGGGATTGAAGAACTGGGGCAGGAAGATAAGGCTGAATGCCGTCGTGCCGACAATGGCAAACGAGGCAAAGAGTCCGAAGTCCTGCAACAACTCTGTGTTGATGAAAATCAAGCCCATAAAGGAACCGATGGTGGTCAAACAACCCAGGAAGACGGGTGTCACCTGGTCGCGCAACACCTGAACCGGATCGCTCACATATTTATAGTGCGTGATGACGTGCAACACATAACTCAATGCCACTCCCAACACGATAGCACCGATGCCCAACGCCAGGAGCGAGAACTGCCCCTTGATGAAGTACATCATGGCCAGGCCAAACAGAGTGCCGAAGGCAACAGGCAACAACAACAACGGGATGGTGTTCCAGTTGCGGAAACAGATGAAAATGAATATCAAAACCACGATCAGCGACCCCACAATGGTGTTGCGGAGGTCGGCCTTGGTCTGCCAACTGTTGTATGCGCCTCGCGCCGGACTGCCGTGATAGCAAACCTTGACCTGAGTACCCTTGGGTGAGGTTTGTGGCACGTCACCCGACGAACCCCAATACTTCTTTTGCATGTTGTTGAGCAACGTGAAGAACTTCGCTCCCTTGCCTGTATTGGTAGCTGCAAAACGGGGCGTCAGGAAGACCAACAGCACCGTCGTATCGGGCACGAAGAAGTGATTGTCAATGATTTTGTATTGGCCACCCATGCCGCCAGCCATCTCCTTCAACTGATTGCCAATGACGTTGCGGATGCCCAACGGATCCATGGCAATCAACTCCGGGAACATCTGTCCGATAGGACTCATTCCCTGTTGACGGTTCTGTGCCATCTGCCACTCCATGTGTTGCGGAGTGAAGAGGGTATCGAACGAGGCGTAGAACGAAGTGTCGATATAGCAAGGCAACTGCGTCTCCACATAGTCGATGGCGTCGAAGGCCAAGTCCTGCATGTTGAATTGTGCAAAGACATCCTCCAACAAAGTGTCGCCGCGTTGACGCAAGCTGTCCAGAGTCGTTTCCAACTCGGCCACAAACCGGTCGCTCACGGCAATGAGCGAGTCACGACGGTCGTCGGCACTCATCTCGGGACTGGCCTCAAAGACCAGGAAGGTCTTGTCCTTGATGCGCAAGTCGGCAAACGCCAGTTTGGTGCTGCCGTCCTCGTTCTTCGACGATGGCAGCAGTTTCGAGATATCTTCCTCCAGATGAATCTGGGCCGCAAAATAGCCAAAGAACACAAACAACAACGTCATCAGTGTTCCATAGATAGCCCTGTGCCGGCGGAAATAGTAATATATGGCAATACAGAGATTGGTCATGTAGTTGCTATTCGCAAAAGTAGTAAATATTCAAGTTATGTATGCGGTTTCGGAGGAGATAAAGAAGTTAAGGGAGATAAGGAAGTTAAAGACGATTGTTTTTTTACTTCCGACACTCTTTTACACGGAAAACGCAATCCGTAATCAGTAATTCGTCATTGATTCAAACGTCTTTATCTTCTTGTACTTCTTTATCTTCTTTAACTTCCGTCAAACCCTTTCCCCAATTGCCAACGTCCCTTTCAGCTCCATGTACGAGGTCTGGGCATCGGCGATGGTGGCAATGACATTGAATTTGTCGGTTCCCTCCACGCGCGCCACGGTCACCTTGACATCCACCTTGGGGCAGACCGAAGGCGAGGCTACCGCCGTGAGGCGACACTGCTTGATGGTGTCGATGAGCAGATTCTCGCCGGTCAGCAGTTCGGCACACTCACGAATCATTTCAATATTGCAGACGCCCGGAGAAACTGGCTTGCCGGGGAAGTGTCCTTGATAGACATCACAATCGGGCTTGAGCTCGCACAGATAGACAGCCTCGTTGGCACTGATCTTCTCTTCGTGCAAGACCGCAAAGAACTTATCTTTCAACAACATAGACAAAAGCTTCTTATTCTACAAAAATCTTCATCTGGGTGTCGGCCACCAACGTCTCGCCACAGTGGACTTCGCCCGTCATCAGGGTCACACCATTCACCTCGGCACCCAGCACGATGGTGGTGGTCAACTCGTCTCCCACGGCGGGGCGCACATAGCAGTGGAACTTCTTGACCTCGCCGATGTAACCTATCGGCAATGGTTCGCCGGCAACGAGTGCCTGATGCCCCTTGAAGGCGCTGGCTGACTGAGCAATATGTTCAATCAGACCAGGTTCTGCCATACGGCCATCCTCCTCGATAAAGTAGTTCTGGGCCTTGACAGTCAGTCCTGTATGTGCGGTATCGCCCTCAGCATCATATATCTTATCGACCATGACAATGGGATCGCGTTGGGGCATCAACTTAAAGAGTTCTTCGTTTTGATAGAGCATGACGGAAACGATAGAGAGGGCCTGTGACGGCCTCGTTTAAACAACGACAATGGACAATGCACAATATTCCTTCCCGTGCATCGTCCATTGATATAGCGGATAACATTTAAGCCTGGTGGCTCTCGATGTAGTTGTAAAGATCCTCAAAGGTCTTTACGGTAGGCAGATCAGCAGCAGGAATCTTCACCTTGAAAGTGTGCTCGATAACAGCAACCAAGTCAACAAGACTCAAGCTGTCCAGCTCCAAGGCATCCTTGATTACAGCATCTGGAGTGATCTCACTCTCTTCTACCTCAAACTCCTCGGCGAGAAGTGGATTAACCTTCTCAATGATTTCTTCTTTTGTCATTGTTACGAAAATCTATTTGTGATTCAATTTTATTCTATACTTTTCATTCCTTGTAGTCCTTGACAATCAGCGTCGAATTGGTACCGCCGAAGCCGAAGGAGTTGCTCAGGAACATGTCGAAATGTGCCTCCTGGGTCTTGGCGACGACGTTGATGCAAGCGGTCTCCTCGTCAGGGTTCTCGAAGTTCAACGAGCCGGCGATGAAGTTGTTCTTCATCATCAGGATGCTGTAGATTGCCTCGCTGGCACCTGCCATCCACATCTCATGACCGGTCTGACCCTTGGTCGAAGTGACGGGCACCTTGTAGTCGCCAAAGACGTTGGCAATCGCCATGGCCTCACGACCGTCACCGGCGTGGGTCGAAGTGGCGTGCGCATTGACGTAGCCAATCTCGTGAATATCTACACCAGCGTGCTCAATAGCCAATTCCAAAGAACGTTGTGGACCTGCTACGTTAGGCGTAGAGATGTGGTCGCCGTTGCCCGAGAAGCCCCAACCGATGATTTCGGCAATAGGCTTAGCACCACGGGCCAGAGCATGATCCAGACTCTCGATGATGAGGGTGGCAGCACCACCGCCTGGGACGAGGCCGTCACGGTCACGGTCGAATGGACGGCTGGCCTTGGTTGGTTCATCCTCGCGGGTCGAGAAGGCCTGAATACCGTCGAACGAACCGACGCACTCCAAGTTAACCTCCTGTGCACCACCGGCTACGATGCAATCCTGCAATCCGTCCTTGATGAGCAACCAGGCCAATCCGAGGGCGTGACTACCCGAGGCACAGGCACCCGAAGTGGTCAAGTTGATGCCACGCAGGCGGAACAGCGTAGCGAGGTTCATGGTCACGGTCGAGTTCATCGACTGGAAGATACTTCCTGAACCACAGGCAGCAGTATCCTTATATTCATATATCTTGGAGACAGCTTGATAGGTAGCCTGAGCCACCGAGTCATTGCCAAACAACAATCCAACCTCATGGGCATCCAGGAAGTCCTGGTCGATGCCCGCCTGCTGGAGAGCCTGCAAGGTGGACATATAGGCATATTGGGCCTCCTCAGGCATGAACTGACGTTGGTTACGAGGTATGAGTTTCTTCAAATCCGGCTTTTCGACGTACGAGGTCAACGCTGAGCGAAAACCTAAATCCTTACGCGCTTGATCAAACACAATACCAGACTTGCCATTATAGAGAGAATCCTTAACGGTTTCGAGATCGGTACCAAGGCAGGACCAGATGCCCATACCTGTAATAACTACTCTTTTATTATTGTTCATATTTCGTTTATAGACATTATTTGCGGTGCAAAGATAACGAAAATTTTTCTTAAAACCTTAATTTTCTGCAAAATTTATCTCCTTTTTAAACGAAACAGCATTTTTTTCAAAGGAAATCAACGTTTTTAGAAAGTTTGTTTTGCATTTTGAAAATTAAACATTATCTTTGCACTCCCTTAAAAAGGAATTACATGGGGCTGACTGGCTTTGACAGCGAGATGAGCCTTTGTGTAAGCATGCAGAGAGATGTCATCTATCTCTATAATCCACGGTGGCAAAATATAATTGGCGAGAATAACTACGCTCTTGCTGCCTAATCGAAGTACAGTAGATTACTGGCTTAATCTCCGCTCAAGGTAGTGGAGACAAGACATCACCCCAAGGTCGTAATCCCGAGACCAAGGAACCGGTGGTGCAGATAAATCGGGAATAGTTTGTCGGCAGCCTCGTGCCACAAATGAAACCTTAGAGGATACGGAGTGACTTGGTGGTCTGGGTCTTGGTCCCTCCCGACAATGAAGGCCAGAATAAGCATGTAGAAAGCACAGATGTTCCCCGTTTGGACGAGGGTTCGAACCCCTCCAGCTCCACATAACCTAACCAACATAATGACCGGTATAGAGCGCGCTCTATACCGGTCATTATGTTCGGCATATTTACCATGTAATCACCTTATCCACAATGGCTTGTTGTTCATTGGCAGTACGGCGCAAATAGATACGCGTGGTTTCTATACTCTCATGCCCCATCAGGTCTGCCAACAGAGAAATGTCATTGAATTTCTCCAGAAAATTCTTGGCATACCGATGTCGAAAAGAATGAGGATAGACGACCTTCGGATTGAGTCCATATTTGGCGGCGAAGTTCTTCAATTGTTGTGCAATGCCGCGTGTCGTAATCCTCTCTCCGAAGCGGTTCAGGAACAGGTAGCCACTGTCACGTTTCTTGTCCTCAAACCATTCCAAAGCCTCCTCTCTCAATGCCTTAGGAATGAAAAGGCGGCGCACTTTTCCGCCCTTGGTATAAATATCGTAATAGCCCACGTTTACATGTTCCACTTTAAGCTGTACTAATTCACTGACTCTTGCGCCCGTAGCAGCGAGAAAGCGAACCACGAAGTACCATTCCTGATTATCTTCTTTCTTCAACTTGTTCTTCAAGAAAGTGTAATCAGCATTACTGATGACATTCTCCAAATAGGAACGCTGCTGCACCTTCACCGATTTTAGGCGCAGACGTGGCTTGCGCAAATACTCCAGATACTTGTTCAATGCCTGAATCCGCAAGTTTACGGTCTTAGGCTTGAACGTTTCAATGAGATACGTCTTGTAGAGCAACAAGTTCTTCTTCGTCAATTCTTTGTGTCTGGAATTGAAGTCGTTTACAGCATAGATGTACGCCGAAACGGTGTTCTTCGCCATGTTGGAATGGGTCAGATACTCTTTGAATTTTTCAACCATGATAACTGATATTATTGTTTATATTAGGGAACAGCCCCATAACAATATATCATGGTTGTGTACTCGTCTTAGTTCCTATTATGAGAAGTTCGCTGACGGGAAGGTGGTCTGTATAGATGATGAGATACCATTTGAGATACCGAAGGGTTGGGAGTGGTGTAGAATATCAGACCTTGCAACTATCGTTGGTGGCTATGCGTATAAAAGTTACGATTTTATTTTTTCTTCCCAAAATCAAGTTCTCCGTTTAGGAAATATAAAAAATGATTTTTTGAAATTAGAGACATCACCTGTATTTATATCCGATGATTTGGCAATAAAAACAGATAGATTCAGATGTCATTTGGACGATATATTGGTCACAATGACAGGAACTCGTAAAAAAAGAGATTATTTCTTTTCATATAGAGTAAAATCCATCAATCGCACTTGCTTTATCAATCAAAGGGTTGGTGCTATTCGTTTTTATATAAAAGAATTGTCCAACTACATGATTTATGCGTTAAAGGCTGAATCTATATTACTTGATGTGTTTCAATATGAAACAGGAACTGCAAACCAGGGAAATTTAGGAAGTGAAAATATTGCAAAAGTTTTAATCCCTCTCCCTCCACTCGCGGAACAATATCGTATTGTTGACAAGATTCAAAAATTATTGCCAGTTGTAAAGCTGTACGATAGTGCCCAAAGCAAGTTGAATAGTCTGAGCAATGAGATAAAGTCATTGCTTTGTAAAAGTATTCTCCAAGAAGTTATTCAAGGTCGACTTGTAATGCAAGACCCTAATGATGAGCCAGCCTCAGTTCTCTTGGAGCGTATCAAAGAGGAGAAACTACGGCTTGTCAAAGAGGGCAAGCTAAAGAAGAAAGATGTGGTAGATTCCGTCATCTACAAAGGTGACGATAACAAGTATTATGAGCAGGTAGATGGAGATGCCATGGATATAGAGTCAGATTATACATTCCCTGACACATGGGAAGTTGTAAAACTGTCTCATATTTGTAGGCTTATGGATGGCGAAAAGAAAGAGGGTAACTATCTCTGTCTTGATGCCAAATATTTGCGTGGTAAGTCATCAGGGTATATTCTGTCAAAAGGCAAATTCGTCTCAACTGGTGACAATATCATTCTTGTAGATGGGGAAAACTCTGGAGAAGTATTTACAGTTCCTCATGATGGTTATATGGGCAGTACGTTCAAGCAATTATGGGTAAGTGGGAATATGCACCTACCTTATGTGTTACACTTTATCCATTTTTACAAAGACTTGCTGCGTAATTCAAAGAAAGGTGCTGCGATTCCTCATCTGAATAAAGAAATCTTCTATTCTTTAATTATTGGCATTCCGCCATATAAGGAGCAAATTAGAATAGCAGATAAAATCAATATAATATTCAGTGAGATAAAGGGTTAATTGCCCTTTATCTCACTGAATATCTTTTCAATCTGGTTTACGATCCTTTGTTGCTCACTTAGAGGAGGTATTGGTAACAACGTAGTAGCCAATCGTTCCTTTCCAATGTTATAGAAAGCCTGTCCTGATTTGTTAGTGATAGACTTCATGTATTCTATAATAGTTGGCGAACTCATAAGTGCTAACAGATATTGAGATAGCCAATCATTTGAAAAATAAAGCCGCAGTACAAAAACAAAGCCTCCAACAGTAACATCGGGCATATCATCTTTAACACGTGCCATCTTACCAATATTCTCCAAGCTCGTTACAGCTGGTGTAACAATATCATTCTTTCGTAAGAGAATGTTTTCTTTTATCGCATTATAAGGAAGAAAAATGTCATCAGCTTTGAAGGTTATTTCAAATGGAAGAATATTGCCTCCTCGTAATATTCTAATACCTGTTTTTTCTGTATTTGCTTCCTCTTTTTTAAACGTAGCTCCAGTAAAAACTGTACAGATAGATTTGAGGCGACACCAAGACCATCCTTCTGGAACGTCAAATGGTATATCCTCAGTTATTTCAACAACTTTGTCGCTTATCTGCTCATAATACTTGCTACAAACTCATCTATCTTGGCAACAATTCTATTCATTTCACGTTGAGGTGGCAATGGTATCAGTATTTCTTTCACTTTCGCTATGCTTACACCTCCGATAATTCCTGTCTTGTTGTCATTAAACATATCAATGAAAGATGGTGACTGCAAATAATAGTAAATATATTTTCCCATATCCACAAATGGAGAGAAACAGCAGAGCTTATTACCAAAACATACATCTTTGTTTATTATTGCAATTTTTCTTCCAGCACTTCCGCCTTCAATACACATCAAAATAGAATGGTTAGGAGCGATTCTGAATTTGTCTTCATATTGTTTTGGAATAGCAATGCCATTATCATACATAACATTGTTGTCAAAATCAACGTCCTTTGTACCAATATAGTAACGTCCTGCAACATTAGTGAATTTTAATCTTTTTTCAGTCTCACTAATGCTATTGCCTGTATATATATCAGCCACGCAAGAAAGTCTTGTCCATACCCAGGCATCAGGTATCTCGAAAGGAACTTCATCATCAATACATACAGAATCCTTTCCTTTCTTCTCGAAGTACTTGTTATCGTCACCACGGAAGATGGTGCTGTCGATAACATCCTTCTTCTTCAACTTACCCTCTGTGACAAGACGTAACTTCTCTTCTTTGATGCGCTCTAAGAGAACTGACGCTGGCTCGTCCGCTGGGTCTTGTGGCACAAGTTTTCCTTGGATGGCTTCTTGGAGAATACTTTTCTTAATGCTCGGATAAAGGTTGTCGTTAAGCAAGTCTAACACCTCTTTCTGTTGTGTATATTGGGATATAAGCTTTGTAAGCTCATTGTATTTTTCGATTATCCGTTTTTGTTCTTGAAGCGGTGGAATAGGAACAAGTATTGCTTTTAGATATTCAAATGGAGGAATGTTCTTTATAGCAGAGCCTGCCCCTTTCATTTCATTCTCAATTAGCAAAATGTACGCGAAGAAAAGCTGCCAATAATCTGCTATGCCTAAATTGTATAATTCCACCCTCATAAGTGCCTGATTGATTATTCCTATCGGTGCTTCTTCTGGAAGAAGATATGTTTCTCCAATAGTTCCTGCACAGCTGACAATAATATCAAATGGTTTTGTTACAAAAGACTGCATTTCAGCGAATTTATCTTCTGAAATATAATACTCACCTAAGCGATAGTCTTTTTGTATCGCATTCTTTTGCTCATAAACTTTGATTGAGTGTTCGTTTTTGGGAACAAACATTGATTTGGTCAGACAGCTTCCGAATGGCCCTTTTCGATAAATTCCTAATTCATTAAGTCTACACCAAGTCCATCCAAGTGGCAAACTATATGGAAGTTCATCATCAATGCAAACCACCTTACCGTCTGCGAACTTCTCATAATAGGAACTAAAACAAGTAACGACCATGATATATTGATATGGGGGCTATTCCCCAATCTTATACAAATAAATACATTTATCATGGTTGAAAAATTCAAAGAGTATCTGACCCATTCTAACATGGCAGAGAACACCGTTTCGGCATACGTATATGCTGTAAACGACTTCAATTCCCGCTACAAGGAATTGACAAAGAAAAATCTCCTACTTTACAAGACGTATCTCATTGAGACGTTCAAGCCTAAGACCGTAAACTTACGGATCCAGGCATTGAACAAGTATCTGGAGTATCTGCACAAACCCCGCTTGCGCTTGAAATCTGTCAAGGTTCAGCAGCGTACCTATCTGGAGAATGTAATCAGCAATGCAGACTACACCTTCTTGAAGAATAAGCTGAAAAAGGAAGACAATCAGGAATGGTACTTCGTGGTTCGCTTCCTCGCTGCTACAGGTGCAAGAGTCAGTGAACTGGTGCAACTGAAGGTGGAGCATGTAAAAACGGGCTATTACGACATTTACACCAAGGGTGGAAAGATACGTCGCTTATTCATCCCTAAGAAACTGCGTGATGAAGCACAGGAATGGCTTTCTGCCAACAAAAGAGAAAGTGGTTATCTTTTTCTCAACCGTTTCGGGGAAAGAATAACCACTCGTGGCATAGCGCAACAGTTGAAGAACTTTGCAGTGAAGTACGGCTTGAATCCTAAGGTGGTTTATCCACATTCTTTCCGCCATCGCTACGCAAAGAATTTTCTTGAGAAGTTCAACGACATATCCCTGCTTGCCGACTTGATGGGACATGAGAGCATAGAGACAACAAGAATCTATCTACGCCGTACTGCAAACGAGCAGCAAGCAATTGTTGATAAGGTCATAACTTGGTAGCAGATTCGCAAAGAAAAGGGGTGGGGGCTTTTGTATGCATGAAAATCTCTTTTCTCTTTTCTCTTTTTCTCTTTTCTAGCATTGTATGACTGCGTAAAGATATCTAACGAGTGTTAAATTAAGGCCTCACTCCCATTCCAAGAGTAAGGCCTTAATGTTTTTATGTTTGTATATATCCTTTGGAGATCATGTCATAGTATAGGGCTTCCAGTTCGTCGAGTGCGAGTTCTTCGATACTGTGCTCGATAGTGCGTACAAGTTCGTCGCGCCGCCGCTCGTTGCAAAGGTCGAATCTGTTCATCGCTTTATTTTACGTCTATACCAGAATACTTGAATCCTTCCACTATCTCTGGATGGAATTCCTTGTCTTTCGCTCTTGCGGTGATGTTCTCAAAGGTGAAGTTTGACAGGTGATACACCTCTTCTTGCTGTTTCACGTTGAAGAATACATTGCAGTCAACATCACAGCGTCGCATGGTGATGTGGTCGGAGTATGACATTGGCTTGTCCTTGCGTCCTTTCAGGTCATAGAACTGTGTCCATGGTGCCACGAGTATGAAATTCTTGACAGGGCCTTTGATGTCTTCCACCGTGATGTATTCATATAGCTGCGGGGTGTCAGGGCGCATCTTCAGCCACAGCAGGTTGTTGGCCTGCGACGATATGTTTATGCGGCGCAGAATGATGTTGCGGCTGTGCACTGATTCAGAGCCAAGTGTCAGACATCCGTGACAGAATCCGTATTCGCAGTCTTCGATGATGATGTTTGAATTTGCACCATTGCCTATGCTTTCTGCCGGTATCTGCACACCTTCGTAGTTTTTCTTGAAAGCGTCGGCGTATGGGCCTTTGCCGCCCTTGATGGCCACGGCGTCATCGTTGACGGACATATAGCAGTTCTTTACCAGTACGTTCTTTACCACGTCAAGGTCTATTGCGTCGGTAGAGGGCCCCTTCGACGTGTCGGGCTTGCCGAGGGAATATATGCGCAGTCCGAGGAGTTTTACGTTCTCAGAATTGTATATGTGTGTGGTCCAGAAAGCAGAGTTCTGTAGTTTGACTCCTTCTATCTGTACGTTTTTGCAGTTGGATACATATACAAGTCTTGGCCTTTGCTCGTCTTTGTTTGTGCATGCCCGGTTCCATTTGCGGCGCAGCCAGAACTGCTGGTGGTATTTCAGTCCGTTGCCGTCGATGGTGCCTTTGCCGGAGATTGTGAAGCCGTCCAACCCATCAGCATTGATGAGGGCGCCGAAGTATGTGCAAGTCTCACCCTCGATGCGTGTCTTTCCCAAAGGATAGTCGCCTATGAAGTCAGAGCCCATCAGTACGCCGCCGTCCTCTATATAAAGATGTGTACCCTGCTTGAACATCAGTCCGCCGGTCATGTATATGCCCTGTGGCACTACTATTACGCCGCCGCCCTGGCTGGCTGCCTTGTCTATGAGTGCTTGTATTTCGGCGGTATGCACGCGGCCGTCAGAGAATATGCCGTAGTCTGTGAGTTTGTATTGGGTGCCGAGCGCTGCGAGGTTTACTGGTGTAGTGTCATGAAACCACGCATCGACTTCTGTTCCGTCGGGGAACAGGTCTTTCTGTGCGGCACTTGTTTTCTTTGCAGCTTGTGCGCTGTTAAATGTCAGCACCGTAACCAGTGCCATGAGTAGGAGTTTTTTCATTTTTATTTTTTTATTTAGTTATGTCAGTGTCTGTGATGAAACTTTCGTCCACAAAGTTACGTTTTTTTCTTTATCAACCAAAAAATCTCTTGAAAAAGCTGACATAAATCAAGAGGATGTGTAAAAAAGCATAGTTTTATCACTTTTTCTTTGTCAATTCAGAAAAAAGCACTACCTTTGCACCGCAATTGAGATAGAGGTCATTTGCACCGGGGTGTAGCGCAGTTGGTAGCGTTCCTGGTTTGGGACCAGGCTGTCGCAGGTTCGAGTCCTGTCACCCCGACAAGCCAAAACAGGAAGGAGACATCCAATGGATGTTTCCTTTTTTGTTTTAGGTGAGTTCTATAAATTAGCTTTGTCAAATTTTTGAATTAATTTTGAGGGCAGAGTGTCAGCAGATGATGGAGCATAGCGGGCTATGTGACCGAATATGCTGACAGTATGCACCAAAAGAAATCAAAAAGGTGACGAAACGTCAAACCCACAATTAAGTTATACATTACGGTGGTAATTTATAGAACTCACCTATATATATATAAGGTTGAAAGAATAAAAGTTTACAAATAATATAACAAAGCTTATGAAACTGAATATTGCAGTTCTGGCCGGTGACGGCATCGGACCAGAGATTATGGAGCAGGGTGTGGCTGTGATGTCTGCTGTAGCAAAGAAGTTTGGCCACGAGGTGTCTTACAAGGAAGCTCTCTGCGGAGCTCATGCCATTGACGAGGTAGGTGATCCGTTCCCAGAGGAGACTTATCAGATATGCGAGGCTGCCGATGCAGTGCTCTTCGCATCTGTTGGCGATCCCAAGTTTGACAATAATCCATCAGCAAAGGTACGTCCTGAGCAGGGACTCCTCGCTATGCGTAAGAAGCTGGGATTGTTTGCCAATATCCGTCCTGTGACAACTTTCGACTGCCTTGTACATAAATCACCATTGAAGGACGAAATCGTTAAGGGTGCTGACTTTATTTGTATCCGTGAGCTTACCGGTGGTATGTACTTCGGCAAGAAGCAGGAGCCACAGATGAACGCTGAGCTTGGTACAGAGGATGCACTTGATACCAACTATTACTCTCGTCCAGAGGTAGAGCGTATTCTGAAGGTGGCATACCAGTATGCACGCCAGCGCAAAAAGCACCTCACTGTCGTTGACAAGGCTAATGTGCTCGCTTCTTCACGCCTGTGGCGTAAGGTGGCTCAGGAGATGGCACCGCAGTATCCTGACGTGACAACAGACTTCATGTATGTTGACAACGCTGCCATGCGTATGATACAGGAGCCAACATTCTTCGACGTTATGGTTACAGAGAATACCTTCGGCGACATCCTTACCGATGAGGGTTCTTGCATCACTGGTTCAATGGGTCTGCTGCCGTCAGCATCTACAGGTTCTTCTACTCCAGTGTTCGAGCCTATCCACGGTTCATGGCCACAGGGCAAGGGCCTGAACATTGCCAACCCACTTGCACAGATTCTTTCTGTAGCTATGCTCTATGAGTACTTCGACCTGAAGGAAGAGGGCGCACTCATCCGCAAGGCTGTTGACGCTTCTCTCGACCAGAACGTACGCACACCTGAAATCCAGGTAGAGGGCGGTGCTAAGTATGGCACGAAAGAGGTTGGCGCTTGGATTGTTGACTACATCAAAAAGAACTAAGAGCATTTCCAAGAATATAACCGAACGCTGTAAGGAAACCCCTTACAGCGTTTCTTTTTATCTGGAGTTATTTGGCTTATTAAGAAAAAAATATTACCTTTGCACCAAAACATTTATATACACCTTTGAAGCATAACTATCATGGCAGAACTGAACGTAAACATCGATAAGCTTAAGTTAAAGAATCCAATAATGACAGCCTCTGGCACCTTTGGCTACGGACTGGAATTTCAAGACTTCGTTGCATTAGAAGATATTGGAGGAATAATTGTAAAGGGAACAACATTTGACCCGCGCCAAGGCAACGACTACCCACGTATGGCGGAGACTGCCAGCGGTATGCTCAACTGTGTAGGCTTACAGAACAAAGGTGTTGATTATTTCTGCAAGCATATATACCCCGAAATAAAAGATATTGACACTAATTTCATTGTCAATGTCAGCGGTTCTTCACCTGAGAACTACGGAGAGTGCGCCGCACGCATCAATGAACTGGACAACATACCTGCCATTGAGCTAAACATCTCATGCCCTAACGTAAAAGACGGAGGCATGGCCTTTGGCACCACATGCGAAGGAGCCGCAAGCGTGGTACGCGAAGTACGCCGACGCTACAACAAGACTCTTATTGTCAAGCTGTCTCCAAACGTAACTAACATTGCCGAGATAGCACGTGCCGTAGAAGACGAGGGAGCTGACAGCGTATCATTAATCAACACCCTGATGGGCATGGCGATAGACATCGAGAAGCGCAAGTCCCTGCTGTCTATCGGCACTGGAGGTCTGTCCGGTCCTGCTGTAAAGCCTGTAGCATTGCGTATGGTACACCAGGTAAGCAAGGCTGTGAAGATTCCTGTCATCGGACTTGGCGGTATATGCAACTACCGTGACGCAATAGAGTTCTTTATGGCAGGAGCCACGGCTATCGAGATAGGCACAGCTAATTTCCTTGACCCGGCAGTAACAGTAAAGGTGCGCGACGGAGTCAACCAGTGGCTTGATGACCACGGATGCAAGAACATACAAGAAATAATAGGTGTAATATAAAAATAACAGGTATAAAAAAAGAGGGTTACACTGGTGATGTGATGAAAACTCCGAGTAATGAATATTAGAGCGTTCTAATGCCTTTGTAATCCACCGACCTAACGGTTTCCAGACTGTGATATATGCCAGATGCCGTAAAAGGACTCACACGTGACTATCATTGCCAGTCTGCATTGTGGCCCGCCATTGACAAGAGAAACTATCTCTCGGTTTTTTCTATTAATTGATGAGTATCCCTATCGAACCAGTGCAACCCTCATGTGAGTACAAAGGTACGGAAAAGTTAAGAGTTATGAGGCATGCAACAAGAGATTATACCTCTTACATGTTTTTTTATATATTATATTTCTTTATTTAAGTTTTTTTTCATAACTTTGCACTTTCTTTTTAGATTTACAAATTGTTAATAGGATAACATTTCGCAAAGATAGAACTATGAAATTAATTGAAACCAACAACATCAAAGGCGATTTCTTTGGTGGTGTAACAGCCGGCATCGTAGCTTTGCCATTGGCTTTAGCGTTTGGTATTCAGGCTTTTGGTGGCATCAACCACCCTGACGCAGCACCGATGGGAGCATTGGCAGGATTGATAGGAGCCACACTGCTCGGATTCTTCGCTGCCCTGTTTGGCGGCACACACTCTCAGATAAGCGGACCTACCGGTCCGATGACCGTTATCACAGCATCACTGATAAGCGCTACATGGACAGCATCAAGCGGAAACATCTCTGCCGTACTCATTGCCATGGCCATGGCAGGCATATTCTGCGGCGTGTTCCAGATTCTGTTTGGCATTATCCGCATAGGCAAATATGTACGTTACATTCCCTACCCTGTCCTGTCAGGATTCATGAGTGGTATCGGTGTCATCATAATACTGCAGCAGATTTATCCCTTGATAGGCAAGAAATCTCCTGTCAGCACTATAGACATGATAATAGGCTTCCCTGCTGCCCTTGCCGACAATATCAGCATCATGGCATTGCTGCTCGGCTTGTGCACCATAGCAATTATCATGGCATTGCCACGACTGACAAAGAAAATTCCTGCCACACTCGTAGCATTAATCATAATGACCATAGTGTCACTTCTATGCTCTTTTGACGCTGCACTGACCATCGGCCAGATACCGACAGGCTTACCTATGCCTTTCTTCACGAAAGACGGCATTGACCTCAGCGGCATTGACTGGTGGACAACAATACAAGCCGGCATCATACCAGGACTGACACTGGCTGGCTTGGGCTCTATCGACACCCTGCTTACATCAGTAGTAGCAGACAATATCACAAAGACCAAGCATAACTCTAACAAAGAGCTAATAGGTCAAGGCATTGGTAACGCCTTAGCCGGACTGTTCTGCGGCATTGCTGGTGCCGGAGCAACCATGCGTACCGTTGTAAACGTCAAGAGCGGCGGCCGCACACAGCTGTCAGGCATGATTCACGCCATGCTGCTGCTTGCCATTCTCCTCGGACTGGGTTCACTGGTAAAATACGTACCTTTGTCTGTCCTCGCCGGTATTCTTATTACCGTAGGATGGGGAATCATTGACTTCAGAGGCTTCAAGGACCTGACACACATTCCAAAGGCCGATGCCTTTGTCCTTATCGTCGTGTTCCTCATGACAGTATTTGTTGACCTGCTCACAGCCGTCGGCATTGGCATGGTAATAGCTGCCGTACTGTTCATGAAGCGTGCAGGCGACCTGGCTGAGAAGCAATATGAGGGTGGAATACTTAACGAGGGCTTTGACCATAACACGCCATGGGAAGACGAGACCGACGTGACAGAAGAGATGAAGAAGCACATATACATCCTGCGTCTTGGAGGACCGGTATTCTTCGCTTCCATCACTGGCTTCAACAAAGTCATGCATGAGGTGCCTACCAATGGCATTAAGACCGTGATTATACGAATGAAGCGCGTCACCTTCATGGACCAGTCTGGCGCATACGCTTTGGAGACCGCTATAAAGGACCTGCAGGCTCAGGGCATAGAGGTGCTGATGACTATCATACAGCCACAGGCTGATGCCATTCTTCACAAGACACATATCATACCGACGCTGATTCCTGAGGAGCATACCTTCAAGACATTCGAGGATTGCATTGAATATCTGAAGTAAAAACTCCTTATCTTTCACAAGCCTCTCCTGCCCTTTTGCACGTTTAACGTCAATAGGACATTTTGGTAATTTCACTGTTCAAAAAGTGTTCGTGAAAAAACTCAAAATAGATAGACTTTCCAAAATTTAAACAAATAAGGCTCCGCATACCAGTTTATTGGCAGCGGAGCCTTATTCTATAATTAGATACTCAATCTCTGTTTATTCTATCGTTTCTATAAAATTGTCCAAGCGTTCCAATCCCTTCTGTGTGCATATACCACGAATGATAACAAACAGATAGTTGACCAGTAATTGTTTGTATGTGAGGTTCTTAAACAACGCATCGGAACGAATCATGTCTATCGAGCCTGATGTTATCTGATGAAAGATATTGAAGTCTATGCTTGAAATGAAGAAGCCTTGCCTTACACCCTTTTCAAAAAAATCCATTGTTGAAATCTGCTGCTCTTTCTGATAATGCTTCAACATTTTCTCTACAGCAGGATAACGCTTCAAATCATTAAAGAAATTAGCATGGGTGCTGGCGGAGAACTCCATCTGCTGCCGGAGTGCCTCTATCAGTATATCTATCGCATCGTCTCTCTTCAATGCAAATTCCTGCAGTGATTCGTTACGCTGTTTAAGCAAACTCTTTACTACATCGACCAACAAATCTTCCTTGTCAGAGTACACCTCATACAACGTGCGCTTAGATATACCCATATTCTTGGCTATATCATCCATCTTAACCGCACGTATTCCATACTCTCTGAAGCGGCTCATTGCCTCTTCCAAGATTGCCGGCTTTAAATTTTTCTTATATACTGATAACTCCTGCATCTATACAATGATAGGGGCTAATTTATTAGAAAGGTAATTCCTCCGCATTATCTTCACCTGCCATAGCAACAGGATCAGCAGCAACTGGCTGGGCTGCAACTGCAGGCTGTGCTGGTGCTGCTACTGGCTGTACCGGTGCTGCCGGAGCTGTAGGCATCTGTGATGGGTCATACTGACGCACGTCATAAGCACGAATACTGTTGAACCAACGGCCGTTCCACTCACGGGCATCAATATCAAATGCCACCAGAACCTCCTGTCCTATTTGTATATTGAAACGTGCGAGTCTGTCCGCACCAAACACTTCAAACACCATCTTCTTAGGATATTGCTCATGAGTCTCTATTACAAACTCCTGCACTTTCCACTCTGTTCCTCGTTGGCTAACACCACCACGCTCAGGAAGTGCCGCAATAACTTTTCCCTGTAATTCCATTCTTTTTTCTCTTTTACAAAAATAATCTATTATAATGCGAAATTACAAAAAAAAGGTAAATTATGAAAGTTTTTGAGTTTTTTTTTGTCTAAGACATAAGTTTTTTGTATTTTTGCACTAACTAAAAACTGATTAAAAAACATTCAACATACAATGAGATTTACACTTTCTTCATCTGTACTTAACAGCAAATTAAGTACCCTTTCAAAAGTCATAGCCTCCAAGAATTCCATGCAGATACTTGACTGCTTTCTCTTTGAGATAAGCTCGGGCCAGTTAACAATCACAGCTACAGACAACTCCAACATGATGAAATGTAATGTGGAGCTGAGCGAGAGTGACGGTGACGGTGCATTCTGCGTACACAACCATATTATTCAGATGGCTGTAAAAGAGATGGCTGAGCAGCCTATCACTTTTGAGGTCAATGTGGATGACAACAGTATAATGATGACCTACCAGAATGGCTCTTACCGTTTCGTCGGCCAGAGTGCAGACGACTTCCCGAAGATTCAGCCTCTCAGCAGTCCTTACACAGAGGCTTCAATATCTGCCGGAGCACTGGCGCAGAACATACAGCGTACTCTTTTCGCAACGTCATCAGAAGAGCTGCACTTGGTAATGACAGGCATCTATTTTGACTTGAAGGAAGACAGTCTGAACATTGTGGCAAGTGACGGCTATAAATTAGTAAGAAACATACTATACAGCTGCAAGACAGAATTGCCTGCTGCATTCCTGCTTCCAAAGAAGCCAGCCTCACTATTGCGTAACATGTTAGACGCAACTGATGAGAATCCTATCACGATGAGATTTAATGACAAGCAGGCTGAGTTCTCCACTCCTAACGGATACTTGTCATGCACACTGATAGAGGGACGCTACCCAAAATATAATAATGTCATACCTACTGACAACCCTAACATCGTAACCGTTGACAGAAAGAGTTTCATGAGCGCATTGCGCCGTGTACTGCCATTCGCTAACGAAGCTACGGGTCTGGTGAAGTTCCGTCTCTCACTTAACAACATTGAGCTCAATGCGGAAGACATCAACTTCGCTACTTCTGCACACGAGGATATTATATGTGAGTATAACGGAGTGCCTATGAGCATTGGCTTCAAGGGTGCTGCCATGTATGAGATAATGAACAACATCTCAAGCGATGACATCATAATAGAGTTAGGTGACCCAAGCAGAGCCGGAGTCATTCATCCTACAGAGCAACCTGAAGGCGAAGACGTACTTATGCTTATCATGCCTATGTTACTTAACGAATAAACAACATGAGACTGAACCTGACAAAACCTCTCATAGTCTTTGACCTGGAAAGTACCGGACTGGACATTGCCAAAGACAAGATAATTCAGCTTAGCTATATTAAGGTATATCCTGACGGCAAAGAGGAAAGGAAAAACTATTTCATTAATCCAGGCAGGGCCATACCGCAAGAGGTGGTGGAGCTAACCCACATTACCGACGACATGGTAAAGGACGCCCCTACCTTCAAGGCTTTAGCTGACACACTGGCAGAGGACTTCAAAGGATGTGACTTCGCCGGTTATAACTCCAACAACTTTGACATACCGTTGTTAGCAGAGGAGTTTTTACGTGCTGGAATGTCTTTTGACTTCTCTGAATGCAGGAAGATTGACGCATGCGCCATATTCCGACACATGGAACGTCATAACCTGGCGGCAGCATACAAGTTCTATTGCGGCCGCAAGATGGAGGATGATTTCCAGGCACATCTGGCTGATAATGACACAGAGGCCACATACCGCGTACTGCAAGGTCAGTTAGATATGTACAGCGCTGAGAGACAGGAGGAAGCCGAGCGCATCCTGAAAAACGACATGGATGAACTCAACGAGATAAGCAACCAACGCAAGAATGTGGACTTTGCCGGTAGAATTATATGGGCACCTGTAAAGGGAGCTGATGGTAAGCCATTACTTGACGCCGACGGCAAAGAACGTATGCGTGAGGAATTCAATTTCGGCAAATATAAAGGGTGGGCAGTAGCAGACGTCCTTAAGAGAGACCCTGGTTACTTCAGTTGGATGTTGTCAAGCGACTTTACATTAGACACAAAACAAGTGCTCACGAGAATCAGATTAAGAGAAGCACAGGGAAACACCCACCTATTCTCATGAACAAAAAAACAGACATAACAAAGAGACTATTGCTCATGGCTATCATGTCATGGGCAATAGTAGTATATGCGCCTGCACAAGAATTAAACGCGAAGATTAATATCAACCACTCCCAGATACAAGGTACAGATGTATCTGTTTTTGAAGAGTTGAAGGATAAGCTGGAAGAATTTGTCAACCAGCAACAGTGGACGTCCCTTAACTTCAAGGAGAATGAGCGCATAACATGCAGTTTTAACATTACTGTCAAGGAGTACAAGAAAAACGAAGGGACATGGGGCTGCACTTGCACTATTCAAGCAAACAGGCCCATCTATAACTCTGCATACAACAGCCCCCTGTTCCAATACCAGGATAATGACTTCACATTTACTTTCAACCAGTTTGACAAACTGGAGTATAACGAAGAGATGATAGACAACCAATTGATGGTTCTCTTCGCTTACTATGCGTATCTTATTATAGGCATAGACCTGGACAGCTTCTCACCCAAAGGAGGAGAAGACATACTACAGAGATGCATGAACCTCACCAACAATGCGCAAAACCTGGACTACCCCGGATGGAAGGCCTTTGACAGCAGCAAAAACCGTTTCGCCATCATCAACGATTACCTTGACGGAGCGTTAGAACCTCTCAGGACACTGCAATATGACTATTACCGCAAGGGACTTGACGAGATGGCAAACAATGTAGAACGTGGACGAACAGAAATTACCACTGCCATTACGGAGAACCTGAAGAAAGCACATGAGAACCGTCCAAGCAGTTTATTACCACAGATATGGACTGACTACAAAAAGGATGAGATAGCTAACATATACAAAGGCAAGGGGACCGCAAAGGAAAAAGAGAACGTGTATAATGTACTCTTTGGCATCAACCCCTCACAAAACAATGCCTGGACAAAGATTAAGGAATAATAATTTCCCGCCTGTCAAACAAGAAAAAGAATTATGCTGAAACATTTATACATTAAGAATTTCGCTCTGATTGATGTGCTTGACATCGACTTCTTCTCTGGCTTCTCTGTCATAACAGGAGAAACAGGAGCCGGCAAAAGCATCATATTAGGAGCAATCGGCCTTTTACTCGGACAAAGGACCGATACCAAAAGCATAAAAGCTGACTCTCAAAAATGCACAATCGAAGCCACATTTGATACTAACGGGCAGAACATAAAAGAATGGCTGACCGAAAACGACCTGGAATGTGATGATGATGACTGCATCATACGCAGGGAAATAACTGCGTCAGGCAAGAGCAGGGGCTTTATCAACGACACCCCAGTAACACTTAACCAAATGAAAGAATTGGGTGAGATGTTACTTGACGTACATTCTCAACACAAGAACCTTCTCTTACAAAAAGAAGATTTCCAACAAGGTGTTCTTGACATAATAGCAGACAATAGCACTCTGCTTACCGAATACAAGCAGGCATACGCCCAATATAAAAAGTTAGATGCGGAATTAGAGCAGCTACGCCATAGTGTTGAGGAGAGCAAGGAGAAAGAAGATTTCATGCGCTTCCAGCTTACTGAGTTAACCAATGCCAACCTCACACCTGGAGAACAGGAAGAGTTGGAACAAGAGCAGCAAGTAGCATCACACACAGAGGAGATAAAAAGCCTTATGTTTGACGCTGATGCCTTACTCAACAATGACGATAACGGCATTGTATCCGCATTACACCAGGCATGTCAGAGAATAACCAATGCCGCTGATATCAATCCAAAGATTCAACCTCTGGCAGAGAGGCTGAATTCTGCGCTTATCGACATAAAAGATATAGCGTCAGAATGTGCCAATGAGTCTGAGAACATAGAATATGACCCCGAGCGACTGGCTTTTATCAATGAACGTCTGGATACAATATATTCCCTACAACGGAAATATGACGCAACAGACGTATCTTCCCTCTGTGAGATACGCGATAACCTTTCGCAGGCTATAGATAATATCGACAACTTTGACGGACTTCTCACAGAGAAAGAAGCAGAAGTGGAGTTGGCACATCGCAACACTCAAGAAAAAGCGAATGCTCTCACCACGACACGCAAAGATGCCGTTCAGCCGCTACAAACTCAAATAACCACTTACCTAAGCGCTCTTGGCATACCTAATGCCAATTTCGTAATAGACATACAGCCTACCACACTTAATGCCAACGGACAGGACAAAGTACAGTATCTGTTTTCCGCCAACAAAGGCATGCCTGCGCGGCCGGTCGAGCAAGTGGCTTCAGGAGGCGAGATAGCACGTCTTATGCTCTCACTAAAAGCCATCATCAGCGGGGCAGTAAAACTTCCAACCATCATCTTTGATGAGATAGACACCGGCGTAAGCGGAAAAGTGGCAGAGCAGATGGCTAGAATAATGCAAGAGATGGGACACTCTGAACGACAAGTAATCAGCATCACACACCTGCCACAGATAGCCTCTGCCGGACAATACCACTATAAGGTAGAGAAACATGACACCGAGGAGGGTACTACATCCGTAATGAGGCAACTAAGTAAAGATGAACGTGTCATGGAGATAGCCCAGATGTTAAGTGGAACAGATGTCAGCAACGCAGCATTAGCCAACGCAAAAGCATTGCTGAAAAACGCAGATTAACCCTATACCAAAAGAGAAAACTATGGATATAAAAAAAGCAGAATTCTTCATAAGCTCAGCCAAACTGTCACAGTGTCCAAAAGACACAAAGATGGAGTTTGCCTTCATAGGACGAAGCAATGTAGGCAAATCCAGTCTCATTAATATGTTGACAGAAAGGAAAAACCTGGCTAAAACCAGCGCTACACCTGGTAAGACGTTACTGATAAACCATTTTATCATAAATGATGAATGGTATATAGTGGACCTACCGGGCTATGGCTTTGCTAAACGCTCTAAGAAGATCCAAGAGGAAATAGAGAAAATGATTTCCTCATATATATTACATCGCGAACAATGTGTAAACGTGTTCCTGCTGATAGATATCAGACATGACCCTCAAAAGATAGACCGAGAGTTCATGGAATGGCTGGGAGAAAACGGTATTCCTTTCTCCATAGTCTTTACTAAAGCCGATAAACTAACAGCTACAAAAGCCACAAGCAACGCTAAAAAATATATGAACACGTTGCTTGACGCATGGGAAGAACTGCCGCCATATTTCGTCACCAGTTCCGAGAAAAGACAGGGGCGCGCAGAACTCCTTGATTATATTGACACCATACTTAAATCCTAAAAATGCCTACACCGTTTCTTGACGTACAGAACGTATCAAAAAGTTTTGGAGTGCGTACACTCTTCAGGAATATATCGTTTAGCATAGCAGAAGGACAGCATGTGGGACTGATAGCCCAAAACGGTACCGGCAAAACCACACTGCTGTCAATGCTTACCGGCAAGGAAAGCATTGACAGCGGTAGTATTATTTTCAGGAATGACATCAAGGTTGGCTACCTGAGGCAAGACCCTTATTTTGAAGAAGGCACCACCGTTACTCAAGCTTGTTTCACAGATAACAACCCCACCACAGAATCTCAGTTGAAAGCAAAACAAATATTGACACAGTTGCGCATTCATGATATGCAGCAACCTATGTCACAACTGAGCGGAGGACAACAGAAAAGAGTAGCGCTGGCACAGGTGCTCATATCTAATCCTGACATGCTGATTCTTGATGAGCCAACTAACCACCTTGACTTGGAAATGGTGGAATGGTTGGAGAGTTTTCTGCAACGTGGAAACAAGACACTGCTTCTTGTTACACATGACCGTTTCTTCCTTGATAATATATGTGACACTATTCTTGAGCTTGACAACCAAACCATATATCGATACAAAGGCTCCTATTCTTATTTCCTTG
>JAEEGH010001718.1_pt1 | contig 61923 bp, 52 predicted proteins | sample 9134181 | NCBI WGS metagenome assembly JAEEGH01 (sample SAMN16246544, study PRJNA631951) | gut metagenome | biome: gut microbiome; feature: rumen; material: DP-attached | host: Bos | place: Iran: Karaj | collected 2018-10
CTTTGTCAAGCACTTTTTGAAAAAAAGTGCAAAAAAACAGAGGCTTTTACACCTCTGCTTGAAGATACTATTTAATTAAATTTGAACCAGGGGGGTATCCTTATCTAAATGACATTGGGACGTATCAGATTGACTCATTGCATGCAATGAGTCAATTTGATACGTCCCCAGTGACTCACTTATCTAAGCGCTCGCACCATTTTTCATAATAATCCAGCTTAAATTGAAGTAGCTTTAGCTGCTTCTTTTTTTCTTTTATCTGGTCTTTAATGATTTTTTCCTGCTTTTTTAGCAGTTCAAACCTTTCTGGAACAGTTGAATCACCTATAATGCATAGCTCAACATAGTCCTGCATCTCTTTGATGGAGAGTCCGGAATTGCTCAGGCACTCCAGGAGCTTGGCCCATTGGAGATCTGCCTCGGAGAAAAGTCGCTTGCCGGATCCATTTTTCTGAAGGAAAGGAAACAAACCCTTGTCGTCATAGTAACGCAGTGTATGCTCTGATATTTCAACTAATTTGGCTGCCTGTGTAACAGAATATTTAGGTGTTGTATCCAAGGGATGATCCATGGCCAGGGAGTTAACACAATCTTTCATATTTACCATAACAATTACCTCGAGTAACTCTAATTTCAATTTTGATAAGAATAGCGTAAAAACAGGATAAAATCAATAACTAATTTTTTGAAAAGTATGTTAAAAAATAGTCATTGACTTAGAGTTACTCTAAGAACTATATATAAATTATCAGGAGGTAGGAGTTATGTACGAACAACTTTTTACAGAACATAAAATTGGCAAAGTAACATCACCAAACAGATTGGTTTTTGAACCAATGGGCAACTATTATGCAGAGCTTGATGGAAGCGTTTCAGAAAGAGATATCGCTTTTTACACTGAAAGGGCAAAAGGCGGTTGCGGAATTGTTATGACAGAAGTGGCGTCTGTTAATAGCAAAACAGGTAGAGGTAATCTTAGAAACCTCTGCACTGACGATGATAAGTTTATCCCAGGATATAAGAAGATGGCTGACAGCATACACAAGTACGGCTCATTATTATTTGTTGAGCTGTATCATCCGGGTTGCCAGGGTATTGCTCCATTAAACGGAGGCTCTATGGCATCTCCAAGTGGTCAGGAAAGTGATCTGATCCATATGCCTAGCCATGCTATGACAATAGAGGAGATACACAGCACAGTAAACGATTTTGTTGAAAGCGCTGTACGTATGCAGAAGGCAGGAGTAGATGGAGTTGTGCTCCACGCTGCTCACGGTTATCTGCTCTGCGAGTTTATTTCATCTTATACAAATCACAGAACTGATGAGTATGGTGGAAGTATTGAGAATAGAGTAAGGATCATCAAGGAGATCGTTGAAGGCATCAGAGAAAAATGCGGCGATTACCCGATTATCATCAGATATTCAGCTGATGAATATATGCGTGAGATTGGAAAAGAAGGCGGAATGGTTCTTGATGAAGCTGTTGAGATGGCTAAATTATTTGAGAGCTACGGAGTAGATGCTCTTGACGTTTCAGCAGGTAACTATGAGACTATGAACTGGGCATGGGAGCCAACAGGCTTTGATGAAGGCTGGAAGATGGTCAACGGCGCTACAATTGCAAAAGCTGTTAACATTCCGGTTATTGCATGTTCAGTGATCAGAACACCACAGGGAGCAGTTGATTTCCTTGATAAAGGAGTAGCTTTTGTAGGCTCTGCAAGACAGTTTTTTGCTGATCCATATTGGGGCGAGAAGGTTAAGACTGGCAGAGAAAAAGAAATCAGAAAGTGCATATCCTGCCTTAACTGTATGGAATCCCTTATGGCAGCTAATGAAGATAATGGTATGCGCTGTCAGTGTACAGTCAATGTTGAAGGTGGTGAAGAGTGCAGTTTACTGCCACTTAGCAAGATTGGCGATGGCAGAAAGGTAGTCATCCTAGGCGCAGGTCCTGCAGGTCTTGAAGCAGCAAGAGTTGCAGCAGAGCGCGGATTTAAGCCTGTTATCATTGAAAAAGCATCAGAGATAGGCGGACAGCTTAATCTGGCAAATAAGCCACCTAAGAAGGATAAGATCACATGGCTTATCGATTATTATCAGGCTATGATCGAAAAATATGATATCGAAGTACGTTTAAATACAGAGGCTACTGCAGAGCTTATATTGAATGAGCATCCATATAAGGTAATCAATGCAATTGGCTCATCACCTGTACTTCCAAGATCAATACCTGGTCTGGATCAGGATTATATCATCACACCTCCTGATGTATTATCAGGTAAGACTCAGCTTACAGGCAAAAAAGTCTGTGTTGTTGGTTCAGGTATGACAGGAATTGAGACAGCAGAGTTCTTGCAGGAAAAAGGAAACAGCATCGAGCTGTACGAAATGGCAGATGATATCGGACCAGGTCTGTTCTTCCAGAACCTCATTGATGTTATGGGAAGGCTTGCTCCAGGCGGATGCAAACTCTATGCAAAACACCAGCTTTTGAGCGTTGGTGAGCATGAGGCGACTTTCAAGAATCTTGAAAACGGTCAGGAAGTAACTGCTAGCTACGATAACATCGTGATTTCACTTGGAACAAGATCCAATGCTCTTTCAGAAGCTATAGCAAAAGAGTATCCTGACATCATCTCTATCGGCGATGCAGAGAAATCCGGAAGGATCAGACACGCCATAGAAGGCGGTTACAAGGCAGCATACTCACTGTAAAATGAGTCACCGGGGACGTATCAGATTGACTCATTGCGCACAATGAGTCACCGGGGACGTATCAAATTGACTCATTTAAAGAAAAAAGAACCTTAACGAATCTTAAGATTTCGATAAGGTTCTTTTTATTTTGCCTCAATATACTTGGCTATGAGTTGAAAAACGTTTGAGGAGACTTAGACGAAAGAAAGCAAGTAGTAAGTGTTTGAGGAGAAGAGCAGAAGATGAAAGGCATTAAGGAAAAGCTACATACGATTAAAAGTAAGATTATTGAGAATAAGAAAAAAGTTCTAATGGGCACAGTTGCAGGTATCCTGGTTGTAACCGTTGCTACAGGCAGTATTGTATATATTCAGAGTAAGGATACAGATTTCGCTGATATGGCAGCACAGCTTGAAACCGTTAGTATTACTAAGCAGGATCTGGAAAAAACACTGTCCATAAATGGAACTATTGCTGCTCTTGAGAGCCAGTCGGTCACAAGTGAGCTGACAGGCGTCAAGGTCAATGAGCTCAAGGTAAGAGTTGGAGATCATGTAAAGAAGGGTGATGTAGTTGCAGTTCTAGACACTACAACCATTGAAAAATCACTGTCACAGGCTCAGGAGAGTTTGGAACTGGCTAAGAAAAAAGATGCCCTTGAATTGGCTACAGCACAGCGAAACTATGATAATGCGGTAGAGGAGTCAAGAATACAGCAGGAAAGGGCTCAGAGAGATTTAAATAATGCTCAGAAACAGTATGACCAGTCTGTCAGTGAATCTAATACAGCCAATGGCGTATATGCTAATGCTGAGCAAAATGTTAATGCCAAGACCGGAAATGTTAATAATAGCCAGAATGCCTATAATGATGCCAATAGCGCATCACGCGATGCATCAAAAGATTATGAGCGCAAACAGGAAGCGCTTGAAGATGCACAGAAAAAGCTTACTGAAGCAGAACAGGTCAAGACTACTCTTGATGGAATGACACCTACTACCGATGAAGAGAAGGCTCAACTTGAAGCTGATAAGCAGGAAGCACAAAAGGCACTTGATGAGGCAAAAGCAAATGTAGAAAAAGCAGAGGCAGAGGTTCGAGAAGCTAAGCATAAGAGCGAAGACGCCCAGACCAATCTTGAGAATAAGCAGACAGCGCTGTCTGATTCAAAGTCAGATCTTGCAGAGGCTGAAGCTAGTAAGTCTACTGCAGAAGCAGATGCCAAGAGCAAAAAAGATAGTATATCTTCTAATCAGGATGCTGTAACCAAAGCACAGGACAGCCAGCAGGATACCATCAGACAGACTAATAAATCTGTTGCAGATGCCAAGGACAATGTCAGCAGTACAGAACTTGGCCAGTCATCAAGCCTTTTAGAACTTCAAAGAGAAGTTGATAAATATGTCCAGCAGATTGAGAGTGCAACAATTGTTGCTCCTTGCGATGGCCTTGTAACATCAGTTGGCTTAAAGGAAGGCGCAATCTATGATAATGGCAAAGAGCTGATGACTATCCAGAATGATGATGGATATAAGGTAAAAGCGTCTGTTGATCAGTATGATATCTGTGATGTTCAAGAAGGAATGAAAGTAAGGATAAAAACAGATTCTATGGGAGATGAGATTCTGGAAGGAACAGTTACTTTTGTATCACCTATTCCTGCCAGCGATACAGCAGGGGCAACAACAGGAAGCGATAGTTCTTCAAGCAATGACTATCCTATAGAAGTATCTATAAATAAAAAAGCAGACAGGCTCAGAATAGGTATGACAGCAAAGATTACTATTATTGAAGAGGCGCAAAAGGACGCGCTCACAGTTCCTGATTCAGTGGTACAGGAAGGTGATGATGGACAGCTCTATATAGAAGTGCTTGATGATAGCAACAACGTCGATACCATAGAAGCCAGTGCTACCGGAGCAAGTAGTTCTGATGAGATCGGCAATATCAAAAAAGAGAACGTATCATATGGAATAAAGACTGACTATTATGTGGAGATCAAAGGCAGTGACTTGAAAGAGGGAATGCAGGTAGTTGTTCCAAGCACCGATGATACGGAGGATATTGAACTATGATCCATGTTAGTCAGATAGTAAAAAGATTTAACATAGGCACCGAGAATGAAATCGAGATCCTTCATGGAATAGATCTTGATGTCAAAAAAGGCGAATTTGTATCCATAGTCGGAACATCAGGCTCAGGAAAATCAACGCTTATGAACATCATAGGTCTTTTGGATAAGCCAACAGAAGGGTCATATATTTTGGATGGAATAGATGTGTGCAGAGCTTCTGATAACCAGCTTTCACACATCAGAAATCAGAAAATAGGATTTGTTTTTCAAACATACAATCTGATTCCCAGGACCAGTGCACTCAAAAATGTTGAACTTCCTATGTTGTATGCCGGCGTGGGTGCGAAAGAAAGAAGAGAGCGTGCAAGAGAGCTCCTTGAGCTTGTTGAGATGGACAAAAGGATGGAAAATACGCCGGATACTCTTTCAGGTGGTCAAAAGCAGAGAGTAGCCATAGCAAGGGCTTTGGTCAATAATCCATCTATAATACTCGCGGATGAGCCAACTGGAGCTCTTGATTCAGCAACCGGAAGAAAGATTATGGATCTTTTTCACAAGCTGCATGAGGAGCAGGGCATCACGATCGTATTTATCACTCATTCACCTGAACTTGCAAAAGAGACTGAGAGAATATTGACCTTAAAGGATGGACGCATTGTAGATGAAAGGATGGGAATGAGGTATGCTTCTTGAAAATGTAATATTAGCAGTGACAGGCCTCATGGCCAACAAACTCAGGACATTCTTGACAATGCTGGGGATAATCATCGGAATTGCATCTGTCATAGGAATCATGAATGTTGCAGAGGGCATGAAGACTTCTACCATGAGTCAGATGGGCGACATGGGTGCCAATGTCATATCTTTTTTTGTAACACAGAAAATGGATCCGGATACCGGGGAATTTGATGAGAACGTAAGAGATCCGAAAGAAAAAGATTTTTTTACCCCGGAACTGCTTGATGAGCTGGAACAGCAGTTTGTAGGAAGGATAAGTGCTATATCGCTTTCAAAATCAATAACTGAGACCAAGATAGAAGATGGTAAAAAGTATGCCAATGTATCGTTGGAAGGTCTTAACAATGCTGCGATCAAGAATAAAAAGCTGAATATTATTGCAGGAAGAAATATAACTTCAGATGAACAGGAAGATGGGAAAAAGGTCATCCTCGTATCTGACAGGCTGGTCAATAATCTTTTTAATGGGGATAATAACAATGCATTAGGCCAGCAGATAGAGGCTGTAATAGATAACAAGTATTATTCTTACACAATAGTAGGCGTCTATGAATACAGTGACAGCTCAGGAAGTGGTTTTAGTACAAAAGTATCGCAAAAAGACATTAAGACCGGTGCCTATGTTCCGCTTAAGTGCGCGGTAAAGCAGCTTCGACAGGGAGAATTGTATGATTCATTTGATATAATCGCAGCAGTTGGTGAAGATCAGGGAGCACTTGTTTCGGAAGTTACAGATTACTTGAATAATGGTTATTATGCCAATAATGATGCGTATGAAGCCTATGGATACAGCATGAAAGAAGAAATCAAATCCATGGAATCAATGCTAAATACCCAGACCTACGCATTTATGGCAGTTGGAGCTATATCCCTTCTTGTAGGCGGAATAGGTGTTATGAATATAATGGTTGTTTCAATAACTGAGAGGACAAGGGAGATAGGCACAAGAAAGGCACTCGGAGCAACTAACGGATTTATACGTCTGCAATTCATAACAGAGGCAGTCGTTGTGTGCCTGATAGGCGGTATTATTGGAGTCATTACCGGGGAAATATTTGGATTAGTCGCTAATAAGATCATGAATACGACGGGTAGCATATCAATTAATGGTATAATCATATGTGTATTATTTTCCATGGTATTTGGCGTGTTTTTCGGCTTTTATCCTGCCAACAAAGCAGCCAAGCTAAATCCAATAGAGGCCCTGAGATATGAGTAAAGATAAAAACAGAATTCTGATAGCTGAAGATGACAAGGATATTTTATCTCTTCTAAGGTTATACCTTGAAAAAGATGGTTTTGATGTGCTATTTGCAGAGGATGGGCTAGTTGCCTATGACCTGATAGAGCAGGAGGAGCCAGATCTGATTATTTCTGACATAATGATGCCGGGGATGAACGGGTACGACCTCATCCAGAAGATCCGAAAGTCCAGAAACAATGTTCCAATCATAATTTTGTCTGCAAAAAACCAGGATAATGACAAGATATTGGGATTAGACATAGGTGCTGATGACTACATGACCAAGCCATTCAATCCGCTGGAGCTTGTTGCACATGTGAAAGCAGCTTTGAGAAGATTTTATAGTCTTGGTTCCGGAGAGACAGCAGCTACTTCTTATAAGGTGGGAGAATTAGAAATAGATATAGAAAGAGTCAGATTTACCAAAAAAGGAGAAGAGATTTCGTTAACGCCTTTTGAATTTAAGATAATGACTCTTTTGATGAAGAACCCTGGAAGAGTATTCACTAAAGTGCAGATATACGAGTATATTAGCGGCGAGTACTATGAAACAGATGAAAATGCTCTGATGGTACATATGAGTAAACTCAGAGACAAGATTGAAGATGACAGGAACGAACCTAAATATATTAAAACCATACGTGGACTTGGTTACAAGATAGAAAAATTATGAGAAAGCTCTTTAAACGCAAAGGAACTCTATATTCAATGATCACCGGAAACTATATATTGTTTGCGGTGATTGTTGTGCTTTTGGCATTGTTGTCTATGACCATCCTTAATAGAGGCATAGACAATATTTTTGATACTTATGGAACAGGTGGTATCATCGCACAGAACAAGATACTTTCTTCGGAAAACTATGACAGGCTCGTTGTTTCAAGGCTTCTGGGCAAAGAGGGTTATATAGAAGTGCTGGATAAAGACGCGAATATCATCTATTCCAGCAATCCTCAGAAAAGTAACCAGTATAGTGTTGATGAACTTGAATATATACCGGATGTATACGGCGATACATATTATTCAATTGATGCAATTATAAAAGATAATGTTTTGAATGGTTATGTGATCCATAGATATGAAAATGTAGGCGATAGCGAGAATGAGTTTATGGATCTGACCGGAGTCATTATATTAGATAAGGATAGAAATATAATATATTCGGATGTCGATGCTGAGGAAAGCGGTATAACTGAAAAAGAAGTTGAATATCTATATGGCTACAATGATGATGGCTCTACTTATATCCAGAAATATGATTTTGTGACCAATAACGGGGAAGAGCGCATCCTGTTGATCCATTCAACTATTGAGAATGGTAGTGAAGCCCTTGCATACAGGCGTTTATTTATTTTTGCAGTTACTGTATTTATTATTCTTTTGATCATATTGATAATCATTTTTGTTCTCAGGATGTCATTTGTTGTAAGGCGACCTCTCAGTATGCTTGAAAAAGCCATGACCAGCTACAGCACTCCTTCTGAAAAGGCCGCACTGTCATATTCGGGACCAAGAGAGCTGGAGCAGATCATTTCTACCTTTAATGACATGTCTGAAAGGCTTAATGACAGTGAGAAAAAGAGGATACAGACGGAGAATGAAAAACAAAAGATGCTGGCAGATATTTCGCATGATCTGAAGACTCCGATTACTGTAATTCAGGGCTATGCCAAGGCTGTAGCAGAGGGGCTTGTGCCGCAGGATGAGGAAAAGAGATATCTTGATACTATATGCGCTAAGGCAGAAAATCTTTCCGAGCTGATCAATAAATTCTACGAATACTCAAAACTGGAACATCCGGAGTTCAATCTGGTTAGAGAAAAGGCCGATCTGTGTGAATATTTTAGAGAATATCTGGCTGCTAAATACGAAGAGCTTGACCTGCAAGGATTTGATATGGATATAGATATTCCGGATCAGATAATAGAATATAGCTTTGACCGTTTTCAGTTAAAGCGTGTATTTGAAAATATAATATCCAACTCAGTCAAGGCCAATCCTCAGGGAACGACAATCTACGCCGCTATGAAGCAGGAAGACGACAAAATAAAGATATATCTGGGGGATAATGGCGTAGGAATACCAGACAATATCAGAGATGATATCTTTAATCCATTTATCGTTGGCAATGAATCCAGGACCAGCGGTCAGGGCACCGGCCTGGGGCTTGCTATAGCAAGGCTCATCGTTGAATCCCATGGAGGAGATATCAGGCTTGCAGATGATAAAAATGGCAGATATAAGACTTTGTTTGAAATAGTATTGTAATTGAGTGACATCATTATGGCTATATCATCAGGAACCTGTTTTCCCAATCGTTAAGGAGGCAAAAGAGGGCTGGAAGCAGATGGTGGATATCATGAAAAGAGCTTGACGTTAGCAATATGATAAGTACAAAATACTGAAATGAATTTACACGTTGCGTATAAGACATAAATATGATATGTTTACACACAACGTGTATTTTTATTTGAAAGGAATGCTTATATGGATAAAGCTAAAAAGATAAAGGATCTACGCGAAAAAACTGGAATGAGCCGTAAGGAGTTTTGTGAGTATTTTGACATTCCATACAGGACAGTAACGGAATGGGAGCGCGATACGAGGCATGCTCCAGATTATGTTGTAAGACTATTGGAGTATTACATAAGGATGGAAAAACTACTGAAAAAGGATGAAGACGATAAGACTTAATTACCTCGAAGTCGAGGCAATTGAAATATCACCTGCACATGAGGAGCAATATAAAAAAAGAAACGAGCAACAGCGAAGGCTGAGTGTTACAGGAGCGGTTGTTCTGGCGAGATAACATTTATACGATTAATTTGCAGTCCGCCTGTCTGGCGGACTGCTACTATTCTTTCATTCGAAAGACAGGCAGTGATAATTACTAATCAGATTGCTGCTGATATTCCAAAGTTTATCGACATATTGCTTGATTTCTGCTACTTGAGCAATTTCTGCGATAGTGGCAGTTGATTATACGAGGTGAATACTGCCTATATTCTAGAACCTCTTGGTATAGGCAGTTGATCATACAGGGTGGCCTCTGCCTATATCCCGAGAACTGCCACTATAGGCAGTTGATTTTACGTATGACAAACTGCCTATATGGCGGGAGTGGCAAATGGTAGCAGAGAATAGCTGCTTAAAATCAATGCCTATATTGCGAGAGAACTGGATTTAGGCAGAACAGCAATGGATAATTGCAATGCCTATATTAGCTGAAAGTAGAATAGTGGCAGAACGATTGGTAAAAAAGACACTGCCCATATTGAACAGACCCTGATATAGGCAGAAAGTCAGGAAATAAGCGTTACCAATAGTAACAATAAACAAACCCAAAATAATAAAAAAGAATCATAAAGGAGTACTAAGAAGAAATGCTAGGACTAAAGAAATACTTAATTGCAGAAGAGGAAAGACTAAAGAATATCAAACAAGTTATAGAAAAAAGACTTATCGATGTTCCTGAAGGTAATCTTAGGATAACATCATCCGGCAAGCATATTCAGTACATGCATTGTAAAGAAAAGGATGGCAAGTACCAAAAACAAGGAGAATACCTAAAGAAAGAGGATATGTCTTTTGTGAGAGCATTAGCTCAAAAGTCTTATGACCAGAAGATGAAAAAATTGGTAGGTAGGAGACTCAAGCAAATTCAGAACATCAACAAGGATTATATAGATGATGAGATCGAACTAATCTATACCAATATGAACATCAATAGACAGGCTTTGGTAACACCTGTTGAAAAGACATGGCTGCAGAAAGTGGCTGATTGGAAAGCGATTCCATATATAGGAAAAGCGTTTGATGAAGGTACACCTGAAATATATACCAAAAAAGGAGAGAGGGTAAGATCAAAGTCAGAAAAGCTGATTGCAGATACTTTATTCGATATGGGAATTGAATATAAGTATGAATGCCCAATATATCTAAAAGGATACAGACAGGTATATCCGGACTTTACAATTCTCAGTCGCAAGACTGGAAAAGAAATGTATTGGGAGCATGATGGAAGAATGGATGATCCTAAATATTCCGAAAAAGCCGTAAGGAAGATTAATTCGTATATTTACAATGGAATAATACCCGGAGATAGGCTAATGCTTACATTTGAGACATCAAGCACTGTGCTCAATGACAGAACAATAAAGAAAATGATTGATAATTTCCTGTTATAATACTTAGAGAAAAAATAAAAAGCCTGTTGACTCTTCCCTAGGGAACCCCTTAAGGTGGATTTATGAAATTTCAGTAAGGAGTACAACGTATGAACTTTGAAATTAAGAAAATGGAAACAGATGAAGAGATTAAGGGGAAGGCTTACGTTCATTGGAAGTCATGGCAAGAAGCGTACAAAGGGATTGTTGATCAAAGTTATTTAGATTCAATAACTTTGGAAAATTGCGAGGATAGAGCATTTAAGTGGCCTGAGAATACTTTTGTTGCAAAGGATAATGGGAAAATTGTTGGTTTTTCTTGTTATGGTAAATATCGTAGCGATGAATTAGCTAATGCAGGTGAGATTTTTGCGATTTACATCCTGAAAGAATACTATGGAACAGGAGTTGGGAACGCGCTGATGCAAGCTGGTTTAGGTGAGCTTGATTATCCCCAGGTAGCAGTGTGGGTACTTAAAGATAACAAGAGAGCAATTAGGTTTTATGAAAAATGCGGATTTAGTCTTGATGGACGAGAAGAAGAAATAAAGCTTGGTTCTCCGATTGTGGAAGTGAGGATGATACGATGACATTACTTGTAATCGACACACAGGTTGGAATCAGAGACGATAGATTATACAAGTTTCAGGTAGTACGAGATTCCAAAATTAAACTGAAAAAATAGAGGAATTGAAATGATATCACTCAGACATTTTACAGAAGCGGATGCGGAAATATTAAGACAGAAACACTGGACTGACCTTAGCACTGAGGAAATAGTTTCAATCATCAATGATTGGAAATCTTTGGAATATGAAGGCAAGTATTTTGAGATGTTTGCGATTGTAGTAGATGATATGGCGGTTGGTTATATTTCACTTATGGAACATAGCCAAAGCATTGTATCTCTTGGTATTGAAATCTTCTCTGATAAAAGGCAAAAAGGCTACGCTACGAGGGCCATGGCCATTGCAAGTGAAATTGCTGCAAAGCGAGGATATAAAGCTATTCAGAATCAGGTACGTACGGATAATATGCCCAGCATTGCACTTCATGAGAAATGTGAATATGAAACTGACGGATATGTCTATATGAATCAGAAAGGGAAAGAAATAGGCCTGTATACTTACTTTCTTTAAATATATCATCGGAAGTAATACCTTTTACAAAAGAAAAATGACAGAGCATTTATGAAGAGTACAGGACTGAAGAAACAAATTTTTTTAAGTAAAAATTGTAGTATGAAGAGAATAATAGCATTATACGTAATTTTTATCACTGCTTGCAGCCTTATTGCCTGCAGCAATAGAGAGGATAAGTTCACATCTCCTAGTGGAGAGAATACAATCACTATTAAATATGACTATGCCAGCAGGCCCAGTGTTTATTATAAAGGGGATTGCATATGGGAATATCCAGGTAGTGGTTTTAATGAAGAAGCAATTTTCAACGTTGAATGGATCGACGATGATACTATAAAGCTGATCTACAATGATGAGACCCACAGTGGCAAGTATAGTGAAGAATTTGAAATAGACTGGTAAAGAGTCACCGGGACGTATCAGATTGACTCATTGCATACAATGAGTCAAATTGATACGTCCCCAGTGACTCTTTTTTTAGTAAGAAATAATTCCGTATATGATAAGGAAGAACATGACAATAGGTATCACAACCTTGAAGTACCATTTGAAGGCTTTGCTGAGCTTTAGACCTTCACCGCTATTTACTTCTGCAGCATAGTTGTCAAATCCCCATCCGTACCTGGTTGTGCAGAAGAGGCAGGTGAGAAGGGCGCCAATAGGCAGCAACAGGTTACTTACAATGAAGTCTTCCAGATCCATAATGGTATTGCCTGCTTTCAGCGGCTGGATAAAACTGAGTACATTAAATCCAAGGGCGCATGGTATAGAACCAAGTGTGATTACGATACCGGCTATATATGCAGCCTTTTTTCTCTTAAATCCAAAGATATCAATTGAAAAACTTACATCATTTTCAAATACACCTATCATGGTTGATAGTGCAGCAAAATACATGAACAGGAAGAAAAAGCTTCCGATGATCCTGCCGCCCTTAAGTGATAGAAATACATTAGGCAGAGTCAGGAAGATAAGGCTTGGTCCTTTGTCCGGGGCTACTCCAAATGAGAAGCAGGCTGGAATTGTAATAAGACCTGCAACAATGGCTACAAAAGTATCAAGTCCTGCAACGAGAATTGCTTCTCCAAAAAGGCTTCTGTCTTTATTGATGTAACTTCCAAATATTTCCATGCTTCCAATACCAAGGCTCAGGGTAAAAAAACTCTGATTTAAAGCGGCATACAGCACATTTCCAAGTCCGGCTTTTCTTACATTTTCAGCATTTGGCATCAGATAAAAGGAAATTCCTTCAGCAGCGCCATCAAGAGTCAGCGAATGAACACCAAGTCCAAGCATGATGATTATAAGAGCAATCATCATTATCTTGGTAACTTTTTCAACTCCGACCTGGAGACCGGCAGAAGTTACAATAACAGTGATGATCATCGTAAATACCATGTATAAAACCAGTACTAATGGAGAACCCATCATCTCCTGATATACAGCTGATACACCCTCTGCATCCAGACCTTCAAAGCGTCCGGTTACTGTCAGTACAAAATATCTGAGCATCCATCCGGATACTACAGAATAAAACATTAAAAGAAGATAATTACCTGCAATGGCAAAATATCCAAAAATATGCCATTTTGAGCCCTTTGGCTCAAGTTTCTTATAAGCCGGTAAGATACTCTTTCTACTAGCTCGGCCCATTGCATATTCCATAGTCATGATTGGTACTCCCAGGGCCAACAGGAAGAAGATGTAAGCGATAACGAATAATCCTCCGCCATTTTCTCCTACCATGTAAGGGAAACGCCATACATTTCCAATACCAATTGCGCATCCGGCTGATAATAAGATAAAGCCAAGGCGACTTCCCAGTGATTCTCTTTCCATTTGTAACACTCCCACTTATTACTTACAAAAATATAGGAGTACATTTACCGCACTTTAACAGGTAAACGCGCTCCAGTAAGTTAGTATAACATAAACGGGATTAATATACATCAAGAATTTTTGGATTAAATAGTATCAATTAAGCCATTTTTTTAGATCATTTTTAAGTGTCTGGTAGTTCATGATTTAAGCGGATTACTTATTAGCACGGTATTGTGTTGGGGTCATTCCTTCCCATTTTTTAAATGCATAGCAAAAGGCACTGTCGTCATCAAAACCGCAGTTTGATGCGATTTCTGAGATTGTCATGCGGGTAGTGGAGAGGTTGTATTTGGCAACAGATATCCTGGTTGATAGCAGGTACTGATGCGGTGTCATGCCGGTTTCCTTTTTGAAAACTCTTGTAAAATAATAGGGACTAAAGCCAGCTATTTTTGAAAGATCGGACAGAGATATTTTATTTCTGTAATTATTTGCTATATAGGCAGTAGTCTTTTTTATTACGTCAGAGACAGTGTCATTGCTGCCCAGCGAACTGATAAGCCCTTGAAGTATAGAAGTGATCGCAAGAGAAACAGATATTTCATTAGGCTTCTCCTTTTGTCTATGATCATTAAAAAGAGAATACATCTGCTGATAAAGGCTTCTGTAATTGGCAGGAGTCATGATATTGCCGGCCTGTTCAGTAATATAGTCAAAATATTGTTTTGCAGTACTTCCGTCAAAATGGATCCAGATGGTCTTGCAGTCTGTTTTTGCCCTATATCCGTGAGGTAAGTAGCAATTGATCAGCGCCACGTCGCCTGAATGAGCAGTCAGTGTTCCTTTATCTATAGTTATTTCCATTTCGCCTTTTTCTATAAAAATGAGCAGATAGCTGTCGTAGCGGCTGCGCATGAGATCATAGCCTGCCATATAATCAAACTGGCCAATGGCAGTTGGATAAAAAAACAACTGTTTTGCTGTTTCACTAGGTGTATTCAGGAAATATTCTGATGTTTTAGAGATTTTTTCTTCTTTATTGTACATGGATTGATCCTTTTTGACCGATGAGTTCCAAAATAGTTTAAGTCAATGTTAAAGCAATTTTTTTATATTATAAAGCAGAAAAGATAATTGTTAAAGAATGCCTATGAAGATAATATGTTATGTAGGAGGATTGAAAAAAATGGAGTATATCGATTTAAGCGGTACATGGACAGCCCAGCTTGAGGATGGTTCCACATATTCCTGTGAACTGCCTGGAACGCTGGATGAAAACAGCATAGGCTATCCGGATAAATATAGTGGTAAGTTGTATCAGGACGAGAATTACGTAGAAAATTCAACTCTTGCCAGCCAGGAGATGATTGCCACAAGATTTACAAGAAAATTTACCTATGAAGGGGAAGCAATTTTTTTATATAAATTTGAAAAAGAGCTGCCAATAGGGAAAAGATATTTTGTGGAGGTTGAAAGAGCAAGAGATTTAAGGCTGTTTGTTGATGGAAAAGAAGTGCCTGCCTTAAGAGGAAGCCTTAGTACGCCTTATTGTTTTGAAGTTTCCGGTTGCCTTAAAGCTGGCTCAGAGATCAAGTTTATTTCTGATAACAGTTATAAGAACCTGCCTCATGACAATATCTTGTATTCATCTGCTGCAACAGACGAGACTCAGACTAACTGGAATGGATTAACGGGTTTTTTGCGTCTCAGAATCGAGGATGAGACTTTTATTGATAAAGTACTTGTATATGCAGGAAATTCCGCAAGCATAAAGCTGTTCATCAATTCTCAAAATGGCTTTGAAGGCACTGTTTCTCTTTCTTCAGCGGCTTTTCAAGATACAGTAAAAAAAGAAATAGCAGTTCAAAATGGAATTGCAGAAATAGAAATTACTGATATTGCGCTAAATGACATACAGCAGTGGGATGAATATAAGGGCAATATGTATACGATCGAGGCCGCTCTTTTTTCAGATAATGTAAATAGTAAAGTGACTGCAAGCTTTGGCTGCAGGGTGTTTGGCGATGATGGCTGTGGTCACCTTGCCCTGAACGGTCGCAGGATATTCCTACGCTCAGAAGCCAACTGCTGCGTGCATCCTGAGACAGGTCATGCGCCTACGGATGTAGAGTCCTGGAAAACGATCATCAATACTTATATGGGCTATGGCATAAACAGCCTGAGATTCCATTCACATTGCCCTCCTGAAGCAGCTTTTGAGGCGGCAGACGAGTTGGGTATCCTTCTTCAGCCCGAACTTTCGCACTGGAATCCGGTAGATGCCTTTGGAAGCCAGAAAGCACGGGATTATTATGAAAAAGAGCTCAAAGAGATAATCTTCCAGTATGGCAATCATCCATCTTTTGTGATGCTGACATTTGGTAATGAGCTTCAGGCAGACGAGGATGGGCTTGTATTTATGCATAGCCTTATAGATATGTGCCATGAAATGGATGATACAAGGCTCTATGCTATTGGTTCCAACGTCTTTTACGGAGAAAAAGGCTGCGATGAAAATAGCGATTTTTACACCTCAATGATGTATAAAACTGATCATTTAAGAGCAACCTTCGATGGCATGCGAGGCTTTTTGAATAATGATCATCCAAATGCCAGTCATAATTTCAATGCGTCAATGGTTGAGCTCAGAAAAACCTATAAAAAGCCTGTATTCAGCTTTGAAGTAGGTCAGTACGAGGTATTGCCTGACTTTGATGAAATCGATGATTTTAAAGGAGTAACAATAGCCAATAACTATAAGCTTATCCGCGATAAGGTACAGACTAAAGACTATGCAGATACCTGGAAAAATAGAGTTGAAGCAACAGGAGAGCTTTCTCTTCTTTGTTATAGGGAAGAGGTAGAAGCAGCACTTAGAACAGAGGATTTTTCAGGTATTTCCTTACTGGGACTTCAGGATTTTCCTGGTCAGGGTACAGCTCTTGTAGGTATGCTCAATTCTCACTTAAACCCTAAGCCATATTCATTTGCTGAGCCAGAGCGCTTCAGGAGTTTCTTTAGGCCTGTGCTGCCGCTTGTATACCTTGAAAAGTATACTTACACCAACGATGAAAAGCTTGTTGCAACTGTAAAGCTTGCAAATTATTCAGATCATGATGTGCATGGAAAGCTTGAATATAGGCTGGTAGCTCTTGAGCAAGGAGCAGCCCGTGAAAGAATCTACGAAAGCAGCAATTTGTGTGATGCTGTAGATGATATAGATAATAAGAGTGAGTCCGGGGAAAAGATAACCTGCAGTAATGGCAGACTGACGGATATTGGAGTTATTTCGATAGACCTGTCCCTGGTCAAGATAAATACAAGGTTCAATCTTGAAGTTACCTTTGGAACAGAAAAGAATACTTATCCTATATGGGTTTATGTGGATGAAGAAAACTTAGAGCAGAAAGAAGCTGCCTCTAAAGAGAATGATCATAGTCCTGAGGCAGGAGATCTAGTAGTATCCCAGGTCCTTGATGATAGCGTGATCAATGCCCTGAAAGCGGGAAAAAATGTCTACCTGACACCGCCTTCAACTAAAGAGTCATTCCCTGATTCAATCAAGTCTACTTTTTCAACAGATTTCTGGTCTGTTGGAACTTTTGCTTCTCAGGAAGGCAGTATGGGACTTCTGATTGACGAAAAACATCCGTTATTTAAAAACTTCCCTACTGAGAGCCATACAGACTACCAGTGGTGGGTTGCTGCCAGCCAGCGCGCCATCGTGCTTCCGGAAGGCATAAAGAGTATCATCACAGTCATGGATAGCTATGCATATATGCGTAATATGGGTCAGCTTTTGGAATTCAAATGCCTGAATGGCAAAGTCCTTCTGTCGAGCCTGGGACTTCAGGATCTGCAGGAATATCCTGAATGTAGAGCGTTACTGTCATCTATTTATGATTACATGGACTCTACCGATTTTGATCCTGAGCAGGAGATTTCCGAGGAAATGCTGAAATCATTGATCAATCATGCATGAATAAGTTAACGGGAAGTGAGTCAAACTGATACGTCCCCAGTGACTCATTGTATGCAATGAATCATAGCCCTTCCATGAGAACCTGAGCCTCAACAAATTCTCTGAATCTGGGAAGGCTTATTGAAATAACGCCTCTTGTGGCGACATCGATGATACCTTTTTCACTGAGACGAGTTCTTGGGATTGACCATTCACTATGAGTTTGTTTGGTCATTTCCAAGAGTTCAGTTGCAGTCATTTTTTCTTTTTGAATAATAAATTTTAAGAACCATTTATCCTTAGGAGCCAGTTCACTCCAGATTTTTTTATAGACTTTTTCAGATAAAGTATCATCGAAAGCCCGCAATACACTTGTGCTGAGTGTTTTCTCCTTGGAATCCCACATATATTTTCCAAGAGTCTGGTATGCAAAGGCATAGCCCTTTGTGATGAATGCCATTTTCTCTGCTTCATCAAAGGAGATTTTAAGAGTATCTTTGTAATCGTCTCTTATGTATGTGAGATTTAGCGGAGTCATTTCAAATTTGGTAGCGCGCAGGAAAAAAGTGAGTCCTTCTGCATTTTCTATTTTTTCAATATCCTCATATAAGCCTGCAACTACAATAAAGATTGGCAGTTCTTCTCGTATAAGGATCTGGAATTCCTGAACGAAGTCAATCATGCTTTTAGTTTTTCTTGCTTCATCAATAGTGATCAAAAGCCTTTTATTGTGCTTTTTCATTTCACCAAGGAGTACTTTGAGTACATAATCCATGCTTGTTGTAGGACTTTTTTTAGAAATATTGAGTCCTATACCAAAAGCAGAGAGATTAAGGTTGGCATCTATAAATTTGGTGATAGTTGGTACAGAACTATAAAGGTTTGAAACCAGATCCAGCAATATATCTGTGTCAGGACGGAGACCTAGCACGATCCAATCCTCATCCTCGCGGAACTTTTTCTCTATGGATGTGAGAGTTACTGTTTTACCTGTGCCACGGATTCCGGTTAGTTTGAAGGCCTGTTCATCAGGTTCTATGTCATTAAAGGTCTCAATGATACTGTCTATTATTGTAGTCCTTGTTATGTACTGATTTGGAATCTTACCAAAGCTTATTGTATATGGGTTTCTCTCTTTCATGGTTCCTCCTGGGCATGGATTTAAAAATTACTATTATATAAAACTACATTATCTATATAAAACTATATAATACTATATAATATCGCTACATCTATATAATACTATATAATATTATATAAAATCAATAAATCTATATAATATGATATAAGAGGAGGCTCTAAATAACAATGGAGATGATAAACCGCTGTACATATTATGTCAGGGTGCAATCACCGATAGTTTTAATTTTATAAAAGGTTTATATTTAATAACGTTTACATCTTGTATAATTTACTTGTATCTTTTTCTTTGGTAAATAGAATGCAACATATAAACGTTATTTTTTATATAGGAGAGTTGATATGAGTAACTACAAGTTATCAGTAATAACCCCATTTCATAATGTTGACCTGCATATGTTTGATAATACAGTTAAATCAATGCTTAAGCAGAATTATGGATTTGAAAATATCCAGTGGGTAATAGTAGTCCATAATTCAGAAGATTCTTATTATGATGCTGTAATGGAGAGACTCTCTGACTATAAAAATGTTGTTATCAAGAGGATCAGTAATTCCTGCCATACTCCGTCCAGCCCTAGAAATGAAGGTCTTAAGCTGGCTGAAGGTGAATATATATCATTTCTGGATGGTGATGATATGTATAACCCTGATTCTGCTCAGAAGATCATACAGCATCTCGATAATACAGGAGCACAGATTCTTGTATTTAGAAGAGAGTATGAACTTGAGAGCCAGAACATGGTTCCAATCACGGAGACAACTCCTATAAATGAGACATTTGATGAGATAGTGCTATCTACAAAAGATTGCGCTATGGATAACCGCATATACAATGATTTCCCGTTTTTTGTTACCAGCAGAGCGTTCAGAAGAGACTTTATCGTAGAGAATGATTTCTCTTTTGATGAAGATATATCTATAGGAGAGGACTGCTATTTTAACCTTGAAGCTATTGGCAAGGCTGACAAGATATGCTTTACTCCAAGCTTTATCGGATATAGATATTATATCAATTCCCAGTCCTTATTAAGTGCCAGCAAGACTGACGCAGAGATCTTAAAAGTTGCAAGTGATAGTATCAGGATATTTAAAAAATCACTTGATATTGGAAATTACACTAATACAATAATTCTTTCTCAGGCATTTGTTATGGCAAGGTATCTGGCTGATCCAAGTGTTACTACAGAGACCAGGCTGGCTGTAAAAGAGATGTTTGAACCGTATCTGCTAAGTGCCAAGCCTCTTCCAAAAGGCAGATTTCCTGAACCTATGAACAGCCTTATCAATACTTTGCCTTATGAGATCATCTTGAATGTTAGCAAGTTTGACAAGATACATAATGGAACCTTTATAGATGATGGTTCAAGCGTTCTATATGATATTTTGAGAAATAATGAAAAGACTGATATGGGTAAGAGATATCATTTTGATGATATCTTCTCGATAGTCGGATACCAGTCAGTAGTTCCGAAATCAGATATTAGAAGTTATGAACCATTCATTAAGTTATGCATGCAGATTAATGAGAAAAAGATATTCTGTGCTGATGAGATAAAGTGGTATTGCAAAGATGATACAGGCAGATTCATTCCTGTCACAGCTCATCAGGAGAGTGAGTTTGTCACAGTCCTTGAGAATAGCATAGAGGGACAGAATATCATGTTCTGGCATGAGAATCCAATAGGAACTACAGCAAGAAATGATGGAATCTGCATTACAGGAATGTTTGAAATGGCTCTGTGCGCTTATCTGAATAAGCATCGCTATGGAAGAGATGTGATACTAACGGTTCCTGAGTGTGTTATTCCTAATGCGTATATTGATAATGCCACATATTTCAATATGACATTGAGCCTGTTAAATCGTGAAGTAGAGCAGGTCATTATGCCTGTTGCCTTTGACCTGGCATCATTTATGAGCTTCATTGAAGAAAATATCACAGATATTGCAGATGACATAGAAAAAGGCGAATTTAGCAAGCAGATCAATCTTAACGACTATCAGAAAAAAATAGTGTCAGCATTTTTCTACAAAGATGCTGAAAGGGCTGAGGAACTAAGGAAGATTGCTAAGGCAGACGGACCAATCAAATTAAAGGATATCTGGCCAAGGCTTAAACAGATAACGCTTTTAGGAGCACATTTCGTGGATGATTCAATTAAAGGAATCAATGTCTCACTGGATGGAATATCTGTTGTAAGTAAATATGTTCTTACACCATATGGACTTATAGCGAAGAAAACGGATAAAGAAGATGAATATGAACTGGTGAGAGATAGTATTTTCTATGAGTTTAGTCCAAAGGAGGCCGGAAATGAGGGTGGCCTGTTACGTATGGATGAGGTAGAGGCTGGTCATAAATATGATCTGTATATAACTACCAGTGCAGGTCTATATAGATTTAGATCCAATCTGAGCCTAGAGATAGTAAGTATGGAAGCAGATCATGTAATTGTTCAATTCTGATTCAGGTAAGGGAGCATTTATGAGGCTGGGAAGCTCAAATAAATTTTTTTACTATGCAATGTCCAATGCCAAGAGCTTTAATTTAAGATACATCCTATCTTTTAGAGAAGCTCTTGAAATAAGCGCCATTAAAAAGGCTGTAAGAAAAGCACTAGATGTATATAAAGAGTTCTCCTGCAGAATTGTAGTGCAGGATAATTGTTTTAGCTGTGAATACAGTTCAGAGATGCCTTTTTTTCATGAAGCTGATGATATATGGGATACTGAGACATTTGATTTTGCTTCAGATGAGTTAAAAGGTTTTCCTTTTTATTTTCAATATACCAGTGATAAGCTGCTCATCTCGTACTTTCACGGGCTAACGGATATTGTGGGAATGAACACTTTTATCAAGAGTGTTCTGTATTTTTACAGTATAGAGATCGGGCAGATAGATGATGATGAGAAAAAAGAGCTTGCTGATATAGTATTTTGCAGCGATGAGCAGTTAGAGGCTATAGAGGATGGAATAAGATATGATCCCTACGGCACATGCGGTAATACTGCTGTAGAGCCTGATCATATCCGTGAGGACGTGGGTGCATATTATCTTGAAGATAATAAAAAAGATCATATGCACTATGAAGAGATAGAGATAAATACTGACGATTTTTCTAAGTTAGTCGAACAGTATAAGTCTTCTTTTGTGGGACTGATCATGGTTCTGACTCAGCAGGCGCTTAGGAAGAGCTATGAAACCGGCGATGAGAATGTAACTGTTATGCTTCCGGTCAATCAGAGACCATATTTTGGTACATCAGGAATTCAGACTAACGTTAACTGCTCTGACAGTATAATGGTAGATTATACGGCTGATAAGTCGCAGGAATCATTGATGGAGCAGTGTGCATATACCAGGAGCTGTTTCGATAAGGCAATTAGAAGCAATAATTTCATTAAAATGGCAGGTGATAAAAATCAGCTTGTTACTGATTTTGAGAGTAGTGGCAGATCACCGGTTGACATAGCTGCAGAGGTTCAGGCTGCATATGATGAGAGTGGCTTTAACGGGCTAAGTTATGTAATCACTTCGCCTGGGCGTTTTATACTACCGCCTGCATTGGACAGACTCATTGAAGACATCGATATAAACAGCTATGCAGCTGCTCATAGTTTCTGGGTATATACCTTTAGAAAATCATTCCGTATCAAGTATTGTAGCAGGAATGATTCCCTTAAGCTCATGGATGCACTTAAAGATGAGCTGGGACGCCTGAATGTAAACTATCAGGAGAGGCGCAGAGGCATATTAAAAGGTGACAGATTATATTTAAAGGATCTTAAAGAAGGGGGATCTGATGAATATAGGCGCAAATGATAAATTCTTTTTTCTCCTATCATATCATGGCAAGGCTGCTGTTATGCAGTATTCATTCATGCTCAGGGAAGATATTGATGTTGCTGCGCTTAATAAAGCTGCACCTATGGCAGTAGAAGCATTTCCATTGTTTGGACTCCGTCCTGTTGTTGAGAGGGATGGGAAGCTGATAATGGAAGAAGATCATGAAGAAATACTTATATCTCGTGATGATAGTAAAAATGTATGCCTTGGAAGTGATGATACGAATGGATACTTATTCAGGATCACATATAGTGACAGATGCATCAAGATAGTTGCATCTCATGCGATAGGAGATGGAAGGAGCATTTTATCCTTCTCCATTACGCTACTGTATTATTACCTGCTGGAAACCGGCAGGCAGATAGATACTCAGGGTATGGTATATACAATCGAAGATAAAAATGATCCTACTCTTACGGACAATTTATTTGACAGGCTAAAGGAAGTGGATGCAACAGCCGGTCAGTCACAAAGTGCGCCATTAGATAGATTCTTTTATTCCCCTGAAGAAAAAATATATATGGGAACTCCGGATACTAGAAGGCTTGTGCTGTCCTGGGATCAGAACAGATTTATGGAGATTGTAAGATCAGAGGGAGCTACACCGCTTATCTATGTACATGATCTTATAACCAGAACAATGTACGAATATTATGGGCTTAATGACAAGACCATAATAGCATTTGTTCCGATAGATTTACGGGAAAAGCTTGAGAGCAGGTCCCAGGCTAATTTTACTTTTAATGTGGATCTCTGGCTGGATAAGGAGCTTCTTGATAAGCCCGCAAAAGAGCGATATGAGAGCCTTAAGTCAATGCTCAGAACAGCTGGCAGGCTTGAGAATATAGCAGCAACTGTGGATGCTGTCAGGCCATTGTATGAGGAACTGAATTCCATGTCATTTAATGATGTCGATAGGTTGGAGAACATGCTGGATCTGTCCAACGTCACCAAGAGCTATTTGCTGTCTAATATCGGAATGATCAGGATGCCGGATGATATAGAAAAATATGTAGCTGATGTGGATATTTATTTTTCTGCAAGAGAAGCGAGCCCTGTATATTCCATGCTGACTTTTGCTAATAAGGGAATGCTGATCATAGGGCAGAACTATGAAGAGACGGGTCTGATAGAGGCCCTTGGCAATAAATTAACCGAGCTTGGAATACCAAGTAAATTGGAAGATCAGGGTATATTAAAAATGGATGATCTGGATATACGACGTTTCAAGCATAGGTGAGAATAGCGGAGCTGTGATTGTTCTGGAGGTGATTTAGGATGGTCAATATAGGTGCTAATGATCTATTGTTTTTGTTTCTGTCATTTGGCGGAAAAGCAGCTGTTATGACATATAAGTATAAATTGGATGCAAGTATCGATGTGACTGCGCTTGAAAGAGCTGTCAAATCTGCAGTAGAAGCATTTCCGCTCTATGGGCTTATGCCGGTCATTGATAAGGATGGGCATATCATGATGCAGCAGGATCAGAATCCATTGCCTGTCTATCCTGATGACGGAGAGGTGGCATGTCTTGGAAGCAGTGAGACTAATGGATATCTTTTTAGGGTTACTTATATAGATGATCAGATTACGATCACAGTATCCCATGCACTTGGAGATGGAAGAGGGATCATGAATTTCACAGTGACTCTTCTGTATCATTATCTGGTTAACACAGGACATGATATTGACCCGCAGGGGATGATATACACTCAGGAAGATATTGGAGACCCTGCAGTCACGGAATCCATGATCGACAAACTGGAAAAAGTGGATGTATCAGAGCCTTTTGAAAAAAAGGCAGTACTGGAACCATTTTTTGCACCTGAAGAAAAAATATATATGGGAACTCCGGATACTAAAAGATTTATTATTTCCTGGGATCACTCCGTGTTTAAAGCTAAGATCAAGTCAGAAGGCGCAACTCCTGTTGTATTTATGCATGATCTCATAGCAGGTGCCATGTATGAGTACTATGACCTGAAAGATGAAACTATTTCAGCCTGCGTTCCGGTTGATCTGAGAGATAAGCTGGGAAGCAGGGCACAGACTAATTTTACAGTCAATGTAGATATTCCAATCGACAAAGAATTACTGCAACTGCCTGTAAATGAGAGGTATAGGAGGCTAAAAGAAGATCTGGATGAGAAGGCAGGAATTGACAGGATAGCAGCTTCTTTTGAAGGATTAAAGCCATTCCTGGATATGGTCTCGTCACTTAGCGTCAATGATATGGATAAATTAGGTCAGACGTCAGATATAGTCCATACATCCAAACCTGACAGGAGTTATCTGCTTACTAATTTCGGACTGTTAAAGCTCCCGGAAGATATAAACAGGTATGTATCAGATGCAGATGTGTGTCTTACTGATCTTGAGTCAACGCCTGTATATATGATGCTTACATATGGCAATAAGGGTATGCTGCTGATAGGGCAGAATTACGAGGAATCAGGACTGGCTGAGAAGATAAGTCATAAACTTAAGGCGGCAGGTATCGATAATAAACTGGAAGATAAGGGGCTTATAAGGCAGGATGATGTGGATATAAGCAAGTTCAAGCATATATAGAAGGAGAGATGATCATATGCAGAAAAGAGAAAACGGTTTAGATCTGATGAGGATCATAGCAGCATTATTTGTAGTGGCAGTTCATGTATGTACAGTACAGCGAAAAATTGTCACATCATCTGAAGTGCTTGACTTTAATTATCATTTCTTTTCATTTATGCGTCATTGGGCTCAGTCAGCAGTTACGGTGTTTATCATGGTATCCGGTGCTTTTGTTATTAAGGGAAAGTCTACTCGCAATTACAGAGCTTTTTATAAAAAGAGCTGGGGTAAGCTTGTAGTTCCGACTATAGTTTTTACTATATTTTATCTTTTCTTTGAATGGCTTGTGTATTACAGGGTAGGAGTATATGGAAGTTTCCTGGAAGAAGGTGTAGCTCTTAAATCATTTATTCTACAGGTGATTTTAACCCTTCAGGGTCTCCCGGCTGAACACATGTGGTACATGTATGCTCTTATCGGTTTATATATTCTTGGACCAATGCTGGCTTATGCCAATGATAATATGACTGATAAAGACTTTACTATCCTTGCTGTTGTAATGTGTGTCTGGGGAGTAATTGATGCTCTTACTCAGCCGCCAATACTGAATTGGGGTATCGGCTACGTCTCAAGGCTATTGGGAATCTTCATGATGGGCTATGTAGTGCATGAATGGGCGCTTAAGAAGAGTGGAAACGGGCTGGCTATAGGTTTGATCTGTGCAGGAGTATTAGTCAATGTTATTGAATATATCATTCATCTGCTTTTACTGAATAATGAGGCCTTTGATGAGATCATCGCACCTCAGAGACCATATAATGCGCTTATCGTGGTAACGGCAATGTTGTATATTGCCGGCTTTACTATTTTAGACATAGATACGAAGCTGACATATCCGTCTGCGCTTACTTACTGGGTATATCTTGTACATCCTGCAGTAATGATGATTGTTTTCATGATAGAATCTGTTGCTTTGCGCATTCCATATCTTGAGCTCGGAACAACTAATATGATCATATCAGGAGTTGTTAATACTGTGATAGTGTACCTTCTGTCATTTGTTGTCGGGCACCTGATTGAAAAATATGTATTCGGAAGAAAGAACAAAGCTAAAGCACAGTAGCAGGAGAATTCTTATGAAACATATAATAAGGATCATAAACAAAAAAGAGTTTTTTCTTTTGGGAATATGTGCATTTCTGATTGCCTGTCAGGTTGTACTTGAGATACATATCCCGAATAATATGGGAGAAATCACAGAACTTATATATTCTGGAACAGCATCTTTTGATGAAGAGTTAGTAATTGGAAGAAATATGCTGGGATTTGCTTTCATGTCATTTTTGTGTGCTTTTATAGTATCCTTTATTGTTTCAACAGTGGGCGCCCGCATTGATTGTTTATTGAGAAAAAAAGTATTTGAAAAGATCACGTCATTTTCATTACAGGAAGTTGGAGAATTTGGTACATCCAGCCTTATCGCCAGATGTACTACTGATATCATGCAGGTGCAGGCTTTCTTTGTAAATGGCTTCCAGATTTTTGTAAAGTCGATATTTATGATCTTCTGGATAACTGTTCAGATATCTATAGGTCATATTTATTGGAGAGTTGCAACGGTTATTTCTGTTGTATTACTGGCAATATTTTTAACTGCCATTGTTATGTCCATACTTCCTGCTGTTAAGAAGATCCAGAAGACGGGTGATGAGCTGATAAGGGTGAGCAGTGAGCATATTAGTGGTTTAAGGAACGTTCATGCCTATAATGCATATAGTCTGCAGAGAACGAGACTTCAGGATAAAAATGACAAGATGACTTCTCTGGAGTTGTCCTACGATATGTCAATGGCGCTGTTTTCACCAATAGCAAATGTTATTATGTATATGCTTATGATCTCTATCTATATTATTGGTGCGTATCTGATTTCTCAGGCCGATTCAGAACTCAGCATAGTTCTTGATTCACAGCTGATCGTTTTTATATCATATGCATCTATTCTGATAAGTTCATTTATCTATTTGATAATGGTCATGGCACTACTTCCTAATGCCTGGGTTTCTCTCAGGCGTATAGCGCAGGTATTGGACAAGCCGCTTAGTATATCAGATCCTGAGAGTACCGATAGTCTTGAGGGAAGAGGCGTAAAAGGCAGTATAGAGTTTAAAAATGTTAGTTTCAAATATCCGGGCAGTTGTGAATACGCGCTCAGAGATATTTCTTTTAGCATAAAACAAGGTGATATCGTGGCGATAATAGGAGCCACAGGAAGTGGAAAGACTACGCTTTTGAATCTTATCCCGAGATTTTACGATGTTACTGAGGGTGAGATTGATGTCAATGGCGTTGATATAAGAAAGAGCAGTCTTAGAGGACTTAGAAATATTATAGGATATGTTCCACAAAAGAGCTTTCTTTTTACCGGCACTATATTTGAAAACCTATCCTATGGCGATAACGGCAGCATGAAGAAGATGCTCTCTGAGATCAAGAAGGCTGCGCAGATTGGGCAGGCTGATGAATTTATAAGCATGAAAGAAAATGGTTATGATTCAAGAGTTGAAGAAGGAGGTTCTAATTTTTCAGGTGGTCAGAAGCAGCGTCTGACAATTACAAGAGCAATAGCAAGAGATCCTGAGATATTCTTGTTTGATGATTCTTTTTCTGCACTGGACAATAAGACTGATAAGTTATTGCGTTCAGAGCTGAAAGAGGCTGCAGGGGATTCTACAATGCTGATCGTGGCTCAGAAGATCTCTACAGTTAGAAGTGCAGATATGATACTTGTTATGGATGAGGGCAGACTCGTAGGCGTAGGTACTCATGATGAACTCATGGAGAGCTGTGAGGTATATAAGGATATAGTTTCATCACAGACAGATTCGGAGGTGGCATCATGAAGAGATGGCTAAAAGGGACTCTGGAACTGATCAGACCATACAGTTTGTTATATTTTGGCGGACTTATTCTTGGTAGTGCGGGCTCTTTTCTTGATGTATTTATTCCTAAGTTTATTGAGAGAATTGCCAGGACTATCAAAGATGGTGTGCAGGCTTCAAATATGGATTTTGACAAGATCTGGTCCTATTCGCTATATGCAGGGCTTGTAATAGCGATTGGCTTTATTTGTAGTGTTATGGGTACCAGATTTCTGGCAAGAGGCGGTAAATACGTCATACGTGACCTTAGAATGTCCATGAATGATAAGACGGACCGTATCAAGATGAATTATTTTGATACTAATCCACTTGGAGATTCTTTGAGCCGTCTGACTGCTGATGTATCAACTTATTCCGCAGCCCTTTCATCCAATATAGGTACACTGGTATTTTCACTGATCATAACTATGGGCTGCATTATCATGATGTTAAAGAGCAATGTAATCCTTGCAGTATGTGCTTTTATCAGTATTGCGGCAGGTCTTCTTATCAACAGCTCATTGACTTCAATTGGATCTAAAGCCATAAGAGAGCAGAGAAAGCTTCTGGGCGGCATGAATGCTATGGTCAGCGAGACAATCAACGGACATCTTATTATCAAAGCTTTTAACAGTGAGGAAGAAGTGCTGGAGCAGTTTGATGAGACCAATAACAAAATGGCGTCGACACTTTCACGCTCACAGTTTTTCCTTGGAATACTGGTTCCATTTATGGATTTTATAAGTAATATCACATATGTAGTGGTATGTGTCACAGGATCTTTCATGATAATGAAAGGAAGCCTTGATATGGAAGTGCTGGCGGCTTTTATTCTCTATATCAAGATGATCACATCTCCAATAACCAAGATCATCCATACAATAGGCAATATCCAGCCGGCAATAGCATGTGCAGATCGAATATTTGAATATATGGATCTGGAAGAGGAAATAGATGATGGACAGGTAAAACCTGAGAATATAAAAGGTGCAGTTGAGTTTAAACATGTACATTTCGGTTATGTAGAAGGTCAGACAATACTAAAAGACTTTTCCGCAAGTGTGCAACCGGGCATGAAGGTTGCAATAGTCGGACCTACCGGCGCAGGAAAGTCGACACTGATCAACCTTCTCATGCGTTTTTATGAGATAGGATCCGGAGATATCTTAATTGATGGAATCTCCATAAAGGAGATGTCCAGAGAGGATCTTCACAATATCTTTTCAATGGTATTGCAGGAGACCTGGACTTTTGAAGGAAGTATTAGAGAAAACATTGCTTATTCTACAGAAAATGTAGAGAACCAGGATATAGAGCATGTTTTGGAGGAATCAGGACTTAAATTTATGGTATCTCAGCTTCCGGATGGCGTAGATACAATCTTGTCAGAGAACAGTAGTGTTTCAGCAGGTCAGAAACAGCTCATAACTATTGCGAGAGCTATGCTGAAGAGAGCACAGATCATGATATTAGATGAAGCGACATCTTCTGTTGATACCAGAACAGAGAAACTGATCCAGAGTGCTATCGATAAGATGACCAAGGGACACACCAGTTTTGTGATAGCTCATAGACTATCCACTATCAAGAACGCAGACATCATCTTTGTACTTAAAGACGGAGATATCATAGAAACAGGTAACCATAAGGAACTATTGGCCAAGGGCGGATTCTACAGTGAATTGTATAGGGCAGGAATGGAGGAAGCATGAATACAAGCTTTGACGGATTGAGAGAGGTTTCTGCGCAAGGACTTACCAAAATAGGAGGCGGCATCAGCGGAAGTGTTTATGCATTAAATGATGAACAGATACTTAAGGTATACGCTGATTCAGTCACTTATGAAGAAGTAAGCCATCTGTTTGATGTTAGCGTATTCCTTGATAAAAATGGGATAAAAACTGCGAAAGCTTATGAAATAGTTAATGCTGATGGTGTTTACGGTATTATCCAGCAATACATAGATGGAGAGGCACTTCCCAAACTCATTGCCAATGGGGCTATTTCCAGACAGGAAGCAGCGCAGCGTATGGGAGAGCTGCTTAACAGATTGCATGATATAGAACCGGACCATAAGATTCTTCCTACTCTGGATACAATGTTTGGAGGACTGCTGGACAGGTGCGGAGACAGATTAAATAAGCTTGAGAAAAAGCGCATGGCCCAGTCCATAGGTAGGTTATCTTGCGGGGAAGTGATACTACACGGGGATTTTCATGAGAATAATATTATGGTCAAGGATAATGAGTTTTATCTCATTGATCTTGACAGTGTTTGCATAGGTTCACCGCTCTTTGAATTTTTGCAGATATTTTGCGTTTATCAAAATGATATACCGGTGGAAATGCAAGAGGCATTGCATCTTGGTCCTGAAGATGTCACTGCGTTTCTGAGAAAAATGCTTGAGGTGTATTTCCATACAACAGACAATTCTATTATAGATAAGTGGGTTGATATTTTTTCACATATGGGCAATTTTAATAGGTTCCTGGCGCATTTTTTGATGGCACGCGGAGATGAAGATGGACAGCTGCGAAGATATGCTACAGAGAATTTAGAGAAGGTTACCAGGGAACTTGAAGAAGCTGCAGAAGCCTGCAGCGGATTGGAGTACAGATGGAAGTAAAAGTATCCGTGGTCATAGCTATGTATAATGCTTCAAAATACATCTGTGATTGTATTCGAAATGTTCTGGATCAGAATCTGACAGATATTGAAGTGATAGTAGTAAATGACTGCTCTACAGATGATAGCATTGAGCTGATCAAGAGGACTTTTCCTGATGAAGAGCGGCTTGTGATCATTGAACAGCCGCACAACATGGGACCAGGTGAAGCGCGTAATGCTGGAATAAAGGCTGCCAGAGGAAAATATCTGGCGTTCCTTGATAGCGATGATGCACTGACAAAAGGCGCACTGGATAAATTGTATGCCAAGGCAGAAGAGTACTCTGCAGATGTTGTTCACGGAACCAATATCCTCGTACCGATTGTCGCTGATGCTCCTGTTTCCCTTCTTGATCTGTCAGATGATGATATATATGAGATTTCTTTTGAGCAGGGAGAACCACAGACCTATGAAGGGCTTATTACCAGTGATATATCTGCAAGGGTTGGTTCCTGGCTTAAACATGAGATTCATTGGAGCGTATGGAATAAACTGTACAGAACAGAATTTTTAAGGGAAAAAGGGATACATTTTGCACCTATGAAGATGGCAGAAGATCAGATCTTTTGCTTCTCCTGTCTTATCAATGCAGATAAATACCTGATCATACCCGGATCCTATTATATCTACAGATTGGATGCACAGTCCCTTTCGAGAGGAAAATACAACAGCAGATTTGCCTGTAAGATAATTGAAGCTATGTTTGCATGCTATGATGCTGTGACCGAGGCAGCATCAGGCAATTCATACATGAGAAATGATCCTGACTGTGTAGATACAGTTTATAGATATGTTTTGGATGGATTAGATAGTGGATTCTTAAAGCCTTGTATTCGAAGTGCCGGATTAGGCACGGTCATTGATGATAAGGATGTAAGGGAACTGTTCAGACGAGCAGCATCAAGTGAGTCAGTAGCAGCTTATATGATAGAGAACTTTAGAAAAACGTATGCAGATCTGCCAGATGAGCCTGATATATTCAGGATGGTCACATCACCTGAATTTTGGCGAGAGCAGAAAGAGAAAGGAGAACAATAATGCCTGAAATATCAGTGATAATGCCTATGTATAATGCAGCCAAAACTGTTACTTATAGCATAGATGCAATTTTGAACCAGACCTTTAAGGATGTGGAGGTTATTGTCGTAGATGACTGTTCTCCCGACAATGAACTGGAGATATGCAGAGAGAAATATAAAGATGAACCAAGAGTGGTCCTGTTAAAGCAGGATAAAAATCAGGGCCCGGCAGCTGCAAGAAACAGAGGAATTGAAGAGGCTAAGGGTAAATATATCACATTCCTTGATAGTGATGATGGTATGAAAAAAGAAGGCCTTGAAAAAATGTATGAGATCGCTATTAAATACGATGCTGATGTTGTACATTCTACGGGCAGATTTCTTCCGGTACATAAGCCTGAAGTAGTAGATATGATGTCTGTTCCGGATGATTATTGTATTGAGCAGGTCAAAGATGCTGGTACCGGACAGGAGCCAGTGCTTCTTGACCAGGATTATGCCAGTCGTCTGAAGGGATGGACCACTGGTCAGTACAATGGGAATGTATGGGGCAAGCTTATAAAAAGGCAATTTCTCATGGATAATGATATTCGATTTGCACATCTGAAGATGTCAGAGGATGTTTTATTTTCATTTGAATGCCTCATGCGAGCTGAGAGATATGTTAAATTCCCATATTCCTTTATTATCTATAGACTGATTGGAGATAGTCTTTCCAAGGGAAAAAAGGATATTCCTTTTATGATAAAACTATTGGAATCAACACTTGGCGGAGATGATGCTTTTGGAGAAAAGATGGATAAGATTCCGTTTTTCATGGAACATCCTGAGTACAAAAGCCAGGTTTTTGAGTATATAGACAATGCCATGGACAGTCTCTATATTACTCCATGCTATCAGATAGTAGGTGAAGAAGCGCTCAGAAATGATCCGCGTATTCATAATATATTTGAAAAATATTTTGGCACTCATGCAGCGTTTATGGAGAGATATTTTTATATTAAGCAAAACGCTGAGCCTGAGACACCTGATGTACTCGGGGAGAGTCTGACATATGAGAACTGTCTGAAGATGCTTGAGGATTATAAAAATGGCAAGAGCAAGATTTGATCCTGACCCGATCACGAAGTAACCGTGCCAGTACATAGTATATGAGGAGGAAAGACTATGCTAAACGTATCAATGAATGATGATAATGGTGAGTTGAAAGTGAATCTTGAAGGAAGACTGGATGCAAGCGTTGCACAGAATTTTGAAAAACAATTGGAAGATGCACTTGAAGGAAAAAAGAGTGTTACCTTTGATTTTGCCAGCCTGGAATATATTTCATCCGCAGGCCTTAGAGTGATTCTGTGGGCTCAGCAATACATGGAAGAAAAGGGCAATAACAATGTAGTAATTAAAAATGCCAGTGACCTCATAAAGGAAATATTCGATGACACAGGCTTCACAGATATTGTAGAACTGGAATGATTCAAAATCCCCTGCGCTAAAGTGGTTGGTATGGCGCAGGGGATTACTTTTAACTGATCTGTGCTATCAGGATAGCAGTTGAACGTGAGCTCAATGTAATGCTATTGTTTCCATCATATCCATAGTCTGATGATTTGAGGACGACCTTCCAGGAGTAGCCCTCTGGTATTATTGGCAGTTGGAAAGTCTGGCCCTCCCAAAAGGCATTAACTGCAACATAAATAAAAGCATCATGTTTGGTGCCATATTTTTGTGAGTCCTCTGCATACATATATGCGAAAGACAGGGCAGGAGCGCCTGGATCCAGTTGCCATGGGCATGTACCGTGCAGAGAAAACTCAGGATAACCTGTGTTATTGTATCCCTCGTCCACAGCATTGGAATGCATGATTGGATGCTTTTTCCTGAAACTGATCAATTTTTTTACGTATTCAAAAAGATCTTTATTTTTTTCAAGATAGGACCAATCCAGCCAGGAAATCTCATTATCCAGGCAGTAAGCATTATTATTGCCAAATTGGGTATTTGCAAATTCATCACCTGATAACAGCATAGGTATACCACGGCTGGTCAGTAGGATTGTCAGCATGTTTTTCATCTGACGTATACGCAGATCCAAGATCTGCGGGTCAGTGGTTTCACCCTCTGCGCCGCAGTTCCAGCTGTTATTGTCGTTGCAGCCATCCATATTATTTTCGCCATTGGCTTCATTGTGTTTGTCATTGTAGGAGACCAGGTCATAAAGAGTGAATCCATCATGGCAGGTTACAAAATTGATGGATGACTCTGAATTGTTGTTTCCGTAGATGTCATTGGAACCCTGTATCCTGCAGAATAGCTCTGGAGCATGTTCTGCACCGCCTTTGATAAAATTCCTCAGGCTGTCTCTGTATTTTCCATTCCATTCTGCCCATTTGCCCCAGTATCTGAATGAACCTATTTGGTATAGACCACCGGCATCCCATGCTTCAGCAATGAGCATAGATTTGCCTAGAACCGCATCATTGGCAATGCTATCAAGTAGTGGAGGATCGATCATAGGTGCACCGCTTTTATCTCTGGACAAAATAGATGCAAGATCGAACCTGAATCCATCTACATGGAATGAACTGACCCAATATCTAAGGCAGTCAAGAACTACGTTTCTTACTACAGGATTGTTACAGTTCATGGTATTGCCGCAGCCGCTGAAGTTATAATAATATCCTTCAGGAGTCAGCAGGTAGTAAGTTCTGTTATCAATACCACGGAAAGAGATATATGGTCCGTTTTCATTGCCTTCGGCAGTATGATTAAATACGACGTCCAGGATGACTTCAATGCCATTTTTATGGAATTGTTTGATCAGATTTTTTAGTTCATCAGCTTCCATTCCAAAAGGAGAAGAAGCCGCATAACCAGCCTTTGGTGCAAAAAAGCCAACAGTTGAATAGCCCCAGTAATTGTATAGCTTTTGACCGTTGTATTCTCTGGAATTATCAAATTCGTCAAATTCAAAGATAGGCATCAGCTCGACACAGTTAATACCCAGTTCCTTTAAATAGGGGATTTTTTCAGTCAGTCCGGCAAAAGTTCCTCTTTTTTTTACGTTACTATTTTGATTCATGGTAAAAGAACGAACGTGTAATTCATAGATGATAAGGTCGCTGTAAGGTATCTCCAGTGGCTTATCACCATTCCACAGGTAGTCTTCACTTATTATCTGTCCGCGATGTTGGAAAGGGTTCTTGTAGTTTGGTGCTTTTCCCCATACACTTCTGCCGGAAATAGACTTGGCATAAGGGTCTAAAAGAATCTTGGTCTTGTCGTACAGTAAGCCTTTCTGCGGATCATATGGACCATCAAATCTGTAGCCATATTCCGTTGATTCAATATCAATTCCGTAGACCAGCATGGTATAGACGTTGCCTATCCTGAATGACTCAGGAAATGGGATCTCTATAAAGGGTTTATTTTGTCCATGATGAAATAGTACAAGAGTGCAGGAAGTTGCTTCTTTTGAATAAATACTGAAATTCACACCGCCTCCGGCATCAAGAGTTGCGCCAAAAGGAAATACTCGTCCTATACGATATTTAAGAGAACCCTTTTGATTTGTAGGAAAAGTATCAATCAGTTTCATTAGCACTCCTTTCTTTCATGGGTTTATAAGTAAAGCCCAGCATCGTAATATCATCAAATTGTTCAGCCTGACCCACAAAATGGTCAATGTTCTTTTTTACATTTTCAAGAATAGTGCGTTGGTCTTTATCTACGACCTGATCCAGCGAAGCAAGCAATCTATCTGTTCCGAATAGCTGTTGATCAGCATTGGTAGCCTCTGTTACCCCATCTGTATATATAAACAGTTTGTCTCCGGGAAGGAATTGCAGTTCATTATCTGCGAGTTTGATATTACTTCGCACACCCAGAGCCAGATTGTGCTTGTTTTTGATGAAATCATATTTGCCATTTTGGTGGCAGATGACAGGCTTTTCATGTCCAGCATTTGTTTCAAATGCCTTTCCTGAAGAGAGTTCAATGATAAGAAGCCATGTTGTGATAAAAAGCTTGTTTTTATTTTGAGCGTATAACTCAATGTTTACTTCAGTGAGAATTTCAGATGGAGCCTTACCTGTAACAGCCTTGTCCCTGATCAAGGTTGTGGCATGCATCATAAATAAAGCTGCTGGCACGCCTTTGCCGGATACATCAGCTATAACCAGTGCCAGATGATCATCATCTATGAAAAAGAAGTCGTACAAGTCTCCGCCCACATGCTTGGCTGGGTTCATAGTTGCATACAATTCAAACCTTTTTTCCACTTCGGGGTCCGGAAAATCAGCTGGTAGCATGGATAATTGAATTTCAGAAGCAAGAGCTAATTCCGAATCCAATCTGACTTTTTCTGAAACAAAGTGCTCTTTTTCCTGAGAGTAGGAAACAAGCCTGTTTACCAATGTATTCATATCATCTGCAAGTCGACCGATCTCGTTTTGACTTTTTATCTTACTGATGTCTTGTAAAAAAGTATCTGAATCAAGGGATTCAGTATATATACGTAAGGATCTCTGGATCAGGAATAATGGTTTTATGATGACTTGATTAAGTGTCAGTACAAGGACCAAACCGATAGCAAATACTAATACTATACTGACTTTTAAGATCGCATCAGAGAGGAGAAAGCTCGTATGCCTTAAGTTATTCATATCAACAAGATAAATAGTCAGCCCAATGATCTTGCCATCATAAGTAAGCGGAGTATAGATAGCCCATTCCTTTGAGCCCTTTTTGCTTCTAATGGATATAAGATATCTGGAGACAGTTTCATCCTTACTTACAAAATCCACGTTTTTAACAGCATATTTTACAGTGGAAAAATCAATAGTTTGTCCAATGTCAAAATATTCATCAGATGGAGCATAGCACAATGTGTTAGAGCCAATAGCGGGAATGGACACGATAAAAGGGCCTTCCAGAGATTCTTTTTCTATGCTGGCAATAAAGTCCAAGACAGAGGAAAGAGCATAGTAACTTTTGATTGCATAGGTTCGTTGCTGAGTTGCACTTGCTTTTTCTATCAAAGAAAAATCGAGATTTTTCAGATATTCTTCCGTAGGCTTACTTGTAGACAAATTGGAAGACAATATTTCAGGATGCTCAGACCAGTATTTCAATAAAAATGGGATTGCTTCGTATTCTTCAAGTTTTGATGAAACTTCCGTTGCATCTACATAGGCAGCCTCAAGTTCACTGTATAGGGCCTGGACACGTAAACTGAACCATGAAAGGGCGGACACACTTAATACAAGTATTGCATAGATAACTATGAATACAATACCGATTTGGAATATGATATGCTTCTTCCTTTTAGGTATCCTCTTTTTCATTACCAGTGAACATTCCTTATAATAGAAAAATTTGTAAATTAATTTTACTTTTAAACGTATAATTATGATATGAATATTTGATAAACTTTTTATAAAAACTGTTATATTATCCGACGGTAGTCATCATAATATATTTGACAGTTATATGGATGTATGATAGTTTGTCATAGAAAAAATAAATAGATTTCATAGAACTTAGGTGTCCATTGTTTACGAATGGGTGAAAAGGGAATCCGGTGAGAATCCGGAGCGAAGCCGTCACTGTGTTAGGGAGTCTGTACTCATTATCACTGAGAAATCGGGAAGAGAGTAGAGGCGATGATCGAAGTCAGGAGACCTGCCTGGGTTTGGTAATTTTGATTTGCGGAACTCGAATCAGATTCACATGAATTTATCTAATGATATTTTATTCTGAATCAGAGGCCACCGTATAGGTGGCTTTTTAATTGTTGTCTAATTTTCTAGATGACAATGATCTAATTCTTTTTCACGCGTCAGGATTACTTTATATGAAATCACTTCAAAAAAAAGGAGAGGACAAAATGAAAAAGAATCTAGTTACCATGCTTGCTATAATGGCAACAACAGCAATGACAATTTGCGGTTGTTCCAATACTCAGACAAGCACATCCGACAACGCTGTGACAGCCCAGACATCTGCAGAAGCAGAGACTCAAGAAGCAGATTCACAGGAAGTATCAGATCAGGAAGCTGCTGATAACGTTGCAGCACTGATAGATGCTATTTACGTACAGACAAGAACTGATGAAACAGACGCACAGTGCGCTGCCGCAAAAGAGGCATGGGATGCCCTTACAGATGCACAGAAGGAACTTGTAGAGGGTGAATATGCTGACCCTGACTATTTTGGAAGAAACACAGGTGATGCATCTGCAGATGATCCTCTGAATCAGGACGAGATTGGTGAAAATGAAATTCTCGTTGTAAGTTTTGGTACATCATTTAATGACAGTCGTGTTAATGATATAGGCGGAATTGAAAAAGCCATTGCAGCTGCCAATCCAGACTGGTCAGTTAGAAGAGCTTTTACAGCACAGATCATCATCAATCACATTCAGGCCAGAGACGGCGAAGCGATCGACAATGTAGATCAGGCCCTTACCAGAGCAGTAGATAACGGAGTTAAAAATCTTGTTATCCAGCCTACACACCTTATGCATGGTGCTGAATATGATGAACTTGTTGAAACAGTTAATGAATATGCTGATTCTTTTGAATCTGTAACCATCGCTGAGCCTCTTCTTGGAGAAGTAGGAGCAGAAGCTACAGAAGTAAATGATGATAAAGAAACTGTTGCTAAAGAGATTACAAATGCTGCAGTTGAAACATCAGATTATGACAGTCTTGAAGCAGCTGCTGAAGATGGCGTAGCTTTTGTATTCATGGGACATGGAACAAGCCATTCTGCAAAAGTTACATATTCTCAGATGCAGGCACAGATGGATGAGCTTGGATATGACAATGTATTCATTGGTACAGTAGAAGGTGAGCCTGAAGAAACATCTTGCGAAAACATAATCGCTGCACTTCAGGAAGCTGGATATACCAAGGCTATCCTTCGTCCTCTTATGGTTGTAGCAGGTGATCATGCCAATAATGATATGGCTGGTGAAGATGAAGACTCCTGGAAGTCAATGTTTGAAGCTGCAGGCTTAGAAGTTACTTGCCAGATAGCTGGTCTTGGTGAGATTGAAGGCGTTCAGGCTCTTTATGTTCAGCATACTGCTGATGCCATTGCCAATGCAGGCGCAGAAGTATCTGCTACTGCTGAAGACAGTGCCAAGGCTGAAGGTATTGACCTTGAAGCAGGTACATATGAAGTAACATTTAACACTGATTCAAGCATGTTTAAGATAAATGAGTCTCTTGATGACAAGGCTACTCTTACTGTAGAAGATGATGGAACAGCTTATGTTTCAATCGCACTTGTATCCAAAAAGATCGTTAATCTCTATGTTGGAACAGCTGCTGATGCTGAAAATGATACAGAGAACTGGCTTGAGCCATATGAAGTAGAAGTTACTTATTCTGATGGAACTACAGAGACTGTATATGGTTTTGATGTTCCTGTAACTGCTATCGGAGAAGAGTTCGACCTTGCAATCCTTGGTGAAAAAGGAACATGGTACGATCACAAGGTATCAGTAGAAAAATAAAAGATAATCATACGCAATAGATGCGCATTTCGTAGGAAAGTGATGTGTGATCATACATGAACCATGCAGTTTTTGTTTTGAGGATAAAGTTATTACTGATAGTAGCCATTATACTTACATTAGTTGGCTGCCGTACTGAAAATGACAATAAAATAATAGCTGATGGTTCATATAGCTGCGAGGTTTCTCTTGAGGGGGGAAGCGGAAAAGCTACAGTTGATTCACCTGCACAGGTTGTAGTTGCTGATGGACAGATATCTGTAACGCTTGTCTGGTCCAGCAAAAACTACGATTACATGATCGTGCAGGATGAGAAATACTACAATGAAGCAGATGAGGGTGAGAATTCACAGTTTACTATTCCCATACCTGATTTTGATACGCCCGTAAATGTTATTGGCGATACTACTGCAATGAGCACGCCTCATGAGATTGAGTATACTCTTACAGTTTTTTCGCCAGGCAATGATGGCTCTTTTGCGCAAGCTGCAGATGAGGATAGTGGTTCTATCACGACAGAAGATGTGTCACTGGAGGGTTTGACGTACATCGGAAGTCTTGACCTTGGCTATGCAAAAGAGTATTTAGTTGATTACTACGAAGATGAAGAGGGGAATAGCTATAACTATATAACTATAGGCAGTGGAGAGTTTGAACAACATTTTTTGCAATGCTGCGAAGGCGGCTCCACTACCTATAGCACTATTGAAGTAGATAAAACGTATCTAGTATCTACTTCTGCAATGGATCTGATCGCTTCCATCGGAGCGCTGGATAATATCAGGCTGTCCGGCACCAAAAGGGAAGATTGGTCAGTGGTAAGTGCTCAGGATGCCATGGATAAAGGCAATCTGATATATGCAGGTAAATATTCAGCTCCGGATTATGAGCTGCTTTTATCTGAAGAATGTAATTTTGCTATAGAAAATACTATGATCTACCATACTCCGGAGGTGTATGACAAGCTGCAAAGCCTTGGAATAACAGTAATGGTAGAACGTTCCAGTTATGAGGATACACCACTTGGAAGGCTGGAATGGATCAAATTATACGGAGTATTATTTGACAGACTTGATGAAGCACAGGCTCTTTTTGATGAGCAGAGATCAAGGATAGAAGCGATTTCAGAAATTGAAAGTACAGGTAAGTCTGTAGCAGTTTTTTCCATAAATTCTAATGGAACTGTAACTATCAGAAAACCTGGTGACTATGTTAGTTCAATGATAGAACTGGCCGGTGGTACGTATGTGCCAAGGCTTGAACTTGATAAAGATGAGAATGATCTGTCCACTATGAATATTACAATAGAGGACTTTTATGCAGGGGCGGTCGATGCAGACCTGCTTATATATAATGGGGCTATTGAGGGGGATGTTGATAGTCTGGAAGAGCTGACAGTTAAGATGCCTTTTTTGAGTGATTTTAAAGCATATAAAAATGGTTCTGTGTACTGTCTCACTGAGGATTATTTCCAGCAGAGTACTCATGTAGCAGACTTTATAGAAGATGTGCACAATATACTTTCAGAAAACAATGATCCTCTTAATTACTTATACAGAATAGAGTAGGTGTAAAGGTGCAGAAAAAGACCAGAAAACAATTGATGATAATGATCATGATGGCAGTTCTTCTTGTCGTGATCAGTATTTTTTCCATTCTTGTTGGAAGTGCTGATATAGGACTTGCTGATCTGGCGTCTCTTTTTAGGGGAACGGAGAATGATTTTGCCTATAATATAATCATTTCCATCAGGCTTCCAAGGGTTGCTGCGGCGATCATATTGGGCGGAGCACTATCTGTTTCGGGCTTTTTACTTCAGATATTTTTTGGAAATCCAATAGCAGGGCCTTATGTGCTGGGTGTATCATCCTCAGCCAAATTGTTTGTTGCATTGGTAATGGTATTTTTATTAGAAAATGGACGTATGATCAGTTCCTTTGGAATGATAGTGGCAGCTTTTACAGGGTCACTTATTTCCATGGGAATTGTTTTGCTATTGGCAAACAGAATACGCAATATGTCCTTACTTGTAGTCTGTGGTGTAATGATAGGCTACATATGCTCTGCAATTACTGATTTTATAGTATGTTTTGCAGAAGATTCCAATATCGTCAATCTTCACAACTGGTCCCTGGGCAGTTTTTCAGGGACAACTATGGAGCATGTACAGATATCACTGGTATTTGTAGCAGGTTGCCTGATAGTGGCATTTATGCTGTCCAAGCCCATTGGTGCATATCAGCTGGGCGAAGCCTATGCCCGCAATATGGGTGTTGATATCCGGGCTCTCAGGATCTTACTGATACTTGTTTCAAGTCTGTTATCGGCCACGGTTACTGCTTTTGCCGGACCAATATCTTTTGTGGGGATTGCAGTTCCGCATATTATCAGGGGATTGCTCAAAACGGCAAAACCTATTATCATGATCCCGGCCTGCTTTATAGGCGGCAGTATCATAACTATAGTCTGTGATGACATTGCAAGGACTGCCTTTGCGCCAACAGAGCTCAGCATCAGTTCCGTTACTGCTATAGGTCTGGCTCCGATTGTCATATATCTGCTTATAAGGCGAGGTGAGAGATCATGGAAAAGGTAATAAAAGATAAGATTCTTAGAACTTATAAGCTAAATGTTGGATATAAACAGACTGTGGTTTCTGATGTGACAATTGACGTAATGCTGGGCGAGATTATTGCTCTTATCGGACCAAATGGAGCCGGCAAATCAACTATATTAAATACCATCATCAGAGAAATCAGGGAATTATCCGGCAAAGTATATATCAAAGAAAAAGAAGAAACATGCTTTAGTGGTGAAGAACTGGCCAAAATAATGTCAATGGTCACTACCAAAAAGATAACTCCTGAGCTGATGACAGCCAGAGAGGTTGTAGCAACAGGTCGCTATCCATATACAGGACGCCTTGGGATCCTGAGTGCAGAAGACTGGCAGAAAGTTGACGAGGCAATAGGACTGGTGGGTGCAGAAGATGTCAGGGAGTGCGATTTTACCAAATTAAGCGATGGTCAGCGTCAGAGGATCATGCTTGCACGAGCTATATGTCAGGAGCCGGAGATCATGATACTTGATGAACCTACGTCTTTTCTTGATATTCAGTTCAAGATAGACATATTGTCCATTATTCGCAGACTATCTCAGGAAAAAAAGATAGCAGTAATAATGTCCATCCATGATCTTGAATTTGTAGGCCCTGTGGCGGATAAAGTTATAGCTATAGACGATGGAAGCGTTGTGGCAGTAGGCACACCGGAAGATATAATAACACCAGATATCATAGAAAATATATATCATATGGAAAAAAATACAGGGAAGATCCTTGTTGAGGGATTGAAAGCATACTCTAGTGCATTGGGAAGGCTGGTTGATAAGGAAAAATATGAAAACTAAAGTGATCATGGTTCAGGGTACTATGTCTAACGTTGGAAAGAGCCTGCTGGTTGGCGCTCTGTGCCGTATTTTTAAGCAGGATGGATATAGAGTTGCTCCTTTTAAGTCACAAAACATGGCCTTAAATTCTTTTGTTACAGAAGATGGTCTGGAGCTTGGAAGGGCTCAGGCAATGCAAGCTGAATGCGCGGGGGTCAAGCCTTCGGTTTATATGAATCCTATTTTGCTAAAACCTACTAATGATGTGGGTTCCCAAGTTATAGTCAATGGTGAAGTAATAGGGAATATGCCTGCCAGGGACTATTTTAAATATAAAAAGAAGCTGATACCTGATATAATGGCGGCTTTTCATAAACTTGAGGAACAGGCAGACATAATAGTGGTGGAAGGCGCTGGTAGCCCGGCGGAGATCAATCTTAAGTCTGAAGATATAGTCAATATGGGACTTGCAGAGCTGATAGATGCTCCGGTACTCCTTGTTGGAGATATTGACAGAGGTGGAGTGTTTGCGCAGCTCCTGGGTACCCTCGAGTTGTTGGAGGAAAAAGAGAGAGACAGAGTCAAAGGCCTTATCATTAACAAGTTCAGGGGAGACAAGAGCCTTCTGGATCCCGGAATTGATATGCTTGAGGATATGGGACATGTTCCTGTCATAGGCACTGTACCTTATACGAGGCTTTTGATCGATGATGAAGACAGCTTAAGTGAGAGGCTTGGTAAAGATAAGTTCACAGAGACTACTGCTGTTGACATAGCTGTTATCAGACTTCCAAGGATATCCAATTTTACTGATGCTGCACCATTTGAGAGTATTGAAGGAGTTAATGTACGATTTGTAACCAATCCAAGAGAGCTTGAAAAAGCTGATCTTGTGATCATACCGGGTAGCAAAAATACCATTGCAGATCTTAAATGGATGAGAGAATCCGGCATGGAGGCTGCGGTGAAGAGATATGCCTGCAGTGCTCCTGTCATAGGTATATGCGGCGGCTTTCAGATGCTAGGCGAAGAGATCAGTGACCCTGACAAGGTAGAGGAAGGCGGAACTATTAGAGGAATAGGTCTTCTCCATACCAGGACAGTGTTAAAGGATAAAAAGAATAGAAGTCAGAGTGTAGGTGATTTTCCAGAAATGAAGGGAATCTACGGCTGTCTGTCAGAACGAAAATATGTGGGCTATGAGATACACATGGGAGAAACCACTGATAATAGCGGCCATAATGTTACTTCCGTTCAGGAAGGCAATGTATTTGGCACATATGTGCATGGCATCTTTGATGAAGGCGACCTTGCGCTATGCCTTAGTAAGTCATTAGCTGGAAATAAAGGAATCGAGCTTGATCAGACTATGGATTATCAGTCATTTAAAGAAAATGAGTATGACAAGCTGGCAGCTGTAGTCAGAGCTAATCTGGATATGGAATATATTTACAGTATCATGGAGTAAACATGGAAAATATTGAGTTTGTACTTCCTTCTGAAATAGAAAAAAGAAGCTTTGAAATAATTACAAAAGAGCTTGAGATGATGGGCAAAGTGATACCACAGGAGGAGGCTCCCATTACCAAGAGAGTCATTCATACCAGTGCGGATTTTGAATATGCTGATACCATGTGCTATTCGAAAAATGCTATCACAATAGCTCGTGATCTTATTAAAAATGGTGCACATATCGTAACTGATACCAACATGGCCATGGCAGGCATAAATAAAAAGAAGTTGGCGGCATATGGCGGAGAAGTCCACTGTTTTATGGCTGACAAGGATGTTGAGATGGAAGCAAAAGAGCGCGGCATAACAAGAGCTGCAGTAAGCATGGAGAGGGCTTCCAAATTGGATGTTCCTGTAATATTTGCTATTGGTAATGCACCTACAGCACTGATTTCGCTATATGAAATGATGGAAAAGGGTATTTTTACACCGGACTTTGTAATTGGTGTTCCGGTTGGCTTCGTAAATGTTGTTGCAGCCAAAGAACTTTTTTTACAGGCTGATGTCCCATACATAATCAACCGTGGCAGAAAAGGAGGCAGTAATATAGCTGCTGCAATAGTAAATGCATTGGTATATGGCTTATGAGAAAAGGGTTTACTACGGGAAGCTGTGCGGCAGCTGCTTCCAAGGCTGCCACATACATGCTTTTATCTGGAAAAATTAAAGAGAATATTGAGATAGAGACTCCTGCCGGGATCATGTTCAAAGCTCAGATCCTGGATATCCACCGTGGTAATGACTATGTAAGCTGCGCGGTTATCAAGGATGGGGGAGATGATCCTGATGTTACTACAGGAAGCCATATTGTATCAAAAGTAAGTGTGAAGGCGGATCCAACAGAAAATGCTACTACATCAAAAGCTCACATCATTATTGATGGCGGCATCGGTGTAGGAAGGGTCACACGTCCCGGACTTGACCAGCCTGTTGGAAATGCGGCTATCAATCATGTACCAAGGGAGATGATTACCAAAGAAGTGATGGAAGTATGCGAGCTGTTTGATTTTAATGGCACTCTTCGTATAGAGATATCTGTTCCGGAAGGGGAACAACTGGCTTCACGCACCTTTAATCCAAGGCTTGGTATTGAAGGCGGAATATCGATTCTCGGCACAACAGGCATTGTAGAGCCTATGAGTACCAAGGCTATCATTGATACCATCAGAGTTGAATTAAATCAGCAGAAAGCTCTTGGAAACATAATAGCTCGAGTAGCGCCAGGTAACTATGGACAGGAATTTATGAAACAGCGCTATGGTTACGATCTTGACACAAGTGTCAAATGCTCTAATTACATAGGTGAAACGATAGACATGGCCTGCGAGATGGGCTTTGAGACTATGTTGCTGACCGGACATATCGGTAAACTTATAAAAGTTGCCGGGGGTATCATGAATACCCATTCTCATGAGGCGGATTGCAGGATGGAGATCCTTGCAAGCTGCGCGCTTCGTGCCATGGGCGATGCAGAGATAGCCAGAAGGATACTGGCATGTATAAATACAGAAGAAGCCCTTCATATACTTGATGAAGCCGGCTTGTTACAAGAGACTATGGATATAGTTCTGGAGAAAATCTTATTTTATCTGGATTTCCGGTCTCAAGGAAAAATTAGGACTGAATGTGTCATTTATTCAAATGATTTTGGAATATTGGCTGAATCAGATGGTGTAAGAGATTGTTTTGGAAAAGAGGTTTAAATGGTTCATTTTGTTGGTGCAGGCCCTGGGGCTGCAGATCTGATAACAGTCAGAGGCATGAAATTATTGCAGGCCGCTGACGTCATAATATATGCCGGGTCGCTGGTAAATCCGGAGCTTTTGGATTATGCACGTGAAGGGTGTAAGACCTATAACAGCGCCAGACTGACCTTGGACGAAGTAATGGAGATAATGCTCAAGGCATCTGAAAGTGGAAAAGAGGTCGTGAGACTTCACACCGGAGAGCCCAGCATATATGGAGCTGTTCAGGAGCAGATGCAGGAATTGGATAAAAAGGGTATCAAATATGACAGCTGTCCTGGTGTCAGCGCCTGTTTTGGTGCAGCGTCAGCACTTAATCTGGAATATACGCTGCCTGATGTGAGTCAGTCACTGATAATCACCAGAATGGCAGGAAGGACGCCTGTTCCTCAGGGAGAATCTATAGAGAGCTTTGCCAGCCACGGAGCATCTATGGCCATATATCTTAGCAGCGGAATGCTTGGTGAATTGTCGGAAAGACTCATAAATGGCGGCTATACCAAGGATACTCCCGCAGCTCTTGTATATAAGGCTACCTGGCCTGATGAGCAAAAGTATATCTGTACAGTAGGCACTCTTGCAGAGACAGGAGAGAAGGCTGGCATTAAGAATCTGGCAGTAGTTCTGGTTGGAGATGTAATAGCCAAATCCGGTTATTCTCTGTCCAGATTGTATTCTCCTGATTTTGAAACAGGATTTAGAAGTAAAAAAGAATCCTGATCTGAGGAAAAACAATGTTTTCAGTAAAACTTCTAAAAGTTGTCTTTTTTACAGAAAAGGGCAAGGCTTTGGCAGAAAGGATCTTTGATAACTGGGATCAGGCTGTGCCAGAGTATAAAGCTAAAGATGAACAACTTGATATGTGGGTCCAAAAGGCATTTGAGGAGCATCAGCCAATTTTATTTATTGGAGCTACAGGAATTGCAGTAAGAAAGATCGCACCATTTCTGCAGAATAAGCTTATTGACAGTTCTGTTGTGGTGATAGATGAGCTTGGGCAGTTTGTGATACCTCTTTTATCAGGCCATTATGGCGGAGCTAATGAGCTGGCAAGCCTTTTAGCTGGGCGCCTTGGAGCAACGCCTGTGATCACAACTGCTACTGATATCAATAAAGCTTTTGCTATCGATGTATTTGCAAGGGAAAATGGCCTTTTTATATCAGATAAGGACAAGATCAAGCGCGTATCTTCAAAGATCCTGAGAGGCGAAAAAGTACTGTATAAGTGTGATGTGGAAGATGCTGTTTTTATAGGAAAAAGCCCTGAACTGGTGCATGAAGCAGAAGCTTTTGTTAATGGTAAAGCAGAGCTTAATGATGACCTCCAAGATAGTATTTCCAAGGAAAGCATAGATTTTTCCATAGAAGATGGAGAGAAGGCTTATCAAGCTGTTTCAGACTCCCTGAGACTTATTCCTAAGCGTATGGTTCTTGGAATTGGCTGTAAAAAAGGCAAAAGCTATGAGGATTTAAAGGCATTTGTACTTGGTAAATATGATGAAGACAGGCTTAGAGGCGAGCTCTATGCCATATGTTCCATTGATCTAAAGCAGAGAGAGCCTGGACTTATCATGTTATCCCAGTATCTGGGAGTGCCTTTTATAACGTATACCACTGCTGAGCTTGAAGAGGCTCCCGGAACATATGAGGAGTCAGATTTTGTAAAAAAGACAGTAGGAGTAGGCAATGTCTGCGAAAGGGCGGCCATGCTGGGTGCAGGTTGCGGAGCAGAAATAGTTATTAAGAAAATAGCAGGAGATGGAATGACTCTTGCTGAAAGTAGAAGAAAGAAGATAGAGATCAGATGGCAGGAAAAATAATTATAGTAGGTATGGGGCCTGGAGACAGCTCCATGATGACCGGCGAGGCTTTTGAAGCCATGAAAAATAGCGATATTATTGTGGGATACACGGTATATGTGGATCTAGTCAGAAATCTGTTTGAGGATAAAGAATTTTTTACAACTCCTATGAAACAGGAAATTGAACGTTGCAAGGCTTGTTTTGATTTTGCTCTTGATGGAAAAAATGTTGCATTTATCTGCAGTGGTGATGCAGGTGTTTATGGCATGGCAGCTCCAATGTATGAGCTTTCTGAGCAATATCCTGGTGTGGAACTTACTGTTATACCGGGTGTTACTGCTGCTCTTTCAGGGGCGGCTCTTCTAGGAGCACCTATCAATCATGATTTTTGCGTAATATCTTTAAGCGACCTGTTAACTCCATGGGAACTGATTGTTAAGAGGTTGGAAGCGGCAATCAATGGTGATTTTGCTATTGCCATCTACAATCCGTCCAGTAAAAAGAGGCATGATTATCTGCAAAAGGCTTGCGACATCATGATAAATGCCGGAGCAGATCCGGACAGAGCCTGCGGATATGTAGAAAATATCGGTAGGGAAGGCACAAAGACTTGTACCTGCACACTCAGGGAACTTAGAGATGCAGAGGTTAATATGTTTACAACAGTGTTTGTTGGTAATTCAAGATCGAGACTGATAAATGGCAAAATAGTTACTCCACGAGGATATAGGATCAATGAATAAAGTCATTATATTTGGCGGTACAACTGAAGGAAAGCAGCTGGCCTGTGAACTGGCTTCATATTCCATCCCAAGCATATATCTTGTAGCTACAGAGTACGGCAAGATGGTGCTTGAGGATGCCTACGGTCAACAGGTGGATGTCCGCATCGGACGACTTGATGCCGCTCAGATGCAAGAGCTTTTTGACAAGGAAGCGCCTGCCGCAATCGTAGATGCAACCCATCCTTATGCAGAGCTTGTAAAAAAGGAGATTGAGAAGGCAAGGGAGGAGCATCTTGATATTCCTTTTTACAGGATATTGAGGAAGGAAGAACAGGAAGATCTGACTGATTGCCAGCTGTTTGATAATGCCCGGGAATGTGCCAAGGCACTTCTGGAAACTAATGGAAGGATCTTCTTAACTACAGGTTCCAAGGAACTTCCTGTTTTCTGCAGTGAAAAGGAATTGTTGCAGCGACTTGTTGTCAGGGTCATTCCAAATAATGAAAGTCTAAAGATATGCTATGACTGCGGGCTTGCAGGCAATCAGATCATTGCTATGCAGGGACCATTTTCAAAAGAAATGAACCTGGCCTTTTTTAAGGATAGCAAGGCAGAGATTGTGGTTTTGAAAGAGAGCGGCAAGGCTGGCGGAGAGCTGGAGCGTATTCAGGCTGCACGAGAGGCTGGAGCCAGATGTTATATCATCAAACGTCCTACTGAAAAGGCAGTTGGAGAAGACTATAACACAGTTAAAAATCAGATACTGAGCCTTTTTGGAATTCATGAAACTGGAGATGACAGTGATGGCAAGGATAAGAGAGTTGATGCACAGGAATCTGGTGACAGATTCAATATAACCTTGGCCGGATTTGGCATGGGAAATGGTTCAATTACAATTGAAGTGCAACAAGCCATAAATGAAGCAGATATGGTATTTGGAGCTTCAAGAATGATAGAAGCTGTAGACTCTGCTCATGAGAAATACCCGTATTATCTGGCTTCAGACATAATACCTGTGCTTGAAAAAAAGCAAAGAGAAATGAAGGATGATACAAAAGTCATAAATGTGGTGATCTTATTTTCTGGTGATACAGGTTTTTACAGCGGTGCAGCCAAAATGTATCAGGCCTTGACAGATAAAGGATTTAAACCACATATTTTGCCTGGAATATCGTCTGTGAGCGCAATTTCAGCCAGGACAGCCTGTGATTGGCAGGATGCATCAGTAATCAGCACACATGGTGTAGAGAAAAACCAATGGGTAGTTAATTTCATAACTAGCGTTACTACAAAAAAGAAGACTATAGCTATCACATCAGGCGTCAGGGATGTTAACTATATTGGTGAGATACTTTCAGAGCTTGAAGCTAATGGAAGTGGAATTTTCAAGGTAATTACGGGATTTAACATGTATGGCCTTGAAAAAGTACAGAAGCTGTCAGCAAAAGAGTGTATTGAGCTGTCAGAGGAAGGTCTCTACACATTGATAGTGCTGAATGAGAACCCAAAGAAGAATAGAATCGTGCCTGGACTTCATGACGATGAATTTATAAGAGATAAGGTGCCTATGACCAAGGAGGAAATAAGAGTTCTATCTATATGTAAGCTTGGAGTATGTGATGGAGATGTAGTATACGATATAGGCGGTGGAACAGGTTCTGTATCAGTAGAGTTGGCCTTATTATCTCCAAAGATCAAGGTTTTTTCTATTGAAAAAAAGCCTGAAGCAGCGCAGCTGATCAGGAAAAACGCAGCTAAATTCCTGCTGAAAAATATTGAAGTCATTGAGGGTACTGCTCCAGAGGCTATTTCAGGATTGCCGGAACCGGATAAGGTATTTATTGGCGGAAGTACCGGCAATATGAGAGCCATATTTGAGACACTGAAAGCTTATGGAAAGAACGTTAAAGTGGTAGCCAATGCAGTTACTCTTGAAACCATAGCAGAAATAAATGAACTGACTAAGGAATATGGTATGGATGATGTTGATATTACTCAGGTCCAGATCAGCAAATCCAGACAGGTAGGTAACTATTCCCTTATGGAGGCAGGTAATCCGGTTTATATTGTCACATTCCATTTTTAAAATAATGATCCAAAAAATGAGGTAAAAATGAACTACCCAAGAATAATGATCGCCGCGCCGAAAAGCGGAAGTGGTAAGACTACTGTGACCTGCGGAATCCTTGCGGCCCTCAAACAACAAAATATCAACGTGTGCAGCTTTAAATGCGGCCCGGATTATATAGATCCTATGTTTCATAGAAATGTACTGGATATTCCGGCGGGAAATCTGGACACTTTTTTTACAGATGATAAGACTACAATACAGCTTTTTGGTCAGGAATATTCAGGTGATATAGCTGTTATAGAGGGTGTGATGGGCCTTTATGATGGCGTAGGCGGAGTTCAGATGCAAGGTTCTTCTTATGACCTGGCAAGAGTCCTTAAGGCACCAATTGTACTGGTGGTAGATGCCCGTGGGGCCGGCAGGTCTGTATTAGCGGAGATAAAAGGTTTTCTTGATTATGATACAGAAGAACTGATAAAAGGAGTGATACTGAATAAGACTTCAAAGACTTTTGCAAATATCTTGAAACCTTTGATAGAAGATGAACTTGGAATTAGATTTCTGGGATATGTTGAGAACAAGCCGGATATTGAATTATCAAGCCGGCATTTGGGTCTGGTAATCCCTGAAGAGGTTGGAGATATAAGGCAAAAGCTTAATAAACAAGCAATGCTCATCTTAGAAGGCGTAGATCTGGATGCTGCTATCAGCATTGCCAATGAAGCTCCTGATATATTACAAAATGATGATTTGACTGATAGCAGTGTAAAGGAGCCTGATCATTCTACGGATAAGAGTGATCAAACAAAAGTCAGGATTGCAGTAGCAAGGGATAAGGCTTTTTGCTTTTACTACAGAGAAAACCTGGAATTGCTTGAAAGACTTGGCGCTGAACTGATCTATTTTTCACCCATAAGAGACAGCCATCTGCCCAAGGATGTGTCAGGACTTATCTTAGGAGGCGGTTATCCGGAGAATTACCTTAAGGAGCTTTCTACAAACAAAAGCCTCATGGAAGAGATAAAGAATCGTCTGTCAGAGGGAATGCCAGTGGTTGCTGAGTGTGGCGGCTTTATGTATCTGACTAATGATATAACAGACGAGCATGGAGAGAGCTATCCTATGGCAGGCTACATCGATGCCAGCACCAGATGGACCGGCAAGCTTGTGCGATTTGGATATATTGAATTAGATGATGGTTCAAGAAAGATAAGAGGTCATGAATTTCATTATTTTGATACAGATAATAATGGGGAGGATTGTGTTGCAGCAAAACCTTCAGGTAAGAGGTCCTATTCCTGCATGCATCATAAAGGAAGTCAATTTATAGGCTTTCCACACCTTTATTATCCATCATGTCCTGATTTTGCAAAAGAATTTATTGAAGGTGCGTTACTGTTCAGAGGTAGCAGGAAGCGCTATGCCGCTGACTGCGTAAGAAAATGATTCAGGGGTGAGCGCATTCCTCGCCGAAGGCGATTTGGAATTAATGCGCGAATTTGTTACTGGAGCGAGCTGTTAGCGAGTGAACAGTAACGAAGGTGCCATGAATTGGCGCTAATTGATACTGGAGTGAGCTTTTTAGCAAGAATACATTGAGTTATGAGATATCTTTTTTCAGAAGTTATAGATAAAAAAATAAAAATACAGCCTGTTGACAGTCAGATGCTTGAAAAGATACAAGACAGTTGGGATAGGGTTTCGAAGCCCATAAATGGCTTTGGAGTATTTGAGAGCTTGTATAGCAAGATCGGGGCGATTCAAGAAAGAGATATTCCTGATCTTGAACATGGCCGCTTGATAGTGTGCTGTGGAGATCATGGCGTTGTTGAAGAGGGCGTAAGCCAGACAGATCAGAGTGTAACAAGGATATGCGCTGAGAACATCGGCAAAGGTCTTACCACAGCCGGAGTTATGGCAAGGTCACTTGGAATAGATGTATGTGCAGTAGATGTTGGTATAAACTGCGACCATGCAGTTCCGGGAACTATCAATAAAAAGATAAGAAAAGGCACAGCCAATTTCCTCAAAGAGGCTGCTATGACAAGGGAAGAATGCATTTTGGCTATCCAGCTGGGAATGGATCTTGTACAGGAGTCAAAAGATGAAGGATACTCCATACTGCTCCTTGGAGAAATGGGAATAGGCAATACAACCAGTGCTGCGGTCATGGCAGGATACCTTCTGGATATGGATGCAGGCAAGGTAACCGGAAGAGGCGCAGGACTTGATGATAAAGGTCTTAGTAAGAAAGTACAGGTTGTAAATAAGGCGTTATCCATGTATGAGGACCTTACGGCATTTGAGGTAATGCAGTATTTTGGAGGACTTGAGCTGGCTGCAATGACAGGAATTGTTATAGGCGGAGCTTTGCAAGGAGTACCAATTGTATTGGACGGAATGCTGAGCATGATCTCAGCTCTTGTTGCTGACAGGATAGCACCGGGAGTCAGAGAATATCTCCTCCCTTCACATAAGAGTAATGAGCCTGTCACCAACGCTCTTGGCACTGAACTTGGTATACAGCCTGTAATAGATGGGCACATGGCCTTGGGAGAAGGTACAGGAGCAGTAATGATGATGTCACTTTTAAAAATGGCAGACACAGCATATAACAAAGCGCTGAAATTTGGAGATTCAGGTGTAGAGCAGTATAAGAGATTTTGACGCCTAGTTGCAAAAATATATAGGAAATATAGGTTCATATATGATCACGTTTGTTTATGGAGGAAGTAGCAGCGGGAAATCTTCATTTGCTGAAACATTACTTTCCCAAAATGATAAAGCAACTAAATACTATCTGGCTACGATGGATGCTTATGATGCAGAGAGCATCAAGCGTATTGAAAGACATCGCAAGTTGCGCGCTGGCAAGGGTTTCAAGACAATAGAGTGTCCAAGAGACATATATAAGGCCGCTGGATCCATCACAGACAGAGGTGACTCTGCTGTATTATTGGAGTGCATGTCCAATCTGGTTGCCAATGAGATGTTTGCAACAGAGGAAATGCTATCACCTTCTGAGTGCACTACCAAGGTCATGGCAGATATCAAGCGGCTCATCAAAGCCACCACAGACCTGATAATTGTTAGTAACAACATTTTTGAAGATGGAATTACTTATGATGATGGAACAAAGGCCTATCTTGAAGCTCTTGGCACTATCAACCAGCAGCTGGCCTGTATTAGTGATCAAGTGTACGAAGTAGTTGTAGGCATCCCAATACGGATCAAGTGATAACAATATATATAAAGTGGGAAGTTTGAAAAATATATACGAAAGAGGTTTTATGAAGATTCTTAAATCAATAGCAGTTGCATTTTCTATGTATTCAAGGATTCCTATGCCGCATTTTGCCTGGGCTAGCGACGATATGAAATATCATTTGATATTTTTTCCATGGATAGGTATCGTCATTGGTGGGATCGAATATTTATGGCTTTTTATATGTGAGAAATTTGGAATTGAAAGAGCTGCTTTTGGGCTTATTGCTATGGCTATTCCCCTTATAGTGACCGGTGGATTTCACGTTGATGGGTTTATGGACACGTCAGATGCTCTGTCATCCTGGCAGGACAAGGAAAAGCGGCTGGAGATATTGAAAGACCCACATATAGGAGCCTTTGCAGTTATAAGGCTTCTGACAGCAGTTCTTATCCTACTTGCGGCTATCATCATGATGGATAAGAAGAATTTTATCTTTTGGATCATTTCTTTTTTTACAGCAAGGATATTAAGTGGAATATCGGTGGTCAAGTTTAAAAATGCCAAGAAAGACGGGCTTTTGAATACTGAATCGAAAACAGCCAATGAAAAAACAGTATTTATATGTCTGATAATAGAGCTGATCCTGGCAGGTACTTTTATGATCTGCTTATCCCCGGCAATTGCTATTTGCCATTTTATCTGTATGGCATGCCTTTTTGTATATTATAGATGGATGTCGCTGGATAAGTTTGGAGGCATTACAGGAGATCTGGCAGGCTGGTTTGTGACAGTCAGTGAAGTTGTAGCAGCTGTTGCCGGAGTGATTTTGACTATATGTGAGGTTAACTGACATGATATTGATAATTGGTGGAAGTCATCAGGGAAAAACCTCTTTTGCCCAAAAGAATTTCTCTAATGCAGTGTTGATCGATGAAATTCATATATTGATAAAAGAAAGGCTTGATCAGGGCATTTCTGAGACTGATATTTTGAGTGAGATACTGGAAAAAACAAGAGGCAGTAACTGCGTAGTAATAGCTGATGAGCTTGGAAATGGCGTTGTACCAATAGATAGAGCCGACAGGCAGTGGAGAGAGTGCACCGGAAGGATACTCATTGAACTTGCAGCAGACGCTACAGAAGTATACCGCGTTGTATGCGGCATTGGGCAGAGGATCAAGTAAAGGAAATGGATAACATGTTAAAGTTTCATCTGATAGCCTTTATTGCAGGCTTTATCATAGATTGTATATTAGGCGATCCAATAGGATGGCCCCATCCGATCAGAGCTATTGGCAATCTTATCAGCAGATTTACAGCGTTTTTTCTTGCAAAAGCAGAGAAATCCCAGTCTGGATCAGATAAAAAACGAAAAAAAAGAATCTATGGCACATATATGGTAGTGCTTGTGATATTGATCCCTGCAATGATAACAACGGTTATATTAGCTGCAACATACAGGATCCATCCCTATTTAGGAGTGGCTGTTGAAGCAGTCATGACATACTTTTATTTGGCCATGAAATCCCTGTATGTTGAGAGTATGAAGGTTTATAAGGCTTTAAAAGAACAGACTCTTGAGGATGCTCGTTATGCAGTATCTATGATCGTAGGGCGAGATACTAACAAGCTTAATGAGACAGGTGTTGCCAAGGCAGCCATTGAGACTGTTGCGGAGAATGCTTCAGATGGTGTGATAGCCCCAATGCTATATCTTGCAATAGGAGGCCCAATTCTGGGAGTTATCTATAAGTCCATAAATACCATGGATTCTATGGTTGGCTACAAAAATGATAAATACATGGATTTTGGAAGAACCGCAGCTCATCTGGATGATGTGGTCAATTACATTCCGGCAAGGCTGAGCGCTCTGTTCATGGTAATTGCATGTCTTTTTTTAGGAAAAGAATATAGCTTAAAAAATGCCTGGAAGATCCATCGCAGAGACAGATATAAACATGCCAGTCCAAACTCGGCACAGACAGAGAGCACATGCGCAGGCGCGTTGGGAATTCAGCTTGCAGGTCCGGCCAGCTATTTTGGTTCACTAGTACAGAAACCATATATTGGAGATCCTGTGCGACCTGTGGAGGTTGAAGATATTGTAAGAGCCAATAGACTTATGATCATGGCCTCCATCATTTGTATGTTGTTATGTGTTGCCTTGATCATGCTGGTGATCCTGGGTGACTGAGGATTGGCTGCATATTAAGTGGGAAGTTTGGATTACAAACAGTGATAGTAGGAGTTTTATGCACGGCGGAGATATATATAGAAATAAAGTTAAATATGATTTTTCAGTAAATGTTAATCCACTTGGGATGCCAAAAGAGGTTACTGAAAGCCTTGCAGAGGCCATAACTATGGCAGACAAGTATCCTGATCTTCACTGCGAAGAACTATCCTGTGAATTAGCCAAAGTACTTGATATTCCAGGACAGCTGTTGGTATTTGGTAATGGTGCTTCTGAGATCATAATGGCTATCTGTCATTATTGTGAGCCTGAATCTGCAATGCTTGTAGCACCGGGCTTTTCCGGATATGGTAATGCTTTGTCAGGCGCTGCGCCTCAGTGCAAGTTTTTTTACCATTATCTGAAAGAAGAGGAAGACTTTGAGCTGAAGGATGATATTCTTGATAGTATTGAAAAGGCAAAGCCTGATCTGCTTTTTTTGACAAATCCCAATAATCCAAATGGCAGGCTTATAGATATAGACCTATTAAACAGGATTTTGTCTAAGTGCAATGAAATAGGTACTACAGTAATTATTGATGAATGTTTTCTTCCATTAACAGGAAGGGCTAAAGAGCTTACTATGATAGGCAGGCTCAAAAAAGAGTCATCGGTTATAGTCTTAAGGGCATTTACCAAAACATTTGCTATGGCCGGAGTGCGGCTTGGATACGGAGTTTGCAGTAATGAAGCGCTGGCAAGGGGAATAGGTCAGCACCTTCCGGAATGGAACATTTCAGTTTTTGCTCAAAAGGCTGGAGTGGCATGCATACATGATCTTGAATACGTAGAAACATCTGCAGAGTATATAGCAAGGGAGCGACGCAAACTTGCTGATGCCTTGAGAAATGCAGGTTTCAAAATCTTTTCAACTGATGCAAATTACATATTATTTAGAAGTGAAGACATAGATCTTTTTGATAAATTATTAAGCCAAGGGATACTGATCCGGGATTGCCAAGACTACATAGGGCTTTCCAGAGGCTATTACAGAGTAGCAATTCGTTCAACCGATGAAAATGATTTGCTAATGCGCAATTTTATGTGTTGACAATTTCTCAGCCATTCAGCAGGGGGTATATTTCTCATTTCAGCTCCAGGGCAAAGAAGATGGACATTGGGGTGCGGAATTCTGAGCATTTTGTTTAATATTCCTATTGTCTTAGACTATTTATTTGATTCTTACTTTTAAAAAGAATAGAATAAAACAAGATTTAGTTTATCTAAGAGGGGAGGATAACAATGAAAAGACTTACAGTTCTATTAGTGGCAGGTGTTATGTCACTATCTATCGTTGCATGTAATTCAACAGAAACAACTACAGATAGCGTTTCAGTTGCATCAACAGTTGAAGCAGCTGAAGCTGCAAGCACAGCAGAGGCAGTTGCAGAGGCCAGCGTAGAATTGGCTAATCCATGGACATCCATTACAGAAGAGGAAGCTTCTGAGATCATTCCTAATAGTTTTAGTGCTCCAGAGGGTGCTACAAATGTTGAGTGGAGTGTGAATACTTCTGGCGACAGCCCATTGGTACAGCTTACTTTTGATCTCGATGACCTGAGCTTTACTGCAAGAGAGCAGGTAACTGGTGATGAAAATCCTGATATTTCAGGAATGTACTATGAATGGGATGCTGAAGAGGATATTAATTTAGCAAACTGGGGATACGGACTGATGACAGGAAAGACCTATCGTCATGTTGGTACTGATGAATATGCAGACCTTTGCACATGGTATGATGTGGAAGTAGGAATTTCTTATTCCCTCAGTGTTGTAGCAGCTGATCTTGATGGCTTTGATATCCAAGCTGTTGTTGAATCTATGTATGATGAAAGCAAGCAGGCGTCAGCAATGATCCCTGATGATGAGGAAGATCATGTTCCATATGATATTACAGGCTGCGATACATTTACAGATATCGTAGATAGTCTTCCTGAAGGTTATGGTTACGCAAATACAACTATTGACGACATAGATGTATTATTAGTCTGTGATTATGTTTTTGATAATAGTGATGATGCCAGCGGCGTATATGCAGCTATCGATGCAGACATTTATTACTACAGCAAAGATGGCGTACCTACATATGCCGGCTATGTTACAGCTGGTGGTACAGCTTATCCGCTTGCAGTTGCTGATGGCAAGCTCTATGTATGCGGAAATTATTTTGCCAAGGTTATGACAATAGTTGCAGGTGGTGTGGTTATTGACGAAGAGTCATATGTCGAGTACAACACCGATGGTAGCGCTACTTACTATCACCATTCTGATCTTCGTGACGTAGAAGCTGATGAAGAAGGTAAAGTAGAAGACGATTCATATATGACTGAAATCTATGATCAGTATATGAATGCTGAAGTTATTGTTTTTGATCAGGTTGGCTGATGAAACCTATCCTGCTAAAAAGATAATAAGAAAGCTCTATAAATGAACTCCAAAATTCATTTATAGAGCTTTTTACGTCCCCGGTGACTCATTTTACAGGCATATCTGTAACAGAATCATCTGTTGTAAGGAACAGATACTCTTCAACATCATTTGCTGTAGAAGAGAAGTAGATCTCTCCGTCTTCAGAAATGAAGGTATAGGAATCATAAGTATATCCATGTGGAGAAACTGCTTCGTACCAGGTTCCTTCCTTTGTGCTGCCATCTTCAAATGTGGCAGGAGCTTTGGTAACAGTCAGCTTGCCATACAGTACTGTGTTTTCAAAAAAGTCCAGATAATCAAGCCCTGAGTCTTCCAGCAACTGCTTTATGGATGAAAGCTCTTCCTCAGTAAAATTATTCTCAAGGACATTGTCATTGGTATAAACAGGGTCGCCAGTAGTATATGTTCCGTTGGCGGTAACGTCCTCGCCCATATTGCCTGCACCCAGCTGGACAATTGTCATCAGATTGTCTGAAAGCTTGAAAAGATAAAGGGTTGCGTATTCTTCGTCAATTACAAACATCTCTGAGTTACTTACGTAGTAACCTGTAGCATTATTGATGCTTCCCACGTTGCCGTAATCATAGAACAGACCTTTTACAGTAACTGTCTTATCATCATTTTGCGAAATGTTCACTGTCGCATACACAGAAGACTCGCATTCAGTTCTCTGCCATTTTCCGGAAAAAAGGTCCTCAGATACAGCTGTTGTCTGATTTTTAAGAAGATCCAGAGATTCCTGATCTGGAAGCTCCCCAGTAGTATCATTCATCAGGCTTTCAAAATATTCATTTTCAGATTCACTGCTTATTGTTGTTTGTTCACTATTCGTGCCGGCATTGCAAGCAGTAGTGAGCATGACAGCACTTAATATCAGTGATAAATATAGTTTTTTCATAAGTTTAGTTCTATCATGAAAACTGCTCTTATTCAAGAAATGATATTTGGAATAATAGATGACAAAATTTAAATCAAAAATAGTAGCCTTATATTCTTGAAATTTTTGGTACAAAAATGCAAAATTTGCTATAATAAAAAAGTTAGATTTTTTTTATGTTGGAGGAATTATGTCTTTCGCTGTTTTTACAGATGGCAGTGCTAATCTGCCTAAGAAAATGCTTAAGGGAATCACTTTATTACCTTGCGATTATGTTTTAGATGATGAAGTGATAAATTATTCTGGTGATGTTGAAAGCTTTGATGCACATGATTTTTATGAGAAGCTTAGAAATGGTAAGAGTGCTAAAACCAGTTTATTAAATACACAACTTTTTTTAACACACTTTGAGCCTGTGTTAAAAGAAGGACAGGATATTGTGTACATATCTATGAGTTCAGGTATCAGTGGTACTTATAATGCTGCAACTATCGCGGCTACAGAGCTTATGGAGGAATATCCTGACAGATATATTCATATAGTAGATTCAATGGGATGCGGATTTGGAAGTGGTATCCTTGCCGTAAAGGCTGCACAGCTCAGTATGGAGGGCATGGATTGCCGTGAAGCTTCCAAGGTGCTTGATGAGGCTGTTCCTCATGCATGTCAGTACTTCACTGTAGATGATCTGAATTTCTTAAAGAGAACCGGTCGAGTAAGTGGTGTAACAGCCAGCATCGGTACTATGCTTAATATCAAACCTATTCTTTTTGGTGACAGCACAGGTCATATCATATCCTGCAGCAAGGTTCGTGGACGTAAGAGTGCTATTGAAGCAATAGCCAAAAAATACGCTGAAAAGAGAATGGATACTCCGGATCAGACCGTATGTATCTCTCATGGTGATTGCTATGATGATGCACTTCTTCTTGAGAAAAAAGTAAGTGAGATCAATCCGGCAGCCAATATTACAATATGCGAGCATGAACCATTTTCTGGTGCTCACGTAGGTCCTGGAATGCTAGGTTTATTCTTCTGGGGTAAAGAGCGTTGATCAATAACGGTTCGGAGAATTAGAGACTTCTAATTCTCCTTTTTTTTATTTGAACCTTCATATAATAAGTACTATACTTTCAATTGTCATTAAGAAATGGCATATGAAAATTGTTTTTGAGGAGAAAAAATATGAAGAGAATAGCAAGTTTTTTAGCATTATGTTTATCTGTTAGTTGCTTAACTGCATGTTCACCACAGGCAATTCAGGAAGCCATAGAACAGCAGAGACAGGAATCAACACAGCAGACAGGAGGACAGGATACAGTTACTCCATCTAATGAAAGTACCGTAGAAGAATCAGTTGAAGAATCAGCTAATGAAGAAACAACTACTGATGTATCTGATTCTGAACTCACTACTGAAGATCCTGAAGTAGATGAGCCAGATAGATCATTCGGCACAGGATCAACTGGAAAAATCGATGAATCTATTACTTCTGTTTATGTATCTGATGAAATTTTAGATGAATTGAACTCATTAGAAACTGATTTTACAAAGGTAACATGGGGAGTCATCTATACTCCTGGAGAACTTGATCATCTGGTAGTTTCATGTACTCCATACATGGATGGATCCAGCTGTTATCTGATCGTAGCTCTTACCAACCTTTATGATGAAGATATCACAGTAAGCGCTGATGCTGTATGTCTTGGCGAAGATGATCAGGAAATTGGAGATTTCACAGTTTTTGATGAAGCAATCAGACCGCAGAGTACAGTAATCCACAATGTATATTGTTCAGATTTCCCATCTGGTGCTATTCACTGGAATACAATTTCATTAGAAAATGTATATGAAGAGTCAGCTTATTGGGAAGCTGACTGGGCTGTAACAACCGATTCTGATGGATATTATCAGGTTGATTATACTCTTTATAATGAAAACACAGATATTGAGCCTGATTATGTATGGACTCTTGCTCTTGACGAAAATGGCTATGTAAGAGGTTATGCTTATTCATATGACCCAACATCAGGACGTGAGATTTCAGGCACAGCACCATTTTACAAAGACAGCTTTGATGAAACAGTCACAGATATAGCATTCTTTGCAAATCCTATAGTTGCTGACTAAGCAAGAAAGCATGTTGCTTGCAACATGCTCGCGCCGAGCGCGGTTGCATTTATGCAACATTTACCTATCGCGCGAGTGCGCATCCTTAGCGGAGCGTTTTTTATATCATAGGAAAGCAATTTCCTCTCCAATTAATCAAGTATTTTTTGTGTAAATTCCTAGTTTTTTTTCATTCTCAGATTGAGTGATTGCTTGGTTATGGACTAATCCTTGCCTAAATTGACGGATATATAGGTATTTATGGGTACTCCAAATAAAACGTCTTTTGATTACGATTTAAATGGCCTCGA